>SMFC01000063.1_pt1 | contig 29406 bp, 21 predicted proteins | sample 2456331 | NCBI WGS metagenome assembly SMFC01 (sample SAMN10132608, study PRJNA489261) | soil metagenome | isolation source: day120 control-loamy sand soil ammended | place: USA
CGAGCCGGCCTCCGACAACGGCACCACCGCCGTGTGGGGTCCGCACACCAACGACTGGGAGCGCACCACCTGGAAGCTGACGGCCGTGCGCACCGCTCCCAACGCCTTCAAGTACACCCTGGAGGCCAAGCCCAAGGGCTCCGCCGACAGCGAGTACGCCGCCGTCATCACCGGCTCGCACACGGTGGCGGTGGATGAGGACGGCAAGGCCATCAAGGGCTACGGCGAGGGCCGCTTCGACATCGACTACGACAAGGCCGCCCGCCTCCCGTTCCAGGACAGCAAGAAGGGCCAGGTCAGCTTCCACTACGCCCGCCCCAGCCCCACGGCCGCCGTCACCGTGGGCGTGGACCTGAAGGAGTTCGTCAACGACGCTGCCGTGCCCAACTCGGCCGCCTACCGCTACAGCCAGATGATCTGGCAGACCATGCGCAGCAGTATTTTCCAGCGTCTGGTTCAGGATGGGATCTTCAGGAATTAAATGTGACTCAATGTAGTTGTCAATGTCTGTCCACATGTGTTGCATAGTTTTAGCACCATCAATTGCGATGGGTGCATTTTAAACTTTTCGCGGCATAGCGCAATTTATTGTGCTATAGCTGCTGTTTTTTTAGGCTATATAAAGTCTTAAATGAACTTTGTATAGCCGTTGTCATGACTTAGTAATTACACATTGAAGAATTTCGCCCCAGACTTGGCCCCCAGGTACGGTAACCTTGGGTATCGATGTGGATCTGACCAGAAGCATACATGCCGAGTCCCATATTCAGACTTTGACCATGTTGCGCCCAGAACTGGCACAGTTTGAACTTGGTATTTTCAATATAACTATAGTCTTGCGCTTGTGGATATTCTGGGCCAATACGAAAATCGATGGCAGAATTATACAGATGGCGTGAAGAATTGGCGCCACCGGCACACTGGTTTAAAGGCAGGTCACGATAGACGGAAGTGACTTCAAAATCAGTCAGGACATTGGCGGCTACTAAATATTTAAATACACGCAAGGTTGGAACCTGATTGGCCCATAATTCACGGCTTGGAATCATGTACTGTGAACGACCACATTTGGCCCAGTCCCGCGCGGTGCGCATTAATTCAAAACTGGGAATAATATTGCCTACGCCATTGCGTTCCAGAAACACTTCGTACTCACGTACACGTGATAAATTATCCAGCGCAGAGACCCAGTGGGTATACAGATAAGGTACAGTTTTGGGTTGGACTTTGCGGTCGTATTGAACACGTTCTTGGGGAATATAAATCCGCTTTCCATCGGGCACGGTCTGTCCCGGTGGTTTTGGGGTCGTGGTACAACCCACAAAAACGAGAGGGATTACACACAGACTCAATAATCCCTTTGCAAAATTCTTCATTTATAGAAATCAGATATTTATAAATAGCGCCATTTTAGACTAAATATACGGAGAAATTTGGAGAATATTGCAATAAAATGTGTGGATTGAGTATAAAAAAGATCAGCATGTGCTGATCTTTTTTAACTGAAATTAATTACTTTTCAAGATATTGTAATTTGTCAGCTTTACCATTCCATTCTTCACGATCTGCTGGCTGGTCACCAATTTGTGTGATATTTGGCCATTTTTGCGACAGGTCAGCATTCAATTCAATAAATACTTCTTGGCCTTCTGGTAATTCATCTTCAGAGAAAATTGCATTCGCCGGACATTCAGGTTCGCATAAGGCACAATCGATGCACTCGTCCGGGTTAATCACCAGGAAGTTAGGACCTTCATAGAAACAGTCTACAGGGCAAACTTCAACACAGTCTTGATATTTACATTTAATACAATTTTCAGTGACAACGAAGGTCATGGCGACAGCTACCTAAAAAATATGGTTCTATTTACGAATACTGTATTTTAGGCAAAAACAGGGGGAACTAACAATTCCTTTTATTGATATTTGTTATATATAGGGCTGTTAAATTTGAAAAAAGCCGGAATAGGGCTAAATTCAAGTATAAATCAGTGCTAGACCCCATACGGGATGAGGTCTATGGCTCAGAGAATTACCCCGGCTGTTTGAGTAAATCTTTTAGTGCATATAATTGTGCTAAGGCTTCGCGTGGACTCAGGTTGTCTACATCGATGTCCTCAAGTAATTCGAGAGCTGGAGATTCTTTCTCAATTTCGATAATACGTTCCACTGGCTCTACAATTTCCGGCAGTGCAAATAGATCATGTTGTAGACTCTTTGGTTTGACCAGTTGTTGCTTTTCCAGAATCTTTAAGCGGTTTTGTGCTTCTTTAATGACTGATGCCGGAATACCGGCAAGTTTCGCCACCTGTAAGCCATGACTCTGGCTGGCAGGGCCATGTTGTACCTTATGTAACAAAATCAGATTGCCATTCAGTTCTTTAGCCGTGACATGGTAGTTATCAATGCCGCTTTCTTTATCGAGTTCGGTCAGCTCAAAATAATGGGTTGCGAATAGACACAGGCATTGAATGCGTTTGCTCAGATCCAGCACACAGGCCCAGGCCAGAGACAGGCCATCATAGGTACTGGTGCCACGACCGACTTCATCCATCAGTACCAGCGACTGACTGGTGGCATGATGCAGAATTTGCGAAGTCTCGGTCATTTCCACCATAAAGGTCGATTTGCCAGTTGATAAATCATCGGCAGAACCAATACGGGTGAAAACCCGGTCAATAGGCCCTAAAGTCGCAGCTTGTGCAGGAACATAAGCCCCGCAATACGCCAGCAAGACGATCAATGCGGTCTGGCGCATAAAGGTCGATTTACCGCCCATATTGGGTCCGGTAATAATCGCCATGCGATGGGAAAAGTCCAGTCGCGTATCGTTCGGTGTAAAAGCAGTTTTGCTTAAAGCTTCCACCACCGGATGACGGCCAGCAGTGATACTTACACCGACTTCAGGGCTGAATTTTGGACGTGACCAGTTGCGTAAACGTGCCTGATGGGCAAAGTTTGCCACCAGATCAATCTGGGCAATGGCACTGCTCATCATCTGTAAATTGCCGATATCCTGACGTAATTCATCCAGCAGCATTTCAAACAGCATTTTTTCACGCGCCAGAGCACGGGATTCACTGGATAAAACCTTATCTTCAAAGGCTTTCAGTTCAGGTGTGATATAGCGTTCGGCATTTTTCAGAGTCTGACGGCGGATATAGTGCTCGGGTGCCTGTTCGGCCTGAGCACGTGAGAGTTCAATATAATAACCACTCACTCGGTTATAACCAATTTTCAGTCCCGGAATTCCGCTGGCTTCACGTTCTTTAATTTCCAGATCAATCAGGAACTGGCTGGCGTGATCACGAATCTGACGTAATTCATCCAGTTCACTATCAAAGCCTTCGGCAATCACATTCCCATCACGCAGCAATACCGGCGGATTTTCTACGATGGCAGACATCAAGCGTTGATGCAGGCCATGGAAATCTCCGAGTTCTTCATTTAGCTGGATTAATAGCTCAGACTGTTGTTGACTGACAATCGGCTGTAGGGCATGGCGTAAAAATGGAATTTGCGCACAGGCCTGACGTAGTTGTACCAGATCCCGCGGTCGGGCACTGCCCAAAGCAATTCGGCTCAGGACACGTTCAATATCGCTAATTTCCTTAAGTACCAAACGTACAGGTGCTTCATGGAAACCTTGTAGCAGGGCCTGGATGGCATCTAAACGTTCATCCAGCAAGGCAGTGTCACGCAAAGGCTGCATCAGGGTGCGACTCAGCAAGCGTCCACCCATAGCCGTCTGGCAATCATTAATTAACTGAAACAGTGAAGTACCATGCTCAAATAAAGGCTCAATCAGTTCCAGATTGCGACGCGTCACTGGATCTAGGGCAATAAAGTCGGAACTCTGTTCTAGCTGAATCGAACGAATATGTGGTAAAGCGGTTTTCTGGGTTTCTTTGGCATAGTGAATCAGTGCCGCAGCGGCAGCTTTTGCCAACGGCAAATGATCAATCCCGAAACCGGAAAGTGTGCTGACGGCAAACTGGTCGCACAAGGTTTTTTGTGCATTGTTCAGGCTAAAGTCCACATTGGGACGCTTCGTCACGGAAATATCAAGTTGCTGCTTGAGTTGCTCGGTCAGCATCGGATCAGCGGTATTTTCATCCAGCAAAATTTCGCTTGGCATTAAGCGCGCCAGTTCAATCATGAGCTGGTTAAGATCATAATCCTGCTGCTGTACTTTAAATAAGCCGGCACTGAGATCGAGCAGTGCAATCCCGATCTGATTTTGCTGAATACATAAAGCCACCAGATTAGAGCTTTGATGTGCACCGAGCATGGCATCATCGGTCAGGGTGCCCGGGGTGATAATCCTTACCACGCCGCGCTCCATGGGAGCCTTACCGCGAGTGCTTGTGCTCTCGCCCTCACCAATCTGTTCACAGATCACCACTGTTTCGCCTTTTTTGACCAGACGGGCCAGATAGCCTTCGGCTGCATGGTAAGGCACACCTGCCATCGGGATCGGCTGACCATTGGCTTTACCGCGATGGGTCAGGGTAATGCCTAAAATTTTGGCTGCCTTGTGTGCATCTTCAAAGAACAGTTCATAAAAATCACCCATACGATAAAACATCAATGAGTGTGGATGCTGCACTTTCACCGACATGTATTGCTGCATCATGGGCGTTAAGGTAGAAAGATCAGCCATAATTTCCGAACTGGTCATTAAAAATAAATCCTTTCAACAAGAGAGAAATGCAAATACTGATAAGCAGCGTATGCACAAAAAATTAAAGCACATCTAAACAGATCTATAAAAATATTTTATCGAGGATCTGCTCAGGAGCATAGTGAATGAGGTCGCTTATCTTAGGGTGCTTTAAATCAAGATTGAAACAAGTCTATCAAATTTAATTTTTAGAAAGAAATGAAATTCCAGATGAATGTTTAAGTCATGCGACAGATCTGTCGGTCTGAGTTTTTATTCAGCATGATTTCCAATTTTAAAAAACAAACCACTGGATGTGAACATGCAGTGGTTGATTTAAATTAAGGGAATTGTTTATTCGGGATCATAAAGACCAAGGTCAGACAGGTGTAATCTGAGAATCCGGCGCAATTCCAATACGGCCTCAGGGGTTTCCTGAATGGAATGGCCACCCTTGATCACTTTACTGGATACTGCACCTTGCAAATAAGCACTTTCGTAGGAAACAATGCCATCACTCATCAGCTGAGGTTCTGTAGTATCTACGGTATTACCGATGATGGAGTGAAATTTGAAGCCGGTATAGGGCTGAATGTTTTTAGTCAGCGCATTGAATTTCGAATTTTCACTCAAATCACTCGGGCCATTTTGAATCAGGTCATGTCCCAGTTCTTTGACAAATTCTTTTAATCCGATTTCGCCTTGTAAAGTATCAGCAAAGGCACCTAAAAATGCACCTGGAACCCGAATAATTTTACGCGCCAGTTTGGTATGCCAGCGATTGGCATATTCTGTGCCACGATGCGGTGTGGCCAAGAAAATCGCCCGACTAAAATTTGGAATCGGCTGCATTTGCAGGCGTGCTTGAAACAGCGGTTTATCCTTAAACTGTTCAATACGGGTATTTTGTACCAGTTTAAAAGCATCTTGGCTGATATCGGCATTGCTGACCATCAAACGGGCAATCACGCCGCCCATACTATGTCCGACCAGTACGGCATCTTTTTTAGCTGCGGCATTGTTCGCGACCTGGGCAAATCCTTGCTGAACCAGTGCATTGATTTGAAAACGGCTTTCCAGAATCGGCATGTTGGTAGAATAAAACACCTGCCAGACCTGAAAGTTTTCTCTTAGAACCGGATCACCCATAATATCGTTGGTCATACGAATCCAGGCTTCGGGGCTGCTGGCCAGACCATGGACCAATACCAGGATCTTCTTGTTCGGATTATAAGGTTCCAGCATATACAGGTGGGGCATGCTCAGACTATCATCCCGATCAATCAGGGTCAGATAGGCCAGACGCCCCAGATTGTTCTCGGCCAGCCATAAACCATAAGGTGCTGAAAAATTGGCTGCCAGAGCATATTCCTTAGAAGCGACCTTAATTTTTTCATATTTATAGGGATCATAGAGTTTCAGATGAAATTCGGAGGTCGATAAAATCTGTTCAGTACTATTGGCTGATTTAGGTACAGCGGTGATCGTGGTGGCCAGATATCGTGCTGCGTGGATATTGGGATTGATACCATTCGGATATTTGTGATTGAGTGGGTCAGTAATATATTTTTTATCTTTTTCGGATGGTTGCTGCTCCGGTAGAACCACTAAAAACTCTGAACCAAAACCGTCACGACGGGTAATTGAACGAAGCCCAGAGAAGTTCATGTTGTAGGTGGATAATAGTTGCTCAATGGGCTGGTTTTTCAGCTGCGGAAAATTTTCCAGATCAATGCTATACACACTGTTACCCACCTGAATCCGTTGGCCGGAACGCTTGGTTTCATAACGTTCAGCATAGCGTTGAATCAGATGAGCAATCGCCAGGTTATAAAAATCACGAATCTGAACCTGACGGTTGTCGAAAATACGGTCTTGCGGGGCACGCTCGGTTTTAAACAGGTAGGCATAACTATAACGAATGCTTTTATCCAGCATGCTGAGCTGCTGATCCAGACATTTCTGGATATTCTGTTTTTGCAGCTGTTGCTTTTCCTGAGATTGGGTCTTGCTCAAAACACTGGTGTTGCACTCGGCTGACTTGGCATTCTGTAAAGAATTGGCGAGATACAACTCACTTGCTGTAGAAAGTAATTGTTCATCTAAAATCTGGGGAATCTTTTTAAGATCCTTTACACATTCTTCGGGCTGGTCAATACAGATCTGGGCTTCACGCCCCGTCATGGACAACACATTCAGACTGGCTTCGCTCAGTTTGTCGCGCGTCAAAATACTGTCACGCTCATTGCTGAGTGTGACATTAAGTGCCTGTTCCTTAACACTGACCACCTGACAGCCGCTCAGCACGCTGGTGATGACTAAAGTGCACAGTATTAATCTTTTATTTATTTTTTCGTGCATAAAACCTTTCACTGAATTTAAGTTGTAAGTTTGGATAATGGTTTGTATTTTACTAATTTTTTCTCATAAAAATAGACCGCCGTAGCAGTCTATTTGTAATCAGAGAAAGAAGATAAATTTTGATTATGGCGTTTTAGGCGTTGCAGCAGCTGGAGCTTGATTTGCGGTTTGCAGAACTTGCCAAACATTCCAGCGACCTTGTTTCTCAATTTCCTGAATCAGACGGTCTGCCACTTCAGCTTCTTGCGGGTATTTCACTTTATAGTTTGCCAAGGTTTGAGCCGCATTTTTTTTCTGTTCCAGCGCAATATAATTATTGGCTGCAGCAAGATAGGCTTCCTGAACGCCAGCTTTCATGGCTTTGTCCAGATAAGGGATCGCTTCACGTTGACCGCCACCTTCGGACAGGCCAAAGCCGAACCAGAAGTTCACTTCAGGATCATCTTGGTTGATCTTAAGAATTCGTTGTGCATAGGTCAGGGATTTGGTGGTATAGACTGAACCCAGATCCAGATTACGTGCCATGACACTGGCTTTAAATGCACGTACCAGAACATCGAAAGAGGCATTTTCACGTGCAGCTAAAGTATCCAGCTGTTGAGTGACTTCACGCAGTTTGGCTTCAAAGCCACGACGTTCCTGACGATCGCTAAAACGTGGTGGATAATGACGTGCTTTACCTTCCACCATTTGCAGGAAATCATCAATCTCGGTGATGTCGATTTCATTGGTATTTGCCAGAGCCGCATAACGCATTGAACGTGTATTGCTGTCTACAATGGGAATAATCAGTTTATTGACATCCAAGGTTAATTGCTTGGATGGATCATTTGGATGAGTCACGACCATTTTGGTCACGGGTTGAGCCGCAGCTTTTTGCAAATGCACCTCAAACGGAGGTGGTTCATTATAATTGAATGGATTTAATGCATAAAATGGCGGACTTAATTCAGGTTCTACAAAAACCACTTGATCCACAGGTTTCTCAGCAGACTTCTGAGAGACGGTCGAACATGCAGTCATTGTGAATGCTAAACAAGCAAGTGCCAAGGGCTTAAAGGTCATAATATTCATCCATTCGTGTTATTTTTTAAAACAGCTAGTACAAAAATCACATGACCGTCAGTCTATGAAAACTCTAACGATCATGCAAGTAAATGCATGTTACAGAATTGAACGCTCTATTCAGGCTTTAGACTGACTGGTTTGAGCTTCACATTCACGGCGCGCTTCTTCCAGAATCTGTAATTCTTTTTTGCTTAAAGGCTGACCATCTTGTTGCTGTTTATTAAAGGTCGGATCCAGCAAAGAAAGACGGTTGCACAAGTTGTTCATGCGTTTTTCATTTTGCTGAATACGGTCCAGCAGAATGCGCATACCCTCCAGAATTGGATCAGACTGGTCTTCAGTTGCAGCATAGGGCTGGAAGCCGATACTTTCTGCATAATCACGACGACGGGTTTCTGCATCATCCTTCGGTTTATTTTTGGTAATAAAGCGTGCAGGGTTACCCACAGCCGTCGTGTTTTCAGGAACTGCTTTAGTCACGACCGCATTAGAACCGACCTTGGCATTTTTACCGACAGTAAATGGCCCTAAAATCTTGGCACCAGCGCCAACCACCACGCCATCTTCTAAAGTTGGATGGCGTTTGCCTTTATTCCAGGTCGTTCCACCCAAAGTCACCCCATGATAGAGGGTAACATCATCGCCAATTTCTGCAGTTTCCCCAATTACGACACCCATACCGTGATCAATAAAGAAACGACGGCCTATCTTGGCGCCCGGATGTATTTCAATACCAGTCGCAAAACGGCTAAATGAAGACAATGCACGTGCAGTTCCCTTACAGTCTTTGTTCCATAGCTCATGTGCCATGCGATGCATGATCAGCGCATGGATGCCAGGGTAAGTGGTTAAGACTTCTAAGGTATTGCGTGCTGCAGGATCGCGCGCAAAGACAGCTTGTATATCTTCTTTGAGCTGTTTTAGCATTAGATTTGATCCTCGTCCTGTGATGATGTATGTGAAGATTTTTTCCACGTGCCGTTATTTAAGGCCTGAACGCGGCTGAAAATACCACGAAGTAAATGATATTCCATACGATCTAATTGTATACGTCCAAAGAGACGACGCAAGCGTAAAGGCAATAATCTTGGATTTTTTGGGTCCATAAATTCAATTTCGGCCAGCATTTTTTCCAAATGCGGATAGAACTGTTCCATCTGCGCATGATTCACCAAAGGCTCATCCCATTCCATTTCAATGCCATCAATGACTTGCATGGTTGCTTTAGCATCACGTGGTTGTTCAATCTGGCTCATGGCTGCCATGCGCATTTCATAGCAGATCACCTGAATGGCTTGAGCCACATTCAGTACGCCGTAATCGGTATTGACTGGAATGGTCAGGTGATAGTTGGCCATTGCCAGTTCTTCATTGGTCAGACCGCGGTCTTCACGGCCAAATAGAATTGCAACTTCTTGCTGCTCTTGTACCACGGCGCTCATGGCTTTTGTCGCAGCAGGGCGCACATCTAACAGCGGCCAGGGAATGGTACGGCTACGTGCGCTGGTACCGAATACAATCTGACAGTCTTTAATGGCATCTTCGAGCGTTTCTACAATCTCGATCTGCTCGATCAGGTCAGTTGCGCCTGCGGCCAGTGCATCAATATCCGGATGCGGATAGGTTTTTGGCGCCACCAGAACCAGCTTGGACAGGCCCATGGTTTTCATGGCGCGTAAAGCACTGCCGATGTTGGCAGGTAAAGTGGTATTGACCATGACAATACGCACATGGGAGAGATGTGCTGAAACAGCAGCATTGTCAATTTGACTCATGAGGATTCCAATTTAAAGGTGTTTTAAAGATCAGGATTTATGAATATTGTGGCTGGGATTCAGCCTGATACAGTTCCAGCGCATCGTCCATGCTCATGCCAGCAGGTGGCGGTGGAACATTGACCGGTTTGGCCTGTTCATAAGAAACAGCTTTGGCGGCTTTGGACTTGACCTGATATTCAATATGCAATGCTTCTTTACCAAAATAATCACGCAATTTAGCCAATAGTTCGTCCAGTGGTGCCACTTTCCAGTTGAGACCCAGATGAAGTTCAGTCGTAGCATAAGGATAGTCTAAATACAGAATTACCGGAATATGCGCTGACATGTCGATATTGGTATATGGTGTCAAAATCTGCTGCAAGTCACGACTCAGACTTTTACTGAAATGCTCGGCAGTTAGGGTGATTTTAATGCTGTTGGCACGCTTCTGGCGAATTTCATTCAGGCTAAAGGCTTTAGTAAGACGTCCCATTGGGCGGTCAAAGCCTTCACGCTCATAAATTTCACCTTCAATCACCACAACTTTATCCAGCTGGATAATCTCTTTAAAGCGGTTAAAACGTTCATGATTGGCTGAAATTTCAATACGCGCCGTACCATCATCCAGAGTCATCATCATCCGGTTCGGGAAGTTGGCAATATCCACCACCAGTCCTGCAAAGACGGTGGTGACACCACGGCGGGTCGGCGTCAGCTCATTGATCTGACTAGGTACAAAGGATTTCAGTTCATTACGATAGACATCAATCGGGTGGCCGGTGAGGTACAGGCCGAGGGTGTCTTTTTCACCTTTCAGGCGAACTTCATCCGCCCATGGCTTGACCGGTTTAGAGGGTTTGCGCTGAACTTCTTCCACTTCACCAAACAGATCCATGATGCCGGTTTCACGGTTGGAGCGCGCCTGTTCCGCAGCTTGCACCGCTTCAGGCAGTTGTGCCATCAGGTCGGCACGATCAATGCCTAAACAATCCAGCGCACCGGAGCGAATCAATGCTTCCAGGGTACGTTTATTGATTTTTTTCAGGTCAATACGATGACAGAAATCAAACAGGTCACGGAAAGGACCTTCTTGTGTACGCGCGTCAATCACTGATTGCATCGCAGCTTCACCGACACCTTTAATCGCACCCAGACCATAGACAATGGTTTGTTCATCCGTGGCATGGAACTGATACAGCGACATATTCACGGAAGGTGGTAAAACTTCCAGGTTATTCTTGCGACAGTCATCGATCAGAAACACCACGTTGTCGGTGTTCTGCATCTCCGAGGTCAACACCGCAGACAGGAATTCCGCCGGATAATGCGCTTTTAGCCATGCAGTCTGATAGGCAACCAAAGCATAGGCCGCAGCATGTGATTTGTTAAAGCCATAGCCGGCAAACTTTTCCATATAGTCGAAAATATGGTTGGCAGTGGCTTCATCAATGTCTTTTTTCGATGCACCTTCAATAAAGATCTGGCGCTGTTTGACCATCTCTTCCGGTTTTTTCTTACCCATGGCACGACGTAACAAGTCCGCGCCACCGAGGGTATAGCCGGCACAGTACTGTGCAGCCTGCATGACCTGTTCCTGATAGACCATAATCCCGTAGGTGGGTTCTAGTACGCCTTCAAGCAAGGGATGCAGATATTCAAAATCGCCTCCATGCATCCGGTGGATAAAGTCAGGAATCAGATCCATCGGGCCCGGACGGTACAGCGACACGAAGGCAATAATTTCTTCAAATTTGCTTGGGCGTGCCTCTTTCAGCATCTTCTTCATGCCCACGGATTCAAACTGGAATACCGCGGTGGTGTTGGCATTGGCAAAGACCAGATACGCGTCTTTATCTTCAAGCGGGATATAGGCAATGTCTAAAGGCTTGTCAGATTTGATGCGTTTATTAATATTTTTAACTGCATCTTCAATTACGGTCAGGTTACGCAGACCCAAGAAGTCAAACTTTACCAGACCAGCAGATTCAACATCATCTTTATCGAACTGTGCCACGCGTGAAGTACCATCAGCCTCACACATAACGGCAGAGAAATCGGTAATTTTGGTTGGCGAGATGACCACACCACCGGCATGTTTACCGGTATTTCGGGTAATACCTTCCAGTTTTAGTGCCATTTCCCAGATTTCAGCCGCATCATCATTATCTGGGTTGGATGGATTGGTGACGATATCTTTAAGCTGTGGTTCGGCTTCTAGCGACTCAAGCAGGCTTAGACCTAAAGGCTTGGTCGGGATCATTTTCGAGATACGATCGGCCAGACCATAAGATTTACCCAAGACACGCGCCACATCACGAATCGCACCTTTGGCCGCCATGGTACCGAAGGTGGCAATTTGCGAAACTGCATCACGGCCATAAGTACGCGCCACATAGTCAATCACGCGGTCACGACCTGCGATACAGAAATCGACGTCGAAATCGGGCATCGACACACGTTCCGGGTTCAAGAAACGTTCGAACAGCAGTTCATAACGTAGCGGATCAAGATCGGTGATTTTTAAGCTATAAGCCACCAGTGAGCCTGCACCTGAACCACGCCCAGGGCCTACTGGGACGCCGTTACTTTTCGACCACTGAATAAAGTCCATCACGATCAGAAAGTAGCCCGGAAACCCCATCGAGTTAATGATATTAATCTCGTACTCGATTCGCTCATCATAAGGCTTGCGAACTTCTGGCCAGTGTTCATCACGCTGTTCAGGTGGATACAGGAAATTCAGACGTTCTTCCAGACCTTCTTTGGACAAGTGTGCAAAGAAAGTATCAATGGTATGACCTTCAGGAATCGGATAATCCGGCAGAAAGTATTGACCCAGTCGCAATGTGACATTACAGCGTTTGGCAATGTGGTAAGTGTTCTCAATCGCAGAGGGAATATCCGAGAACAGCTCTGCCATTTCCTCTGCAGATTTAAAATATTGTTCAGGTGAATAGGTTTTAGGGCGGCGGTTATCCCCCAGTACATAACCATCGGCGATACACACCCGGGCTTCGTGGGCTTCATAATCATTGCGGGTCATGAAGTGCACGTCGTTATGTGCCACTACACCGATATTATATTTTTTGGCCAGTTTCACTGCTTCCAGAATGAAGTCATCTTCATCCGGACGGTTGGTGCGGGTCAGGGCGATATAAACGCGATTGCCGAATTTTTCGACCCATTCTTCCAGCAAGGGTTCCGCTTTTTGCGGATTTGAACTCATCAGCATCTTGCCGACATCGGAATGCATGCCGAGCAGGGCAATCATGTCCTCGGACTGGTTTAAAATCCATTGTTTTTGTACGCAGGGAATGTCTAATTGCTGACCACTGATAAAGCCTTCAGACACCAGTTCAGTCAGGTTACGCCAGCCTTTATTGGTCATCGCCAATAAGGTCATACGATGTTCGGCATCATTCAGGCGAATTTCAGAACCGAGGATCGGCTTGATGCCTTTGCCTAAGCATTTGCCATAGAACTTGACTGCGGCATGCAGGTTAGACAGATCCGTCAGCGCGAGGGCAGGCATCTGTTCTTTTTCGGCAGCTTTGACCAAGTCAGGTATCCGTACGATGGATTCAGTAATCGAAAATTCTGTATGAATACCAAGATGAACAAAGTGCATAGATGAGTCCCTGCTAAAACCATTGAATAGTTTAACATGGGATTTATTGTTTCAGTTTGAAAATGAGGGGAAATGGCTAACTTTTAGATTTTAATTTTGAGTGTACTTAGTCAGTATGAATGTTCTTATTAAAGGCTTATTTACCCCAAAATAAGATATGCGTACTGGCGACAAGGGTGTCGCCGTTGGCTTGTGATACAAGGAAGTTGAAAAATAGAATTTCGTTATTTTTACTTCAATTTTAACTTTGTAATATTTGTGCCTTACTTTTGACGGGGCAAAAGTAACAAAACCCCTTTGTTGATCTGATGGTACATCCCAGTACCACAGATCAACGGGCGACTTCCTGTCGCCATGGCACGTATCAAATAGTTGCAGGACTTTACTTTGAAATAATGAGAAAGGGTTCGTAAGTATTAAAAACAATAAAACCCTCTTTTAGAGGGCTTTATTCATACATAAAAACTAGCTTAACGAAGTCGGGACAACCAGTCCCCCAGACTTTGTACAATCTGTACCAAAATCAATAACACAATCACCGTCATGATCACCACAGAGGTATCGAAACGCTGATAACCGTAAGAAATGGCCAGATCACCGATACCGCCGGCACCGACAGCACCCGCCATTGCTGTTGCACCAATCAAGCTGATGGTGGCAGTGGTCAGGTTCAGAATCAGTGAACTACGTGCTTCAGGTAAGACAAACTTGAAGATAATCTGCATTGGGGTTGCACCCATCGCTTGCGCAGATTCAATAATGCCTTCATTCACTTCCAGTAATGAGGTTTCAACCAAGCGACCAATATAAGGGCCGACATAAATAGTCAGTGGTACAATTGCGGCCCAAGTACCAATTGAAGTGCCGACCAAAAACTTGGTCAGCGGAATAACGGCAATCAGTAGAATAATAAATGGTAGTGAACGTAGCGCATTGACAATCGGATTGAGACCGTGATAAATCACACGATTTTGCAAGATGCCGTTAGGACGCGTCACCACTAAAGTAATTGCCTGAATAAAACCCCAGATACAGCCAAACAGCATTGCGAAGAACACCATATGAAAGGTTTCTTGCAGCGCTGTCACAAATTGATCCATCGACAGCGAGCTTTTCCAGAACGGCGCAGTAATTGTCGTCAGCCACTGTACAATTAAATCTCTCATGCCTGTACTCCTGCTTGATCTACCTGTACGCCGTTATCTTTCAGATATTGCACTGCAGCGCTAATCTCTGCGGAATCACCCAGGAGCTGAATAAACATCTGACCAATCACCGAACCATTAATTTCGGTCATGTTGGCAAACAGGATATTTAAACTGATATCAAACTGTTTAATCACGGCCTGAATCACCGTTTCCTGTGCCGAGCTACCAAGGAATTTTAAACAATAAATACTGTGATGATTCTGGTTTTCCAGATTATTCAGAATATTGACCGGCAAATGTTGCTGAAGCACGGTTTGAATAAAATTTTTGGTGGTCGGGTGTTGCGGCTGACTGAAGATCTGTAGCGTGCTGCCGGTTTCAATCACATCACCTTTTTCCATCACAGCGACATAATCACAGACGGTTTCAATTACATCCATTTCATGAGTGACCATGACAATGGTAATACCTTGCTCTTGATTGATTTTTTTGAGTAATTGCAGAACTGATTTGGTGGTTTGTGGATCGAGTGCCGAAGTCGCTTCATCACAAAGTAAAATCTTGGGATGGTTGGCAAGGGCACGGGCAATCCCGACGCGCTGTTTTTGACCACCAGACAATTCATCCGGAAAAGCCTGCCGTTTATGTTTCAGGTCAATAAAATCTAATAATTCTTCGAGGCGTTTTTCCCGTTCAGCCTTGCTCCAGCCCAGAAGCTTCATAGGCATTTCGATATTGGCCGCCACGGTTTTGGTTTGCATTAAATTAAAATGCTGGAAAATCATGCCGATATTGGCACGTTCTTGACGCAATGTTTTGGCATCAAGTGCGGTAAAATCTGTTCCATTAATGATAATCTGACCTGAGCTTGGACGCTCAAGTAAATTAATCAGACGGATGAGGGTACTTTTACCGGCACCACTATAACCGATGATGCCAAAAATACTGCCGGTTGGAATCGATAGATTAATCTGATTCAAGGCATGCAAGGTTTGACCCTTAAGCTCATACTGTTTTGAAATATCTTTAAATTCAATCATAGTGTCAAAAACTGCATCACGGATAAAAAAACAGGCAAGAAATCGTCCTTGCCTGTTCTAAAAGACTATTATAGTACTATTTTGATTCAGTTAAATACGTCACCGGCTTGTTTACTGCAACTTTAGTGCCACCAAAATTTTCATCGACATACGCTTGAACTGCTGGCGTATGATACAAGGCACCTACTTTTTGCAGTACAGGATCCGTTTGACGATCTGCTGCAACCGCTAATACGTTTACATTCATTTTTGTGCTTTGATCAATTGGCTCATAGTAAACCGCATCTTTTAATACGTTTAAACCGCCTTCCATTGCCAGCGTATTGCCTAGCACAATCGCATCAACTTCATCTTTTACACGGACTGCAGTTGCCATTTGAATGGGCTTAATCACGATTTGTTTTGCATTTTCAGCCACATCAGCTGTTGTGCCTTTTACATTGTCAAAGCCAGCTTTTAATTTGACCAGACCTGCCGATTGTAAAAGTAATAACGCGCGTGATTCATTTGCACCGTCGTTTGGAATGGCAATGGTTGCACCTGTTTTAAACTCATTCAAAGATTTTACTTTGCTTGAGTAAATTCCCATTGGTTCTAAATAGGTGGTAGACAATGGTGCAATTTTTGCTGTATTGGCATCATTATACGCAACCATATAGGCATATGACTGGAATGCATTGACATCGATTTCTTTATTGGCAACGGCTGTGTTCATTGACACATAGTCAGTGAAATTTTTCACATCAAGTTTAATGCCGGCTGCTTTGGTTTCAGGTAATGTGGCGATATAGCGCCATACATCTGCATCTGAACCGGTCGATGCCATGGTTACGGTTTGAAGGCCATTCGCATCTTTGGCTTGTGCTGCATCATTGGCAGGCGCTTCTTGTTTGCCACACCCAGTCAAAGTTAATACAGAGGCACTCAATAAAACGCCAAGTAATTTTTTCATGAAATTTTCCTAATTTTAATCTTGCCTAGAGTATAAGCATTTTTAAATCGTGTTAAATAAGATTTTTATACGATCTAAGTATGTGTCCTGATCGTTGTTGGTACTGGCCTTAAACTAAAAGATCCAAGCCTACAGCAATCGTTCTGGTGAACGCGATCAAGTCAGAAATGCCACAAACCTGATTGTAAATGATCTATTTTGGAGAGAAAAATAGATAGTTTATAAGCACATGAAGTAGTTTGAGCATTCTGGGATTGTCGATATCATAGCAATAAATCTATATTCGATATACTGGATAGCAAAGCCTTGTTTAGCTCTTTAATTGAATAAAAAACCAAGTTGTTTTATAAAAATATTAATTAAAACAATATTTTATTTATAGTAGGGATGTGGTTTTTAGGGGGGTGTTTAAATAGTGAGCTTTATAAGATTTTATCCAATCTAAATCATAAAAATGGATATATATGATTTATTGATGGAATCAAAGTAGCGTTGCGCTGTTCTAGACATCAGGGTGTTATCTCGATTCAGCTTCTTTGGGAAATAGCACATAACTTCATCGTCTGTGCACATTTGGATAAATGGGTCGGTGTCGGCGTCTTGCTATTAGATTTGCATAAATTTATTAGGGATGAGCATACAGTTTTTGTCAAAAATTTAGGTAATTTCAAAAGGTTGCATTGAGGGGCTTAGGTAACGCCGAGTTTAAGGAGTTATATAAAGCTTTGAATAAGTTGCATGAGGAAATCACCTATGCTTTAGATATAAAAAATTGAAGTAGATGTTCAAACTTATAACGATAAATTCCCATATTTGTATGACTACTATCATGAGCATCTAAAGCACAAAGAAAAATTTGAAGAGATTGCTAATAATTACCTTATTGCAAAGTAAGAAAAACCCCGCACCAAGCGGGGTTTTTCTTAATCAAAATTAAGATTAAGCATTTTCACGTGCAATGGCACGGTAACCGATATCTTTACGATATTGAACGCCGTCGAATGTCACTTTTTTGCAAAGTTCCAAAGCTTTGGCTTGTGCTTCACCAATCGTATTACCAAGCGCAGTTACGCAAAGTACACGACCACCCGCAGTCACAATCTCGCCATTTTCATTGGCTTTCGTACCGGCATGGAAAACTTTTGCATCAGTCATTTCAGTGTCTAAACCAGAAATCACATCACCATTGCTTGATGTTTCTGGGTAGCCTTTTGATGCCAGTACGATACCGACAGTCTTGCGCTCATCCCATTCAGCTTCTTTCGGTAAATTACCGTCTAAGCCTGCTTGAACCAAATCCACTAAAGATGATTTTAAACGCATCATGATGGGTTGAGTTTCAGGGTCGCCAAAACGACAGTTGAACTCGATCACTTTCGGTTGACCTTGTTCATCAATCATCAAGCCTGCATATAAGAAACCAGTATAAACGTGTCCGTCTTTTTTCATACCTTCAACGGTAGGACGCATCACTTCATTCATTTGTGAAGTCGCCATAGGTAAGATGTTGTCGCCATCAATCATACAAATGAAAGATGCTTCTTCGCCTGCAAGGAATTCTTCAATTACAACGCGAGAACCTGCATCGCCAAATTTGTTGCCTGCAAGCATGTCATCGATCGCATCAAATGCTTCTTGATTGGTCATGGCAACGATCACGCCTTTGCCCGCAGCAAGACCGTCGGCCTTAATGACGATCGGCGCACCATTTTTTTCAACAAATGCTTTCGCAGCATCTACTTCTGTAAATACATCGTAAAACGCAGTTGGAATGTTGTGGCGTTTTAAGAAATGTTTCGCGAAAGCTTTAGAGCCTTCAAGCTGCGCAGCAAATTGAGTTGGACCCCAAATTTTTACACCCGCTTCACGGCAAGCATCAACGACACCGTTTACCAATGGAGCTTCTGGGCCGACAATGACAAGCTCAACGGCATTGTTTTTTGCGAAATCGATAATCGCAGCATTGTCTAAAATACTTAAATTTACGTTTTCACATTTATTTTCAGTGGCTGTACCTGCGTTGCCCGGAGCAACAAAGACTTTTGCAACTTTATCGTCTTGTGCGATTTTCCATGCAAGTGCATGTTCACGACCGCCATTACCCAAAACTAAAATATTCATCTAAAAATCCCTCAAAAGAATAGAATCCCACCTTGCGAAGCCATGCTTCTCACCCTGTAAAAAAGAAGGGCTTCACGAATAAAAATGTCCCTTTATTTGTGAAAAGTCCCCCTTTTTACAAAGGGGGATTTAGGGGGATTAATAAATACGACTTTGAATCAATTAGTGACGGAAATGACGCATGCCAGTGAACACCATCGCAATACCTGCTTCGTCAGCAGCCGCAATGGTTTCTTCGTCACGCATAGAACCACCCGGCTGGATAATGCATTTGATACCCGCTTTAGCGGCGTTATCAATACCATCACGGAATGGGAAGAATGCGTCAGACGCCATGACAGCACCCTCAACCACCAAGCCAGCATGTTCAGCTTTAATTGCAGCAATACGAGCAGAGTTAACACGGCTCATTTGACCTGCGCCAACACCAATGGTTTGACGGTTTTTCGCATAAACAATCGCATTAGATTTCACGTATTTTGCGACTTTCCAGGCAAAGATCATGTCATCGATTTCTTGTTCAGTCGGAGCGCGCTTGGTCACCACTTTAAGATCAGCTTTAGTAATCATGCCCAAGTCTTGATCTTGTACTAACAAGCCGCCATTCACGCGTTTGTAATCAAGTTGCGATTGACGTGCATCGATTGCTGGAAGTTCACCGCAAACTAAAACACGTACGTTTTTCTTCGCACCAGTCACTTCAAGTACGCCATCAGCAATACTTGGTGCAATGATCACTTCAACGAATTGACGCTCAACAATCGCTTGTGCAGTTGCAACGTCTAATTCACGGTTGAATGCAATGATGCCGCCAAATGCAGATTCGGGATCTGTTGCATACGCAAGGTCATAAGCCGCTTGAATGCCGTCTAAAGACACTGCAACGCCACATGGGTTTGCGTGCTTAACGATTACACAAGCAGGTTTCGCAAAAGATTTAACACATTCAAGTGCAGCGTCTGTGTCTGCAATGTTGTTATAAGAGAGTTCTTTACCTTGTAGCTGTTTCGCAGTTGAAACTGAGGCTTCTGTCGCTGTGTCTTCAACGTAGAACGCAGCAGACTGGTGCGGGTTTTCACCGTAACGAAGATCTTGAACTTTGTTCAATTGTGTATTGAAGGTACGTGCAAACTTGTCCGCTTCACCTTCTTGTTTGCCTACGCGAGCGCCAAGGTAAGATGCGATCATGCCGTCATATTGTGCAGTATGTTCAAATGCTTTTACTGCAAGGTCGAAACGAGTCGCATGCGATAAAGCGCCTTCAGCTTTAAGCTCAGCTACAACAGTGGCATAGTCAGAAGCATTCACCACGATGCCTACAGATGCATGGTTTTTTGCCGCAGCGCGAACCATGGTAGGGCCACCAATGTCGATGTTTTCGATCGCATCAGCCAGTGAACAGTTTGGTTTTGCTACAGTTGCAGCAAATGGATAGAGGTTTACAACGACTAAATCAATAGCATCAATGTTGTGTTCAGCCATCACAGCTTCGTCTAGACCACGACGAGCCAGAATACCACCATGAATTTTAGGATGTAGCGTTTTTACACGGCCGTCCATCATCTCTGGGAAACCAGTATGCTCTGAAACTTCTACTACAGCGACACTATTGTCTTTCAACAATTTGTAGGTACCACCTGTAGATAAAATTTCTACCCCTAGAGCAGCAAGTTCTTGTGCAAATTCAACAATACCAGTCTTGTCAGACACAGAGATTAAAGCGCGTTTAATAGTCATGATCTTCGTCACAGTTTTCAAGGAACAGAATAAAACAAAATCAGCAATTTACAGGTTAAAAAAAATGCCTGCGGAAGCCGCAAGCATTTTATCATTTATTCACTCATTAAACCGTGAGCTTTTAACTTTTTACGTAAAGTACCACGGTTGAGTCCGAGAATCTCGGCAGCACGTGTTTGGTTACCACGTGTATATTCTAGAACTACAGATAGAAGAGGTTTCTCCATTTCTGCTAGCACCATGTCGTATACCTGAGATGGTTGCTCGCCCTGTAGTTGCGCAAAATAATGGCGAACTGCGCGATCTACGTGGATACGTAAAGCAACATCAGATTGTGCAGTAAAAATAGGAGATTTGCTATTCATGCGAATTAATCCGAAAAACAAATATCGCTTGGGTAAAGCGATATAAAAAGTGGTCTAAAATTGAAATGAACTCCGCTTTAGATCCTAAAACTGGAGTTCTAAAACTTAATCATTGCATTGAGCCAATAGCTTGACACATCTCAACGTTTTGGTCGAAAAATAAGCGTAACAATAGTTAAAGTTTTGTTACTGACCAAAATCAAAACAAAAAAATCTGCACGATACGCAATAAATTTTATAGCGCATTAGGCAAGACTGTATTTGTTGTGAAAAAGTAGCGAGGAGTTGCAGCACATAGCTTTCGTGGCGCGTATCATACCATTGTCTAAGCAAAAGTGAGCAAGAAAACTGCATTTTTTTTAACTTTTTTTAATTTTTTAATGCTTTCTATTCAGATTAAGGGCGAATTATTTCCAAACTATAGCGATCAAAGCTTTTACGATCGACAGGAAGCTCAAATTTGAATTTAAATGGACTGTTTTTCGGGATACGTTCAATATTGACCAGACTTTCAATCAGGTACTCTTTGGCAGACAGGTTATAAGTCGCAACAACTTCACCGCGCTGTTCCAGATTGATTTTTAAAATCGGTAAAGCCAGGCTGCGGTCATGGAAGTTGATCAGCTCACCGCTAAATTCAGTTTTCTTGTGACTGGTTGCCTTGATCTTGACTTTATTGACCTGAATCAGCGTGTAGTATTTTTCCAGATTGGAACAATTAAACACCTCGCATACATTGTTAAAGGCCAGACTCATGATATGACTATTTTTGATGTATTGCGGATTAAACCAGAAAAACTGGAACAGCAATACGCCAAATAGCATCAGGTTCAAGATGCTCCAGCCAATATAATACATTGGCCCACGGTATATCTGTTTTTCTGCCTGATCTTCCCAGTTCATGCTCGGCAGTACCGAGATAGGTTCGGTACTGAAATAGTTCAGATTGTTTAAATAGGTTTCCAGATCGATATTTGAATGTTCAACTTTCTGATCGAAAATATATAAAAGACTGTGCGTATTTTGCTGTTGATCGCGACCATATACAGGTGGGTTATATCGAGAATAGGTTTGATCCTGAGACGCTGAGGTAGTGACCGAGTTTTGGGCTTCGGCCACCAGATGCGATAAGGCATTAAATGAAGTGGTACATTTGGGACAGCAAACCATACCCTGCGCAATGGTGAGTTGAGCAACTGTGACCTTGTAGGTGGTGGAACAGGTAGGGCAATGGGTTCGTTTGTCACTCATAAACTATTTGTAGACTCATTCATTCTTATGGCGTTTACCCGAGATACGGCACCAGTGCTCGTCTCGTTTTTCTACGTCTAATATATCAAAATAATTTGAGTAAATGCTAGTAACATCAGCAACTTGCTCTTCGATAACTCCGGCAAGTGCGAACTGTCCCTCAGATTTAATTAAAGTTGCGAACTCAGGAGCCAACATCATTAGTGGCGCAGCCAAAATATTGGCAACAAATACGTCAGCCTTGGTAGTGCCGAGTTCATCTCTAAATTCTTCTGGCAGGCCGACATAAAGTTTGTCCAGTACACCATTCAGTTCAGCATTTTGCTGGGTGGCCAGAACTGCTTGTGGGTCAATATCAGTGGCATATGCTTTTTTAGCACCTAAGAGCAGGGCAGCTACCGCGAGAATGCCTGAACCACAGCCATAATCGATGACGATTTTGTCTTTAACGTCAATTTTGCCGAGCCATTGTAAGCACAAGAATGTAGAGGCGTGGTTCCCTGTACCGAATGCCAGACCCGGATCAAGCTTGATATTGACTGCATCGGCTTCAGGTGCTTGCATCCATTCCGGTACAATCCAGTATTTTTCAGCAATCTGGATTGGCTCATACGCATCCATCCAGGTGCGTTCCCAAGCCTGATCTTCAATGAATTCGTACTTGATCGGCGCTTCTGGCATTTGCGCACCAATAAAGGTTTCTAGTGCAGCAACGTCAATTTCTTCGCCTTCTTCCTGTGCATAAATACCAGTCACAATCACTTTATTCCAGAGTGGTGTTTCGCCTGGAAGTGGTTCCAGCAAATCCTGGTTTTCAGCATCATCCAGGGTCACACTCACTGCGCCTAGTGAGCTGAGTAATGTCTCAGTATAATCGACCTGAGCTTGTTCAACCGTAATATGAATTTGTAACCACTTCACAGAAATAACCTTTATACATTTTTCAAAAAGCTATTGTAACGGAAGTTCAGACACAACGCTGCTATCTTCTTGATGCATACCCAAAATAAAAAGGATGCCGAAGCACCCTGTATAAAGCTCTATAAAGACTTATGAAACCTTAGAGAGAAGAGGTGTTCTGTCTAATGGTGCAAAGCGGTTAAGCAGTAGACCAAAAATGGCAGCAAAAATATACATGAAGATTGAATAAACCGCGGCAGGCATGGCCACAGCAGTGCTGGACATCACGGTCAGGGCAATGGTCATGGCTAATGTGCTGTTGTGAATGCCGATTTCAAAGGCACTGGCCCGTGCCTGAGCGGTATCTATATTCATTAAGCGGGGGACAAAATAGCCGATGGTCAGGCTGAAAATACAGAACAATGCCGTGGCGACACCGACCTGAGTCAGATATTCGGCAATATTGGTGCGTTCACTATAGATGGCCCCGACAATAATCAGAATCAAGAATATGACTGCAAAAATACGCAGCGGTCTATTCAGTTTTTCAGTCAGGCGTGGTGCATGATGTCGAATCAGCATACCAATCGCGACAGGAATAATAATGATGCCAAACACCTGAAGAATTTTACCAAGCTGGAGTGTGATCTGCTGGCTGTCCTGCATGAAATGCATAATCGAAAAATTAACGATCAACGGTAAAGTTAAGGCTGCAATCACTGAATTAATCGCAGTCAGGGTGATGTTGAGTGCCAGATCACCTTTGAAAAGATAGCTAAACAGATTGGCCGTACTGCCGCCAGGTGAGGCAGCTAACAGCATCAGACCCACGGCAAGAAGTGGAGGCAGGGCCAAAACTTTACACAGGATAAATGCAATACCGACCAATAAGACCAGTTGGCAAAATAATGCGACTAAAACAGCTTTAGGATGTTGGGTGACCCGGGCGAAATCTTTGAGGGTAAGTTCGAGACCTAAACCCACCATAATAATCGCGAGCGCAAGCGGCAGTAAAATCGTAATAATGCCAGAATCCATCTGTCATGCTCCTTGTTAAAAATTATTTTAATACTTTTGCTTTTCTTGGGAAAAGCATACAGCTTTATCGCAGACTCAGCCAAATAAATTACAAATCCGATAAACGATTTTTATGGCGATAAGCGATATATTGGCGACTCATCATCACCCCGAAAATAGTCGCAAAACTATACATGACAATGGTGTAAATGCCGGCCGGAATTGCCATAGTGACATCGCCTAAGACCGAAATCGCAATGGTGATCGCAATCGCCGTATTATGAATGCCGATTTCAAAGGTACAGGCCCGTGCCATTTTTTCTGGAATACCCATCAGTAGCGGAATGCAATAACCAATAAACAGGCTGGAAAAACATAAAATCACAGTGGCTAAACCAATACTGGAAAAATATTCAAAGAGATTAAAACGATCTCTAAAAACGGCAAATATCAAGAGTATGCTTAAAAAACTAATTGAAACGAAGCGCATCGATTTGCTGACGGTAATGGATAAATGTGGAAATTTGGCTCGAAGCAGCATCCCGATGATCACGGGGATCAGGGTAATTAAAAACACCTGTATCATTTTTTCAACTGGAAATGTCACAGTCGAGTCGTGACTCATAAAGTATTGTAATGAGAGATTGATAATAAAGGGCAGGGTGAAAATAGAAATGATGGTATTGATGGCAGTCAGGGTGATATTCAGTGCGACATCGCCTTTATACAGATAGCTAAACAGGTTGGCGGTTGGGCCTCCTGGTGAAGCGGCCAGAAGCATTAAACCTACTGCGAGTAAAGGAGCTAAGTCCAGAATCAGGCAAATAAAGAAAGCAATACTGGTCAACAGCACGAGCTGTGTAAATAGGGCAATAAAAATGACTTTAGGATAGCGGCTTAAGCGCAGGAAATCCTTGATTTTTAATTCGAGTCCCAGCCCCATCATCATGATTGCCAATGTAATAGGCAAAAAAAAGTTAAAAAACCCCGAATCCATGAAAAATCCTTTTTATTATTGATTTTTAGATAGATTTTAAGTGTAGCGGAGCTGAATAAATAAGCAATATAAAACGGGCAAAATGTATTCACTTTGCCCGTCAAAGCTTTTACTTGAAATGTAAGCTATTTAGAGCTATGACAGCTTACATGCCTGGCTGAGTTTGCATTTGCGCATCAGGCGGAGTCTGTTGGTCATTCATTGGTTGCTGCATTTGCGGCTGGCTCATTTGTGGTTGCATTGGCTGACTGTGCATTTGGGATTGTCCCTGAGGGCGTGGCGGCATAAAGCCTAAAGCACATTTACCTTTGACTTCGGTTCCATTAATGGTGGCGGTGGTCGCGCTACTATTGCCACTACAGGTACTCATGAGTTCAGCTTCATCACCTTTGATTGAAGCATTTTTTGATGAAGCGAAAAACTGTGGCTCACAGGTTCCATTCCAGATAATGCCTCGATGAGCAAAACTGACTTGAGCACCTTGGGTTTTGCCTTTACAAACCTGTTGATACTTTTGCGCATTATAAGTGGTTTCGACCTTATCATTTGCTGAGGCTGCAAATGGCGCAAAACATAAACCACACAGAACAGTTGAGAGAAAAATATTCTTATTCATCAGTTATACCTTTGTTTGTAATGTAAGCAGTATATAGCTTAAAAAATACTCAAAATTAAACAGTGTAAATCGAGTAATTTTCTGAACTTATATGTTTAATTTATATAGTCCCTCTGCAAAGTTAAATTACAGTGCTTGATTCTTGTACAGGATGATTCATTTTTTATCTCAGGATAAATTCGACTGAATCTGTCTACTTTAGAATGAAATTTGCTATAATACTCAGCTATCCTTTTTTATCTCTCAATTACCACTATGCATTATCCTAAAGTATACGATGTCATTGTTATCGGTGGCGGTCACGCCGGTACAGAAGCAGCTCTGGCTGCAGCGCGTATGGGTCGACAGACTTTACTCTTAACTCATAACATTGAGACTTTAGGGCAGATGAGCTGTAACCCGGCCATCGGTGGTATTGGTAAATCGCACTTGGTGCGTGAAATTGATGCCTTGGGCGGTGCAATGGCGCTGGCTGCCGACAAAGGCGGTATTCAGTTCCGTATTTTGAACTCGCGTAAAGGTGCAGCAGTTCGTGCAACACGTGCGCAGGCAGACCGTGTCCGTTTTAAAGCGGCAATTCGTGAAACTTTAGAGAATCAGGCGAACTTGGATATTTTCCAGCAAGCGGCTGATGACCTGATTGTTGAAGGCGATACCGTCAAAGGTGTGGTTACCCAAATGGGCATTCGTTTTGATGCCAAAACTGTGGTGTTGACTGCGGGTACATTCTTGGGTGGCGTAATTCACGTTGGTCTGGAAAAATCCAGTGGTGGTCGTGCCGGTGATCCGCCGTCGATTTCATTGGCAGCACGTTTGCGCGAATTGAATTTACCTGTGGGGCGTTTAAAAACCGGTACACCACCGCGTATCGATGCACGTTCGGTCGACTTTTCTGTAATGACACCGCAGCCGGGTGATTTCCCATCTCCAACCATGTCGTTTATGGGCGATGCGTCTATGCATCCGGAACAGGTGAACTGCTATATCACCCATACCAATGAACGTACGCATGAGATTATTCGCGGTGGTCTAGATCGCTCACCGATGTATACCGGTAAAATTGAAGGTGTGGGGCCGCGTTATTGCCCATCAATTGAAGACAAGATTCACCGTTTTGCCGATAAAGACTCGCATCAAGTATTCTTGGAACCGGAAGGTCTGGATACGCATGAGCTTTATCCAAATGGTATTTCAACTTCATTGCCATTTGATGTGCAGTTTGAGTTGGTTCGCTCAATCCGTGGTATGGAAAATGCGCATATTTTGCGTCCGGGCTACGCCATTGAATACGACTATTTCAACCCGCAAGCGTTGAAATTTACCCTTGAAACCAAAGCGATTAATAACCTGTATTTCGCTGGTCAAATTAATGGAACCACTGGTTATGAAGAAGCAGGTGCACAAGGTTTGCTGGCAGGTTTAAATGCTGCACGTCGTGCCTGGGATCAAGAGCAGTGGACACCAAAACGCGATGAAGCCTATATGGGTGTATTGGTAGATGACCTGATTACGTTAGGCACCAAAGAACCGTACCGTATGTTTACCTCACGTGCTGAATATCGTTTGATGTTACGTGAAGACAATGCCGACCAGCGTTTAACTGCGATCGGTCGTGAATTGGGTCTGGTCGATGATGCACGTTGGGCGGTTTACTGCGAAAAAATGGAAGCAGTTGAAAAAGAAACCGGTCGTTTGCAGCATCTTTGGGCGGCGCCAAACAATCCGATGGGCAAGAAATTCGTTGAGATGACTGGCGCAGATTTATCTAAAGAATGTTCAGCGATCGATCTTTTGAAACGTCCAAATATTTCATTTGCACAAATTGCCGAGTTAACCGGTTCTGATGTGTCTGCGCAGGTCGGTGATCAGATTGAAATCGCAGTGAAATATGCGGGTTATATCAACCGTCAGCATGAAGACGTGGCACAAATGAAACGTCTTGAGGAAACCCGTATTCCAGGCGACTTCGATTATGACATCGTGTCAGGTCTGTCGCGTGAAATCACGTTGAAACTGAAGGATGTACGTCCTGAAACATTGGCGCAAGCCAGCCGTATTCCGGGTGTGACGCCTGCGGCTGTTCAATTGGTGATGATTACGATTCGTAAGAATGCACAAACGAAAAAATCTGCTTAAGAATACAGTGTGAAAAAGCCCGCGCAATGCGGGCTTTTTATCGGCTGATATTTTTGTATAAGTCTCGGCTATCATTCAATTATAAATAACTACTATTTAACTAAATGCCTTATTTATAAAGATAATAAAAATTATTAAGATGTAAAAAGTCTATAAATTTTAACTTTTAGGTCTAATGGAAAGGGTGTTGAGCCAAGTTGATGAACTTAAATCCGACTATTGTCGTGGTATTTCTCTGACCAGATTAGGATAAGAATAGGGGGAATAGGATCGTCAGGCTATCAAACGATTTATAGGTTATTGATGGAGATCAATCATGATACAGCCTTATAGTGAAAAATTACGAAAAATATTGACGATTTTCTTGTGCTTTTGGGTGGCATTTTTTGAGGGTTTCGATCTTCAGGCTCCTGGAATTGCAGCAAAAGGAATTGCGGCAAGCTTTGCTTTAGATCAGGTTCAGATGGGCTATGTGTTTAGTCTGGGCGTCTTTGGAATGCTCTTTGGTGCATTCTTTGGCGGACGTATCGCGGATTATTTGGGACAAAAGAAAGTCCTGATGTTGTCTGTGGCTATTTTTGGTGTGTTCATGTCGCTGACTGCAATTGCACCGAGCATCGAGGTTTTATATGCTGCGCGTTTCTTGACCGGTTTGGGTCTGGGTGCTGCAATGCCGACCATGATTTCCGTGGTTGGAGATGAAGCAACTGAAGCCAATCGCGGTAAGCTCAATAGCTTGATGTATTGTGGCCTGCCTGTCGGTGCTATTTTTGTCGCCGGTTTGGCTATGCTGCTTCCAGATATTCAATGGCAGACTTTATTTTTAATTGGTGGTTTAACGCCTTTAGCGCTTCTCCCTTTTATGGGCTTTATTCTTAAAGATCAACCTAAAGCAGCGGTAGCGCAAAAAAGATCTGGCGAAGCTGTACCGGGCATGGTCGAGGTTTTGTTCAAGCAGCAACAGTATAAAAATACAGTGCCGCTTTGGGTAGGTTTCTTTTTTACCTTGATGATCAACTATATTCTGATTAGCTGGTTGCCTAATTTGCTGATGGAACAAGGCCTGGAAAGACAGCAGGCTTTTCTGGTGATGCTGGTGTTTCAGGTGGGTGCAGTGATTGGAACCTTGGGTTTGGGTTATTTGCTAGATCGTTTAAAATTGTGGCAAATGGCAGCCCTTATTTACAGCGGCTTATTTGTTGCCTTGGTTTTGTTGTTCACCAGTACCTCGATTCCGCTATTAATTTTAGCCGGGGTGATGGGCGGGATCTTTTCTACAGGTGGTCAATCTATTCTGTATGGCATCTCACCGATTTTTTATTCAGGTGCAGGTAAAGTTACAGGCGTAGGCAGCGCCATTTCTTTAGGTCGTTTAGGTGCCATGACCGGTCCGTTATTAACCGGGAAAATTTTGGCATTAGGTTTGGGAACTACAGGTATCCTTATGGCAAGTTTACCTGCGGTGGTTGTATCAGCGGTAGCGGTCACGGCACTGTCACGTTATAAGGCGGCTCATAAATAAGCCAGTTTTCTATTTTTATTGCCATAACAAAGGAATCTACGGATTCCTTTGTTATGGCTCATATTTTAATTGAGTAAAATCGGCAGATAAAATTTGCTAAAATAGATGGATAGCAAACAGACTGATT
>SMFC01000050.1_pt1 | contig 29161 bp, 31 predicted proteins | sample 2456331 | NCBI WGS metagenome assembly SMFC01 (sample SAMN10132608, study PRJNA489261) | soil metagenome | isolation source: day120 control-loamy sand soil ammended | place: USA
GCTGGATAATCCGGATAAAATCGGCAGCGGTATCAATCAGGGTTCCATCGAGGTCAAATAAAACGGCTTTCATGCTGTGGTCTCTGCTGCGCTGTCTTTCACGGTATACACCATATAGTTCACATCAACATTCGGTGCCAGCCAATAACGCTTGGTCAGCGGATTATAGTGCAGACCGGTCATGTCTTTGAGTTTTAAACCGGCATTACGAATGTCATGTGCCAGCTCGGATGGCTTGATAAATTTGCTGTAATCATGGGTGCCTTTGGCCAGCATGCGCAAGACATATTCTGCCCCGATAATGGCGAATAAATAGGACTTCGGATTGCGGTTAATGGTCGAGAAGAACACATGGCCACCTGGCTTGACCAGCTTGTGACAGGCCTGAATAATCGATGCCGGATCTGGCACATGCTCTAGCATTTCCATGCAGGTCACGATGTCATATTGGCCAGCCTGTTCCTCTGCCAGTTGCTCGACCGGCACCTGACGGTATTCGATATTGCTGACACCTTCCTGTTCGGCATGAATCCGCGCCACATTCAGCGGGGCAGCACCCATATCGATGCCGAGTACATCGGCACCGCATGTTCATCAATCCAGTTTAAACGTAGTGGATTAATCATGTGCAAGGGGCGGAACTCGGAATGCTGATCCCACCATATAGCTGCAAATGCTTCAAACTTGGCAATTTCTTGTGGATCAACATTCAATTGCGACATCGGTGTCACCTCAATCAGTCGTGATTATCTAAAAATACATAGGGGCCGAATGGCCAGAGTGACTGACTTAAAACCTTGAAAATCAGTCCTCTGCTTTAGTGTAGCGTTTCTGGCAGAAAAAGCGATAAAAGCAGCAAAAAAGTTCACAGAATGAAAACGAAATCGGCATAATTGATTTATAGTGAACCCATACACTAAGCATAATGATTTAGAGGACGATAATCCCAATGAAAAAATTCCTTTTAGGCGCTGTTGCCGCATCTGTTTTGGCCTTTTCCGGCAGTGCTATGGCCAATTTTGTGGCAGGTCAGGACTATCAGGTGGTCGCACAACCAGTCAAAGTCGAAAAACCGGGCAAAATTGAAGTACGTGAATTCTTCTGGTATGGCTGTGGTCACTGTTTCATGCTGGAACCACATATGCAGGGCTGGTTGAAAAAATTACCTAAAGATGTTCGTTTTGTACGTACACCTGCTGCGATGAATCCACTCTGGGAACAAGCGGCACGTGCTTATTATGTGTCTGAAGCTTTGGGTGTGCGCCAAAAAGCCCATTTGCAGTTATTCCATGATATTCATGACAAGCAGCGTCCAATTTTAGAACAGGCACAACTGGCCAAGTTCTATACCCGTTATGGTATTTCTGAAGCAAAATTTAACACGACTTATAAATCATTCCCGATTTCGTCAAAAATTGCCCAGGCCAAAAATCTGGCTGCTCAATATCAGTTAAGCGGCGTACCGGCGGTGACTGTCAATGGTAAATATATTGTGCAGGGCAATGATGCCAAAGTAATTCAGGTGGTGAATTACCTGATTGAAAAAGAGCGTAAAGCCAAATAAGAAATAACCGAGTATCCGTAAAAAACCTGCATCAATAATGCAGGTTTTTTTATTCAGATGGGGGGAGTACTTGTTTCTGTATTGATTGACGGATCTGCTGTTTTTGTCGGAATTCGATGCCAGTGCAAAATCCCTCGCAATAAAAGCTGCATCTGTAGCACGCTTTGGGTTTTAAAGACATTGGATAGGGTGCGGCGTAGCTCTGGATCAGCCTGATGTTGCAGATGAATCCAGCCCATGGCCCAGTTCAGCGACAGATCAATCAGCATCTGTGCCAGTGCCTGCAAATCTTGCGAAGACTGGATATGCTGGGCGGCTTGCATTTTTTCCAGTTCATGCATGACATCTTCAGTCAAAAAACGAATTTCCCGTTCTATTCCGGCACGTAACACTGCCGAGCCCCCCCAGCGTTCTGCAACAAAAAAAATCCAGGGTTCAGGGTGATATTCGACTGCCTGAAAAAATAGCTCAATTCCGGTTTTAGTCCGGGTGTTGGGCTGATACAGATAGGCCTGTCCCAGTTGATTCAGCACTCCCTTGAGATGAATCGCGACCTGATCCAGCAGCTCTAGTCCCAACTGCTCCATATCCTGAAAATGCCGATAAAATGCCGTGGGCACCAGTCCAACGGCATGCGCGACTTCACGCAGACTGATGGTGCTAAAAGCGCGACCCTGACTGCTCAAGGCCAGTGTGGCATCCAGTAGCGCCTGATGGCTTTGCTGCTTGCGATCTTCACGTAAGGACATAAATGGGTTTCCTCAAGGGGAGATTTAGTCTAGCAAAAATTAAGGCAAATCGTAGCGCCACAGGTCGGCAGAATTTCGATATTTAACCGCACTCTGATGCATCGATTTTGTAAATCAATCATCCGGCTGACCAATCTTGGCAAAGGCTTCTGTTATACTGAGCCGCAATTATTTTTAGCCTATACAGGACTTATCATGCGTATCGACCAACGAGCATTAGATCAATTACGTGAAGTGAAAATTACCCGTAACTATACACGTTATGCGGAAGGCTCGGTATTGGTTGAGTTTGGTCATACCAAAGTACTGTGCACTGCCAGTGTAGAGAGTTCTGTTCCACGTTTCCTGAAAGGTCAGGGCCAGGGCTGGGTGACGGCTGAATATGGCATGTTGCCACGTTCAACCCATACCCGTAGCGACCGTGAAGCGGCACGTGGCAAACAGAGTGGCCGTACCCAGGAAATCCAGCGTCTGATCGGTCGTAGCTTGCGCTCAATGGTTGACCTGAAAAAGCTGGGTGAAAATACCATTACCATTGACTGTGATGTGATTCAGGCTGATGGCGGTACCCGTACTGCAGCGATTACCGGTGCTGCGGTGGCGCTGGTCGATGCCATGAATGTTTTGCTGGAAAGAAAGAAAATCAAACATGATCCATTAAAAGGTCTGGTGGCTGCGGTTTCTGTTGGTATTTTCAAAGATGAAGTATTACTGGATCTTTGCTATGAAGAAGATTCGAACTGTCAAACCGATTTGAACGTGGTGATGACACAGGCCGGTGAATTTATTGAAATTCAGGGCACTGCGGAAGACAAACCATTTACCCGTGCCCAATCGGATGCCATGCTGGAAATGGCCGAGAAAGGCATTCAGGAGCTGGTGAAAAAGCAGCAACAAGCTTTGGGCTGGTAATTCATTACTGCCAAATATAAAACGCATCTCCGGATGCGTTTTTTTATGCCGGAAATTTCAGAATATAGCCCATTGAAAATGCAGCACAAAACTTCCTGACAAAATTCCGACATGAATCGGCTAGATCCAGAGCTATTTTACCCCGATATTCAAACGATATCACCATGAGGAATGCGAGATGAAACAGTGGATTTGTGCAATGTCTTTGCTGGGAATGTTTGGACTAAGCGCCTGTGACTGGGGCAATAATCGTGAAGATGACGAGCGTTCAGTGTTAAATCAGGATCGTGATGAGGATAATGGGAGATATAACGACCGTGATGGTGACGATGATGACCGCGATCGTCGAGGTAATCGGGACGACGATGATGATTAAGGTCTAAAATAGAAAATTGAGCAAAATATATGCAAAAAAAATTTCTAAAAATCAGAAAAGGGTGCTTCGCACCCTCAATGGTCATCTATCGAATTTAGGCTTCAGCATTAAATCGCATCGATAAATCCACAGCTTTGACATCTTTGGTCAAAACACCCATCGAAATATAATCGACACCGCTACTGGCAACTTCACGTAAATTTTCGATCGTGATATTGCCAGATGCTTCCAGTTTGCAGCGGCCGGCCACATGCTGTACTGCCTCAATCATTTGCTGCTGGCTGAAATTATCCAGCATCACGATATCCGCATTGGCCTCTAAGGCCTGATTCAACTCATCCCAGGTTTCCACTTCCACTTCGACCGGTTTGCCCGGCGCAATCTGGTGTGCCTTGGCAATCGCCTGAACAATTCCGCCAGCGGCCATAATATGATTTTCTTTAATCAAAAAGGCATCGAATAAACCCAGACGATGATTCTGCCCACCACCAATGGCAACGGCATATTTTTGTGCAATACGCAGGCCAGGAAGGGTTTTACGGGTATCCAGTAGCTTGGTATTTAAGCCATCCAATTGTTTGACATAATGCGCTGTTTTCGTCGCAACGGCAGACAGTGTCTGGACAAAATTCAGCGCAGGACGTTCCACAGTCAATAAACTGCGTGCAGAACCGGCCAGTTTCAGGAAAGTTTCATTGGCTTGAACCCGATCACCCTCATTTTTTAGCCAGATCACTTCAACACTTGGATCATAAGCCTGAATCAAGGCATTCACCCAAGGTTGCCCGGCCAGTACCATATCTTCACGGCTGATGATCGTGGCAGTGGCCTGTTCATCTTCAGGGGTCAGCAGGGCAGTAATATCGCCGTCACCAATATCTTCTGAAAGTGCCTGTTGGATATTGATCTGAATCGACTGGTCTAGCAACGCTTGAGATATGCGCATGAGTATTTCCGTATCTTTTAAGCCGTGAAAATTGCGCATTATCTTAGCACTGTTACATAAAAAATGAGCGATTTTTCCTACAGTCTGCCGGGATGAATTGAGATTTGTGCCTGAAAGTTTTAGCATGAAGCCGGCTGCAACCCTGATCGTGCAGATTTTATTTTTGGAGAGAATGGTTTTATGCAACAGGCAGCCGAGTTTCAGGTTAAGAATGGACAACTGATGGGCGCACGTCACATTCCCTCTCCCAATTTTAACCAGCGTCCGGACAATACCGAGATTCAGCTCATTGTGGTGCATAACATCAGTCTGCCACCCTCACAGTTTGGCGGCGGTTATATTGAACAGTTTTTTCAGAATCAACTGGATTGGTCAGTCCATCCCTATTTTCAAAGCATTGAAGGGATGCAGGTTTCGACCCATCTGCTGATTTTACGTTCTGGTGAGGTACTGCAATTCGTCAATTTTAATGACCGTGCCTGGCATGCTGGACGTTCGACCTATTTGGGTAAAAAAGAATGTAATGATTATTCGATTGGCATCGAGCTGGAAGGCAGTGACGACTTGCCTTTTGAACCGGTACAGTATGCCGCCTTGATCAAAGTCACTGCCTGTTTGCAAGATTATTATCCTAAAATTCAGCAGCATATTGCCGGACATTCGGATATTGCCCCGGGCCGTAAGACCGATCCGGGACCGTATTTTAACTGGGCTGATTTTCGTCGCCAGTTACAGCATTATAAAAATACCTCAACCTCGCTTGAGGGATGCAATTAAGCAATGAACTTCTGACAGAGGTTTCATTACAATAGCCACAAATTTATACATTAGGTGAATAGGATGGCGCTTTGGCGTTCGACCGTCATTGTCAGTGCGATGACCATGTTGTCACGTGTACTGGGATTGGTTCGAGATATTGTTTTACTGAATGTCTTTGGTGCGGGTAAGGACTTCGATACCTTCGTGGTCGCATTTCGTATTCCAAACTTTTTCAGGCGCTTATTTGCCGAAGGGGCATTTTCACAGGCCTTTATTCCGGTTTTGACCGAATACAAAACCAGTCGTACCCATGCCGAAGTGCAGATTCTGATTAGCCGGGTATTTGGCTGTCTGGCAACGGTAATGAGTCTGCTGACCATGTTCGCAGTGATTGCTGCACCGTTGATCATGTATATCTATGCGCCCGGTTTCCATAGCGATCCTGAAAAATTCGCCTTGGCGACTGACATGTTCCGCCTGACCATTCCTTATTTACTGTTCATGTCACTGACGGCTTTTGCCAGCAGTATTCTGAACAGTTATGGTTCTTTTAGTACACCGGCCTTTGCACCGGTCTTGCTCAATGTCGCCATGATTGCTGGCGCGCTCTGGCTGACTCCGCATATGGCAGAGCCGATTATGGCACTGGGCTGGGCAGTCATCATTGCCGGTATTTTACAGCTGGCGATTCAGATTCCTGAACTGTGGCGTAAAAACCTGCTGATTCCACCTAAAATTGACTTCAAGCATGAAGGCGTGGATCGCATCATGAAGTTGATGCTGCCGGCTTTATTTGGTGTATCCGTCACGCAAATTAACCTGCTGCTGAATACCATCTGGGCTTCATTTATGCAGGATGGTTCGGTGTCCTGGCTGTATAGTGCTGAGCGCATGACCGAGTTGCCGCTTGGCCTGATTGGTGTAGCGATTGGTACTGTCATTTTGCCATCTTTATCGGCACGACATACCGAGCAGAATCCGGAAAAATTCCGCGGCATGATGGACTGGGCTGCTAAAGTGATTGTAATGGCAGGTTTACCGGCCAGTATTGCCTTGTTTATGCTGTCGACCCCGATCATTCAGGCCCTGTTTGAACGTGGTCAGTTCAGCTTTGAAGATACCCAAATGACGGCTCTGGCGCTGCAATGTATGAGTGGTGGTGTGATTGCCTTTATGTTGATTAAAGTCTTTGCCCCGGGTTTCTATGCACAGCAGGATACCAAAACACCGGTGCGTGTCGGTCTGATGGCTGTGGCTGCCAATGCAATCCTGAACGTGATTTTTATCGGTATCTTCAAGCTGATTGACTGGGAAGCAGAACATATGGCACTGGCACTGGCATCGACCGGTTCAGCCATGGTGAATGCCGGCCTGCTTTATTACTATCTGCATAAGCGTCATATTTTCCGCTTCGGCCCGCACTGGAAAAAAATCTTCCTGCAATTCATGTTTGCCAATGTGGTGATGATCGCAGCTTTGGCTTATGCCTTAAGTTGGTACAATGCCGATGTGTCGCAATGGATGCGTGTCGCAGAAGTACTCATCTTGTGTGTCATTGGTGTGGTGGCCTATCTGGCGGCCTTGCTGGCGGCAGGTTTTAGACCGCGTCATTTAAAACCTTAAGTGAATATTGAACTTGATATTCGCTTAATAAAGCCATAAAAAAACAAGAGCCAGAAGGCTCTTGTTTTTTTCGAAGGATCATACTTGCTTCGACTCAATCTAAACTGAATCTAGACCTTACCGCGGGAAAGAAATCCAACGATCGCAAGAATCACCGCAATTACTAACAAGATAATTGCAAAATCCTTAGATAAGCCTGCTACTCCACCGAAACCAAGTAGACTCGCAATTAATGCAATAACAGCAAAAATAATAGCCCAGCGAAACATATATATTCTCCATGTGTTTTTATTTTCAAATTTAGTATAGAAATAAACGATTCCAGCGACTGTTAGTGTTTTGTTGACGAACTGTCTATGATTTAACAATAGTTTACGTGATGGTAATAAGAATTTGAGCGGTAGGTCTGCGCGGTTTGGGCTGCTATAATCAGCTGATTTTTGAGTGCGCCGACCTGATCATGACCGATACTTTACGTCCCGAATTTTGGAAAAACTATGGCCTTGCCGAACTCACGCAAGCCGAGTGGGAAGCCTTGTGTGATGGTTGCGGACTCTGTTGCCTGATTAAACTGGAAGATGAAGATACCCAGGAAGTCGCTTATACCAAAGTGGCCTGCAAACTGCTGGATTGTACGACTGCGCGTTGCTCCAATTATCCAGAGCGTTTGCACTATGTGCCAGACTGTATTCAGCTCACGCCAGAAAAATTGGAAACGATTCACTGGTTGCCTTCAAGCTGTGCTTATCGCCGGGTCGAGCAGGGCAAAAGCCTGCCATCCTGGCATTATCTGATCAGCGGTTCACGGGAAAGTGTGATTCAGGCACGCAAGTCGGCAGCAGGGCGCTGCCTGAGTGAAGCCGACATTCCTGAAGACGACATCGAAGACTATATCGTGCGTTGGGTGCGTTAATTTGCCGCGATAAGTACCTATTGATTTGCCGGCTGCAGTAGGGCCTGAGCCGAAGCACCGGCCATCGGACGATAGAAATAAAAGCCTTGTCCAATCTGACAGTCACAATGGATCAGGGTATCGAGTTGTTCGGTATTTTCGATGCCTTCGACCAGAACATCCAAAGCAATGTGAAGAATGTCCGGTGCCGAAATCATCCAGTGAGATCTGGATTCCGGCCTGTTTCAGCAGGTTCAGGGCCCGGATCACATAATTGGCACCATGCTCGGACAGACTCTGTTCGGTAATTTCCAGTTCCACCTTATGCGCAGGAATATCAAAATTGGACAGGCGGGCCAACATTTTTTCAGCATAGTCATCGCGCAAAAATTCAACCGGTGCAGCATTGATTGAAATCGGCAACAGATCCAGTCCTTGGGCCTGCCAGCGACTCATATCGGCAAAGACTTTCAGTTGCATGGTTTCACTGATACGTGAGGCCAGCTCATAGTCCTGAAAGGCACCAAAAATCTCGGAAGGCAGTTGCACCTGCTGATCCTGATCTTGCCAGCGTAACAGCGCTTCAAAACCAATCACCACACCATCAGACAGACGGACTTTGGGTTGATAGTAGGGAATGATCTGATCGGCCAGAATAATCTTGCGGGCCAAAGTCAGCTGCTTGGTCATATTTTCCAGCGAACCACACATGTCCTGATTAAACATGCGGATGCCGCCACGACCACTATTTTTCAGATCATTTAGAGCAATATCGGCACATTTCAACAGGTTCGAAGTATTTAATGCATCACGTGGATAGATAGCACAGCCAATACTCATGGCACTGCTGATACTGTCGCCAATATAATTGATCGGTTGATCCAGCTGGCTATAGGCCAGTTGCGCCGTGGCCAGCAGCTGTTCTTCACTTTCCAGATTTTTCACCAGAACCGCAAATTCATCTCCACCCAAACGGGCCACAATGGTATTCGGGCCGAAACAGGCCTGGAAACGCTGACCCAGAACATGGAGTAGATGATCGCCAGCAATATGACCTAGGGTGTCATTGATGTGCCGGAAATAATCCAGATCAATCAGCAGTAGACCCGCCTTGGTCTGCTGTTGTTGCGCTTTCAATAGCACCTGTTTAAAGGTTTTATAGAAGGTACTGCGATTATACAGACCAGTCAGTTCATCTCGTTTAATGGCTTCTTTTAAGCGGGTTTCTGCAATTTTTTGCTGACTGATATTGCGTGAGACACAGAGGATGCTTTGGGTAATATTGTGCTGATCCAGAATCGGGGTCAGCAGATGATCCCAATATTGGATCGGCTGGTCTTTGCTCTGAGTTTTACTAGAAAAACGGCTATTTAAGCCTAGGGCTGCCTGTTTCAGTGCGCGTTGTCCGGATTTTCGGGCTTCAGGTGCTAAACGGTTCAGCCAGGACAAAGAACTGTCCTGATCTTGCGCTGTTGTTTCGCTTTCTGGTGTCAGACCGTCAGACTGGTTACTATGCCGAATCTGACCTTCAGGACTGATAATATGGATGCAGTCTGCGCTGGCATCCAGCATATTTTCCTGGGTTGAAACGATTTGAGACAGTTGTTGCTGGATTTCAAAATAATCATGTACATCGGTCAGTGAAACCGCCCACTGCAACAGATGTTCAGGTGCATGATGGAATTTTACCGCCAGCGTACACATGCGATAATGAGTATCGCTGCGTTTAATCCGGCACTGGGTTTCAAAATTCTGATGCTGATCCAGTGCCGCATGCCACAGCTTCGAAAACAGCTGTAAGTCCTCGGTATGAATGAAACTCTGCCACGATATATTGCCCGGTTCATTCAGGTTCACACCAAGATAATCGGTCATGGCGGCGTTAAAATAGTGCAGATGTGTTTTGCTACTGACCCAGAGAGGTTGGGGTAAGGCATCAATCAGTTTTTGAAGCTGAATTAATTCAGACAGATGAACAGGGGTTGAACTCAGTGATGTTGCCAGCAGAGGTTCCGACTGGCTCACAGCTCCCTGTTCAAATTTATCATGCTTCATGCATTCACCAATACAACCCAAAAAATACCCAAAGGGCGACATAAGTTTCTTTTAATTAGAATAAACAATATGAAAATTACACTGTAATTAATTCACAATTAATCATGTTCAAATTACTTGCTTTTATGAAGATTAATTCATTCAGAATTAAAAAAATAGAGGATTTCTACATAAATTAATTTTTTATGCTTTATGTTTGCAATCTTGGAATCAAAACTGCTGGTGTTAGAATGAGATCAGAATTTAGTTTGAGCCAATAATAACATGTCAGATAGTCATATCCCGCTTCCAGAACGCTTAAGACCACGTGACCTTGCAGAGATTATCGGGCAGGAACATTTGCTGGGGGAACAGGCGCCCTTACGCCAGATGATTGATCAGGGTCATCTACCGTCGATTATTTTCTGGGGACCACCCGGCGTTGGAAAAACCACCATTGCCTTACTGTTGGCACAAGCGGTAGATCGGCCTTTTATCAGTCTGTCTGCCCTGAATACCGGAGTGAAAGAGCTGCGTGAAGTGATTGCCGATGGTGGTGATCTGCTGACGCCAGTGGTCTTTATTGATGAAATTCACCGCTTTAATAAATCCCAGCAGGATGCACTGTTAAATGCAGTCGAAAAAGGGAAAATTACCTTAATTGGTGCCACTACCGAAAACCCGTCTTTTGAAGTGAATAGTGCCTTATTGTCACGTTGTCAGGTGTATAGCCTGAATGCGTTGAGTGCGGAATCGATTCAGACTCTGCTCACACAAGCCTTGCAAAATGACCGTTTTTTGCAGGAACGACATATCCTGATTGAAGAATTTGATGCCTTGGTGCAGTTCGCAGCAGGTGATGCCCGTAAAGCATTGAATTTACTTGATCTGATTGCCAGTACTTTTGAACCGGATATGGAAAATATCATCACCAATGCAGGGGTGGTGAAAGTGGCACAACAAAATATTGCCCGTTATGACAAGTCCGGTGAACAGCATTATGATCTGGTCTCGGCTTTTATAAAATCAATTCGCGGCAGTGATCCCGATGCAGCGCTGTACTGGATGGCACGCATGCTCAAAGGCGGTGAAGATCCGGTATTTATTGCCCGCCGTATGCTGATTGCAGCTTCTGAAGATATCGGTAATTCCAATCCGAATGCCTTATTGCTGGCGGGTGAATGTTTCCGTTCGGTGCAGGCCGTCGGAATGCCGGAATGCCGGATTATTTTAGGACAATGTGCGGTGTATTTAGCCACCAGTGCCAAAAGTAACAGCACCTATCTGGCAATTAACAAGGCGATGGAGCTTGCAGATAAAACCTCGAATTTGCCGGTGCCTTTGCATTTGAGAAATGCACCGACCAAGCTGATGAAAGAACAGGGCTACGGGGTGGATTATCTGTATCCGCATCATTATCCTGAGCATTTTGTGCTGCAAGACTATATGCCGCCAGAACTGAAAGATACCAAACTGTATGAGTCGGCACGCAATAAACGTGAAGTTGAAGGAGAGCGCTTACAGCAACGCCGTTGGCAACAACAGCAACAGCAGCAATAATATCAGTACACAAATAGATTAAACTCAGGCAAAAAAAAGCCCAATTCAAGGCGAATTGGGCAGAAATTAGGATGTTTTTTAAGGGAGAGAACATCCTAGAGGGTAGGCGATCAATCTGGTCGGCAAACCTTGAGTTAAATCAATCAGCTCACTGATTTGCCTGGTATGTGATGATATTAGACCATAGGCTTGCCAATGTAAAAGCGATCATTTTTATCTGTAATATTTATTTTTTCGATTAAAGCTTAAAAGGTTAATCTGGCCCAGCCAAAAAATCAGGGATAAAAAACCGAGCTGTTGAGCTCGGTTTTTTTGAAGCAATGGACTACACCATTAGATGTTGTCGAGGTTAATACCTAAACGGCCCGCAACTTCTTCATAGGCTTCAACCACACCGCCTAAACCTTGACGGAAACGATCTTTGTCCAGTTTTTTCTTGGTGTCTTTGTCCCATAGACGGCAACCGTCTGGAGAGAATTCATCACCCAAAACGATACGGTCATGGAATACACCGAATTCAAGTTTGAAGTCGACCAGAATCATGTTGCCGGCATCAAACAATGCTTTTAGCACATCATTGACTTGGTAAGTCAATTCTTTCATTTTTTCCAGTTGCTCAGCAGTCGCCCAACCTAAAGCAATCGCTTGCGATTCATTGACCATTGGATCGCCAAGCGCATCGTCTTTAAAGAACAATTCGAATGTAGATGGAGTCAGTTCTTTACCTTCTTCAACACCTAAACGGCGGCATAAAGAACCTGCTGCATAGTTACGAATCACACATTCAACCGGGATCATATCCAGTTTTTTCACCAGCACTTCATTTGGAGTCAGCAGCTTTTCAAAGTGAGTTTCAATACCCGCTTCTGCCAGCTTTTCCATGATGAAGGCGTTAAAACGGTTGTTCACCTTGCCTTTACGATCTAGTTGCTCGATTTTTTCGCCATTGAATGCAGAGGCATCATCTCGAAAGACTAAAATCAGATGGTCTGAACTGTCTGTGGTGTAGACAGATTTCGCTTTACCAGTATAGAGCAAGGTTTGTTTTAACATGAGGGAACCTTTTACAAAAAAAAATGCCTAGAAATGTCTAGGCTGGCCAATTTTGGTAAATCTGGTTGAGCAGTTCTGCGGCTTTTTCACGGTCGGCAAAACTGTTATCGGCATTGAACACAGCGAGGTTATTACTTGAACCGACAGAAGATAATCTTAATACATAGGTTTGCTGGTCGACCCGAATCGTGACTTCGTAACGGTTTTTATTCTGCGCAACGATGCTATGATTCAGGCTGCTGAGGGTGGCAAGCGTATATTGCCAAATTGTAGCAGAATTTCCGTCAATTTTAAGCAGCGGATTAAGATTTCCGTCTGTGACCAACTGTGGTTTACCAACAGCATTGCTTTCAGTCAGCTCAGCTTGAGCGGTGTTTTCAGTCTGGGCCTGAGGGCGTGGCAAGGCAAAACGGTTGCCACGCTGGTTTTCAAGCTTCGGTGCATTTTCAATTGCAAGCGGATCGACTGTTGGAGCAGGATACAATGGCGTTGCAGGACGTACCATGGCGCCTTCAGGATATTGTAAAGCGTCCAGAGTTGTAGTTTCTTTATAGTCTAAAGTGCCGTTATTAAAGGCCATTGAACTACAACCTGCCAAACTGAATACTGAAAGTGTAAGGCTAAGTCCTAAACGTAATTGCATAATCTTGTGCTCTTTTATTTAATAACGCCCGCTTCGACCAGTGCTTCATGAAGCGGAGCGCGATATTGTTCTGCAAGTGGTGTTAATGGAAGGCGAATGCCAGTACCAATTAAGCCCATGTCATGGAGTGCCCATTTCACAGGAATTGGGTTTGATTCGCAAAATAAAATATTGTGTAAATTTGCAACCTGAGCATTTAACTGTTCAGCGTCTGTAGCATTACCTGTAATGGCAGCGGCACACACTTCACTCATGGCTTTCGGAGCCACATTCGCTGTGACCGAGATATTGCCTTTGGCGCCATGACCCATCAGCTGATATGCCGTTGCATCATCACCTGAGTAGACCACCATGTCTTTGTCTTTCAGACCTTGCAAGAGTTCAGCACCACGCGGTACATCACCCGTCGCATCTTTAATCCCGACGATTTGTGGAATATCGGCCAGACGAATCACGGTTTCATTCAGCATGTCGACACCGGTACGGCCAGGGACATTATACAGAATCTGCGGAAGATCGACCGCTTCAGCCACAGCTTTATAATGCTGGTACAAGCCTTCCTGGGTCGGTTTGTTATAATAAGGCGTCACCAGAAGAGCAGCATCGGCGCCGAGCTCTTTGGCTTCACGGGTAAGTTGGATGGCTTCACGGGTCGAGTTTGCGCCTGTGCCGGCAATAATAGGAATACGTTTGTTGGCCACACGAATGATTTCTTTGATCACCTGGGTGTGTTCACTCATGCTCAGGGTCGAGGCTTCGCCTGTCGTTCCAACGGCAACAATACTGTTGGTGCCCTCTGCAATATGCCATTCAACCAGCTTCTCGAGACCCTTCCAATCTACGCTGCCATCTTCAAACATAGGGGTGACGATTGCGACTATGGAACCTTGAATGGTCTGTGCTTGCTGAGTCATTTTAAAAAACTATCCTATTTGTCCATCCGAAAGGAATGAGAAAACATAAATTGGGATGGATTTGTATTTTGATTTATAGCAAATTCAATGGACTTGCGCTGAATTGAAGATTGCTTATGCAAATTATGACTGATCAAACGCATAAGAACAATATGCTTTAGTCAAAGCCACTCAATTCTTTATACAAAGCCTTTTGAAAACAATCAAGTAATAAATTAGATGATTTATCCGGCGAAATACTGTGGTCAAACTGCGACTTAAGTCCCGGCTCAGCAAGATATTATGGAATTTTGTCTGCAAAATTAGCTCGATTTGAGTAAAAATCTCGGCCAAGTCGTGAATTTCGTTGTTTTTAGCTGCTGAATTAATATTTTTATTGGATGAATCTATATGTAAAACATCTTTGTCTGGAGGCTAAGCTGATGTAAACAGGTTGAAAAATTGAATCTATTAATCTTTTTTTAATATCAATGAATTGCATAATATTTTTCTAATCGGTTGGTTTTTTAACTTGATGTATAAGTCTTAAAGCATAAATTGTGAATTTTAAAACTTTTTGATTAATTGCTTTTGCGACTTTATCTCAAGGTCTATTGCATGGAGCTGCTTCAGCTGCTGTGGGGATATCCAAGTAAAACGTTCAACTTATTGATAGTTATTTCTGCGCTCAGGCTCATAGATGATGGTCTTTCTTTTGTAACGCTGATTGAACAAGGATAATCCAATGGAAAAATCAGACAATAAGCATGCTATCGTCACGGTCGCCATCTGTTTTCTGATAGCGGTGATTGAAGGCTTGGATATTCAGGCTGCTGGTATTGCTGCAGCCGGTGTGCGTGAACACTTCGGTCTCGATAGTTCCCAGTTGGGTGTGTTTTTTAGTGCAGGGATTCTGGGTTTATTACCCGGTGCACTGATCGGCGGTCGATTTGCAGACCGTATCGGCCGTAAGAAAGTGTTGATCTGGTCGACAGCAACATTTGCCATATTCACTTTATGTACAGTTTGGGTCAATAGCTTTAACAGTCTGCTGGCAGTACGTTTTCTGGCCGGAGCAGGTCTGGGCGGTGCGATGCCGATTCTCATCACACTCGCTTCTGAAGCGGTATCGCCGCAAAATCGTGGTCGTGCAGTCGGCTTGATGTATTGCGGTATGCCTGTGGGTGCTGCGATTTTATCTTTAATTGCTGCGACTGAATTTGGTGCCAACTGGAAAAATGTTTTCTATCTGGGCGGCTTGTTACCGATTTTTGCAATTCCATTGATGATGCTATTTTTGCCTGAATCGAAGGAATACCTGAAAACACAGAACAAAACTGCAGCAGAACTTGCCGTTGCACCACAAGGTTCATTTAAGGACCTGTTTAATTCGGACAACCTGTTACGTACCATGTGCATCTGGATCAGCTACTTCTTCACGCTGATGGTGGTTTACATCATGCTGAGCTGGTTACCCTCATTGTTTATGGAACTTGGCTTTACCCGTAAGGACGGTTCAACCGCACAGTTCTACTTCATGGTCACGGCGACGATTGGTACAATTATCCTGGGTATGCTGACCGATCGCTGGAAAAAAGCGTATGTGATCCTGTTGATGTACGGCGGTATTCTTGCAGGTCTATTGGCACTAAATGGTGCAAGCTCACTGAACCAGATGTATATGGCAGCAGCATTGGCAGGTGCCTTCGTAATTGGCTGTCAGGGTGTACTTTATGCCTTCGGTAGTATCGTGTATCCAACAGAAGTGCGCGGTACCGGTGTCGGTGTTGCTTCTGCAGTCGGTCGTATTGGTGCCATGCTAGGCCCAGTCATCGCAGGTCAGCTCCTGGTGGCAGGTTTTGGTGCCGCAGGGGTAATTACAGCCGCAATCCCATGTATCATCATCTCTGCACTGTGTATGCTATTCCTGGTGAACCGTACCAAAGTGTAATAGGCCAAGATTTGAAAAAGCCTGCTTTTGCAGGCTTTTTTGTGTTTAAAATTCAAGGAATCAGATCCGCAGTGCGGTTAAAAACAGGCAGAATCAGAATATGCAGTCACAGGGTTTTTAGCAGTCGCTCTAAAAATCCGATAACAATTTGCGCTATGCTTGGACATAAATCGAGATTTCAATGGATGAAAATACATGCAAAATAATATCGCTTTGCTGGTCGTAGATGTACAAAGAGGATTTACCCCAGGGGGTAATCTGGCAGTGGCCAATGCTGACCAGATTATCCCCAATATCAATTTATTGGGGCAGTATTTTCAAAATATTATCCTGACGCAGGACTGGCATCCAGAAAACCATATTTCTTTTGCAGACAATCACCCCGCTAAAGCGGCTTATGACAGCATTCAGCTGGATTATGGCACTCAGGTTTTATGGCCAAAGCATTGTGTGCAGGGGACAGTAGATGCCGAGTTGCATCCGGATTTAAATTTACCGCAAGCGCAACTGATTATCCGCAAGGGTTTTGATTCCCGGATTGACAGTTATTCCGCCTTTATGGAAGCAGATCAGAAAACCACAACCGGTTTGGCCGGCTATCTGCGTGAACGTGGTATTGATACGGTATTTGTGGTTGGGATTGCTACCGATTTCTGTGTGGCTTGGACCGCCATCGATGCCTGCAAACTGGGCTTTAAGACCTTTGTCATTGCCGATGCCAGCAAGGGCATTGATCTCAATGGTTCCTTGCAACATGCTTGGCAAGATATGCTGGCGCATGGGGTAAAACGCATCTATACCAAAGATATCGTTCAGCCGGTTTAAAATTTTATCATGATGCGCTTCGGATATTTATTTGATCTTCGGCGCATTTAAATCTTCAGATTTCTGGTATTGAGAGATGCCTGTTTTATCTTGTTATTATTCTCCCTTTGTACCCCTGGATGAACCCCATGTCAGCCTTGCTCCAGTTTAGCCAATTTGTCCAAAAAACCTTTGCTTTATGGGTGCTGCTGTTTTCCGGCATTGCCTTAATGCTGCCCGAGGGCTTTGTCTGGTTACGCGCTTATATTCCATGGATGCTGGGCATCATCATGTTTGGTATGGGCATGACCATGACCGTAGGCGATTTTAAAAGTGTGCTACAAAGTCCGAAAGCTGTCGGGATTGGGGTCGTGGCCCAGTTTGTAGTGATGCCGGGTCTGGCTTTTCTCTTGTGTCAATTGTTCCAGTTGCCGCCGGAAATTGCGATCGGGGTGATACTGGTCGGTTGCTGTCCGGGTGGTACTGCCTCCAATGTCATTACCTATATGGCCAAAGGCAATACTGCTCTGTCTGTGGCCTGTACTTCCGTCTCAACCTTATTGGCTCCGATTCTGACCCCTGCGATTTTTTATCTCTTGGCCAGCCAATGGATCGAGATCAATGCCTTATCCATGCTGGTGTCGATTCTACAAGTGGTGCTATTTCCAATTCTTCTGGGCTTGATTGTACGGAGTCTGCTCAAGCAAAAAGTAAATGCCTATATTCAGGTGATGCCGCTGATTTCTGTGATTGCCATTGTCGCGATTGTGGCAGCAATTATTGCCGGCAGCAAAGCTCAGATTTTGCAATCTGGACTACTGATCTTGGGGATTGTGGCCTTGCATAATGGTCTCGGTTATTTGCTGGGTTATTGGGCCAGTCGTATCTTTAAGCTGGCGGAAATAGACTGTCGTGCGGTATCGATTGAGGTGGGAATGCAGAATTCGGGTCTGGGTGTGGCTTTGGCTGCGACCCATTTTGCAGCTTCTCCACTTACGGCTTTGCCCAGTGCAATCTTTAGCTTATGGCACAATATTTCAGGGCCAGCTCTGGCCACCTATTGGGCAGCCAAAAGCAGGGTAACGACATTAGAGCCAAAGCAAAATCTGGATACAGACAGCTAGAGTTTTAAAATGCGGCAGTGATTTTAATTACTGCAAGGCGCTGAATAATAGAACTTGACGAGTAACAGCTTAAAAATTCTGCGCATAAAAAAGCCCGATTTAAAGTCGGGCTTTGTACTGTACAACCTTTATGAGGCTTTGGACTGTTTGGATTTTAAAATCTCGGTTCTAAAAGTCTGTGCCAGTTCAGCCGTTTCTGCATCCATGCCATTTACCACAAAGGCATGACGGGTCAGGACATTGGTTGGATTCGGCATACTGACCAGCTGGAAATGTTCGCTCACATCTTTCAGCAAGCTATTCGGGACATGTAAGGCACTTTCTTTTGCGACCAGGTGCTGGCTAAGACGCTCAGAGGCCTGCACCGAGCTGAGCTGCATCTCCTCGACTTTAGACGCAATTGCACTACGGGTTTGCAGTACAAAACGTTTTTCTTCACGATAGCGTTTATACAGTACCTCCGAGAGTAACTGGAATACCGCACTGATCATGGTCAGGCAGGCCAAGGCATTTGGCTTGTCTGCCGCAATGCTGATAGTGGCACCTTTTTCATCAAATTTATGCACAGTACTAATATCACTGCCATTCAGTTTGTAGCGCTGCACACAGAGTTCAGTGGCTTTATTCAGGAAAATCTGACACAGGTTGAAATAAGGCACCGATACGGTTTTATTCACGCTATCGAGTAACTGTTTTGGATCATAGAACTGGATATTCAAGCTCAGGCTATCGCTTTCCAGTACAGCTGGCTTATGTTCTTTTTCTTTGGCTTTATTTTTTACTGCCTGCTGGGCTTGGGCAATGGCCAGCGCAGCATTGTGCTTTTCCTGTTCCAGAGCTTGGGTCAGGGTCTGAATCTCGAATTTTAAACGGGATTCATTGTTAATGCGTGCCAGATATTCGGTTCGGCTAGGACGCGCGATCGCGCGGTATGCCACCCAAATCAAAGCATGAATAATGAAAGAGAACAGAATCGCCAGCCATTGCGTCCGCAGAATTTCACCCATACTTGGCTCAATCAGGGTGATTTCAATCAGACCGACTTTTTTCTCGTTTTGCAGTGCATCACGGACAAAAACTTCACCATCACGAGTTTTGGTCAGTCCACCGGTGGCTAAAACCTGACCTTTCGCATCCAGAATTCGAATCGAAGCCACACTCGGGTTGGTCGCATAACGATTTGCCAGCAAAGCCAGAGAAACACGATTGGCCGGTTCCAGCTCGGACAGGCTGTCTGTCACCAGTTGACTGGTGATCAGCTGCCCCTGACTGGTGCGGTTTTCATTCAGTTGGTGAGTGGTTGCCAATACCAGTAAAAAGGTATGCAGAGCAAAACTTACAATCAATAGGCTAGCAAATAGCCCTTGTCTAGGCGCATTCAACGTAAACTTCCAAGGCAATTCTGTTCAATTTCGATTATGATTCTAACAATAGTTGTAGCTCAGACCCGAGTCAATTCATGCGAGAAATCATTCTTATATCATTTTTAGGACCTGACCAGCCTAATCAATTTACACGATTAATGCAGGTTTTGTCCGCCCATTCCCTACAGATTTTAGATGTGGGGCAAGCGGTTATTCATAATCAGTTAACCTTAGGTATTGTTGTAGCGTCTGATGACCAGACGGCGACAGCATTAGCCATGAAGGAAATCCTGATTCTAGCACATGATATCGGGTTAACTGTGCGCTTTAAACCGATCTCTGCGACTGAATATGATCAGTGGGTCAAAGAGGGTGGGCGCACACGTTATATCGTAACGGCATTGGCCCCTGAATTAAATGCCTCTCATTTGCAGGCCGTGACCCAGATTGTCTCGGCTCAGGGTTTTAATATTGAAACCGTAACCCGTCTGTCTGGCCGTCCGGCCCTGGATGGCAGCAGTACCGGTCCGAAACGTGCCTGTATCGAATTTGGTTTAAAAGGACAAATGCTGGATGCCGCAGCCATGCGTGCTGCCTGTTTGCGTTTGTCCAGTGAACTGAATGTCGATGTTGCGGTTCAGGAAGACAATGCCTATCGCCGTAACCGCCGTCTGGTCTGTTTTGATATGGACTCGACCCTGATCGAACAGGAAGTGATTGATGAACTGGCGATTGAAGCAGGGGTCGGTGCGCAGGTTGCTGAAATTACTGAACGCGCCATGCAAGGTGAACTTGATTTTCAGGCCAGTTTCCGTGCCCGTGTGGCTTTATTGAAAGGCATGGATGCATCGGTACTGCCGAAAATTGCCGAGCGCCTGACCATTACCGAGGGTGCTGAACGCCTGATTTCGACTTTAAAAGCATTGGGTTACCGTACTGCAATTCTGTCGGGTGGTTTTCAGTACTTTGCCGAATATCTGCAAGGCAAACTGGATATTGATGAAGTGCATGCCAATGCGCTTGATGTTCAGGATGGCGTAGTCACGGGTGAAGTCAAAGGTCATATTGTTGATGGCGCGCGTAAAGCTTTATTGCTTGGCGAAATTGCCAAAGAGATGGGAATTTCCCTGGAACAGACCATTGCAGTCGGTGATGGTGCCAATGACTTGCCAATGTTATCGATTGCAGGACTCGGTGTGGCTTTCCGTGCCAAGCCACTGGTGCGTCAAAATGCCACGCAGGCGATTTCCAGTGTCGGTCTGGATGGGGTGCTGTATCTGCTCGGGGTACACGATAAAGACCTGAATCAGGCATAAACACTATTTTTGATAGAATAAACGCGACCTCAGGGTCGCGTTTTTTGATTGCCTTTGTACTAAGGTGACCAAGCCAGCAGAGAAGATTGACTATAAAAACATCGATCATCTTAAACGGAAAAATAATTTTTTCAGTCAATAACAGCCCTGATAATTTTGTAATGACACGCCAACATTGACGCAGTCATTGATCCACAAAAATGCCAAAAGCAAAAAATGTAATGACAATATAATATCGCGACAAAGTATGTCGTGAGACCAGATCACAGGACTTTTTTTATGCAAAAAACTCAGCATAATGCAGGCATAGAGATACAAATCAACAGATTCCATTTTATTGATTGAACGAAATTCAATAGATAGAACCGTTGCAATATCAAACAGGCAAACTATCTATTTGGATGGAGGGGTTTATATGGTAACAGCGAATTTAGCAACGATCGTGGGCTTCAGTTTAGTCGCTGCAGCTGTAGTTGCTGTGTTCTTCTCGCCTTATCGTCGCTGGTTGAGTTTTATGGCAGCCGGGATGTTGGTCTGGGGCTTGATTGAGATGATTCGTGTAGGCACACAAGCCTGGTTTGATCTGCCAATGACCTATAGTTATCTGAGTGCATTGACAGCAGTCATGATGGTGGTCACTTTCTTATTATTGCGTGAAGACCGTCGTGCAGAGCGTGCCTTGGCAAAACGCCGTTGTATCGAACATACGCCAGTCTATGAAGATGATCAGCAGCAGCTTTCGAGCCGTTAAGTCTACAAATCGCAAAGAAAAAATGCACCCACGGGTGCATTTTTTAGCTTAGAAATATGATACAAACTGCTTAATCAACCTAGCCAAGAATTATGCTAGGATATTTGTCAATTTTCGTACAATTAGAATAGGCATCCTCCATGAAACTGTCGTCCATTCCTGTGTTAAAACTTCCTCTTATTGATATGAGTACCGATCCACTGGACTTGTTGGTCGCGGGTCTGGCTTTACGTATGAAGCAATTGGCACGTACCAGCCCAAAATTTATTGAACTGGTACATGAGCGTCAATTCCGGATCCAGATTGGCACAGATGAAGGTATGGCACGTCAGATCATTGTCAATAATGGCCAGATTGATACGGTTTCAGGTGATGCAGAGAAAGCAGATTTTGTATTGCAGTTTGCTGATAGTGAACAGGGTGTAAAGACCTTGGTCAAAGGTGACCCGACAGCATTCATGACCGGTATGCAAAGTGGCACCATCAAAATGGAAGGTGACTTTGGCCTGCTGGTCTGGTTTAACCAGGTGGCGAAGATGATTCCACCCAAATTGCCCAAACCGGTCAAAGAAAAAATTAAATTTGCCCGGGCGTTTATTAAAGAAAAAACGGGTAAATAAAACTCTGCTCCTGACTTCCTCTCCTTTTTCAAGGAGGGCTGAGGGCAGGATTCAGCCAGTTTCAATCTGGGTAATGCCAGTCAGTTAGGGAGTTTAGATCTAAGCTCCTTAATTTTTTAAATCTTTTGCAGAAACAATTATTTTCTAATCTTGCGGTACAATACACCTGATGCCCCAGACCGTTGGGGATGAGGTTTCCAGCTACCCCATATCATTATGAATAACAATAATAAAAAACCAGACAGTTTCCTGCCTGATCTCGATTACTGAATCTGAGGGCTTTTTAATGTGGAAAATAATGTCGCTATTCAACTTCTAAATTAAAGGTCACCGGCCCATCATTGACCAAATGTACTTTCATATCCGCTGCAAAAATACCAGTTTGTACATGTTCAAATTGTGACTTTGCATAGTCAACCAGTTGCTCATACAGCTCTTTTGCAGCAGCAGGTGGCATGGCAGGGCCAAAATCTGGACGTAAACCTTTTTGGGTTTGCGCCATCAGGGTAAATTGCGAAACCAGCAGTAAACCGCCTCCGGCCTGACCGACATTCCAGCCCATTTTGCCCTGTTCATCATCAAAGAATCGGTATTTCAATATCTTATCAATCAGCTTTTTACCTTTTTCCAGATTGTCGTCCTTGCCCAGACCCAGAAAAACCAGAATTCCTTTATTTATTTCGCCAGTGGTTTCACCCTCGACCACGACTTTAGCTTCTAAAACTCTTTGTAATAAGGCACGCATTTTACATATTGACTGATAACGATAGATGGGCGTGATTGTAACAAGAATAAAACCTGAAGCAGTATCAGAAATCAATTGATTAATTTTTATAAATTCATTAAAACGATTGAAGTGATAAAAATAATCTGTTTTAACAATTTTTAGTTTTTATATATCTTAGCACCTGCAGGAAAGGTAATAAATTGAGAGATTTAGAAATGTTTAAGCGTTCATTACTGGTTGCAATGCTTGCAACTGTCACAGCCACACAAGCTGCTCCTCTAACTAAAGACAATGGTGCGCCAGTCGGTGATAACCAGAACTCAATCACAGCAGGCCCAAATGGTTCAGTCTTGCTTCAAGACGTTCAATTGGTACAAAAACTACAACGTTTTGGTCGTGAGCGTATTCCGGAGCGTGTGGTACATGCGCGTGGTACAGGGGCGTATGGTGAATTCGTTGCAACTAAAGACCTGTCTGACTTAACAATTGCTTCTCTATTCAAGACCGGTACTAAAACTCCAGTTTTTGTCCGTATGTCTACGGTAATTCATGGTAAAGGTTCACCGGAAACCCTGCGTGACCCACACGGTTTCGCGATCAAGTTCTATACTCAAGAAGGGAATTGGGATCTGGTCGGTAACCAGACACCGGTATTCTTCATCCGTGATGCGATCAAATTCCCGGACTTCATTCATGCAATGAAGCCAAGCCCGGTGACAAACGTACAAGATGCCAACCGTGTATTTGACTTCCTTTCGAGCCAGCCATGGGCTACCAACATGCTGACTTATGTGTACGGCAAACAAGGTGTGCCCACCAGCTACCGCGAACAGGACGGTTTCGGTGTACATGCTTACAAGCTATATAACGACAAGGGCGAATACAAATATGTGAAATTCAACTTCCGCTCGCAACAAGGCGTGAAGGGGCTGAATGTGAAAGAAGCTGCCGTGCAACAGGGCAAAGACTTCAATCACTTGACCAATGATCTTTATAACAACATTTATGCCGGCAACTTCCCGAAATGGGATCTGTATATCCAGGTACTGGATCCAAAAGATCTCGGCAAGTTTGATTTTGATCCACTTGATCCCACCAAGATCTGGCCAACTGACTTAGTTCCAGAAGTGAAAGTGGGGACATTGACCCTGAACCGCATGCCAAAGAACTTCTTCAATGAGACTGAACAGTCGGCATTTGCACCAGGTAATCTAGTTCCGGGTATTGAGCCATCGGAAGACCGTCTGCTACAAGGCCGTATCTTCTCTTACTCAGATACGCAAATGTACCGTCTGGGTGTGAATCACCAGCAAATTCCGGTGAACCGTCCAGTGGTTGCTGTAAATAACAACAACCAGGAAGGTTATATGAACGTGTCTGAGCGTGACTCGGATGTGAACTATGAGCCAAGCCGCAAAGAGCCAAAAGCTGCAACTGCAAAAGCACGTGCGGTACAAACACCATTATCGGGTCATGTACAGCAAATCGGTGTGAAAGAGCAGAACTTCAAGCAGGCAGGTGAGCTGTACCGTTCGTATACTGCCAAAGAGAAAGATGACTTGATTATGAACCTGGCTGCGGACTTAGGTGCAGTAAAAGATTCAGAAACCAAGCACATCATGTTGTCTTATTTCTACAAGGCAGATGCCGACTACGGTACACGTATGACCAAAGCGGTGAAGGGCAACATCGCAACGGTCAAAGCCAAAGCAGCACAACTTAAAGACTGATTTCGATTGGTCGATCAGGATTGGTGACTAGGGTTTAAGAATTCACCTCCGCAAAGTCCTGTAGAACTCCAAACCTTTCCTGCACCCTAGGGGGAGTTCTACAGGCACTCCGTTTTACTCATCTTATCTAATCTGAATAGAATCATTTTCGATTCATGTCTCTATTTGATTTCTGTTGGAGTTCATTATGAAAGCTATGCAGCATGCAGTTTTAGCCAGTATTCTCGCGATAGGTTCCATGTTCGCAAACGTGGCCACCGCCAAGGAGATCTCCTCCCCCGCTAAAACTGTGGAAAATGTTCAGATGAGCTCACAACAGGAATTAGTTGCATTGTTTTTTGCCGCAGCCAAAACCGGCAATGACGAAGTGATTCATGAATTTCTCAAGTATGGTTTTCCGGTTGATGTACGCAATAGTGCCGGTTTTACCCCACTGATGATGGCGACCTATTATGGTCATCAAACTATTGTGACGACCTTGCTCAATCATGGTGCTGATCGCTGCGCCCGCGACAATAAAGGCAATACCGCATTGATGGGGGCACTGTTTAAAATGGAATTTGCGATTGCCAAACAGCTGCGTCAGGTCGACTGTGATGCCCAAGCCAAGCAGACCGGGCAAAAGACCACAGCCGAATTTGCCAAGGTGATTGGTCAGGAAAAACAGCTGCAGAAAATCATTCAGGAACAGGGGAAAACCCAAGGCCAGTTGTCAAAATAAAACCCATTATACTCTGATACTTTTGTCGCGAATTCAGCTAGCTGTACGTAAATCCTGCAATATTACATAAAATTTTATGCTTTAATGTTGAGATAAGCACAGCGATATTTCCTTAGTTATGGCTCCAATTATCCGTTCCCTGTTAGATACTGACTTGTACAAATTCACCATGTTACAAGTGGTATTACACAAGTTTCCGCAAACGCATAGTGTCTACCATTTCCGTTGTCGTAATCTGGAAGATACAGTCTATCCACTGACGGATATTCTGGATGATCTCAATCATCAACTTGATCTGTTGTGTCAGCTCAACTTTAAAGAAGACGAGTTGCAATATTTAAGAAGTCTGCGTTTTATCAAGAGCGATTTCGTCGATTATCTGGAACTGTTTCAACTGAAACGCCGTTTTATTCAGGCCAGTATCGATAGCGAAGGTCGTTTAGACATTAAAGTTGAAGGCCCGATGGTTCAGGCGATGATGTTTGAAATCTTCGTACTGGCAATTGTCAATGAACTGTATTTTAGCCGGATCCGTAGTCCTGAAGTGCTGGCTGAAGGTGAGCGCCGTTTACAGGCGAAAATACAATTATTAAAAGAATACGATGCATCGCAACATCCACATGATCCGCCATTTTTAGTGTCGGATTTTGGGACACGTCGCCGTTATAGTTTCGAATGGCAAAAGCATGTGGTAGAAGAATTCAACAAGGCTGCACCACATGTCTTCCGTGGTACCAGTAATGTGTTATTGGCGAAAGAATTGGGAATTACCCCGATTGGCACCATGGCGCATGAATTCCTGCAAGCATTTCAGGCGCTTGACGTGCGTCTGCGTAATTTCCAGAAATCTGCGCTGGAAACCTGGGTACAGGAATATCGTGGTGATTTAGGTATTGCCCTGACTGATGTGGTCGGTATGGATGCTTTCCTGCGTGATTTTGACCTGTATTTTGCCAAACTGTTTGACGGCCTGCGTCATGACAGTGGTGATCCCTATGTTTGGGGTGACAAGGCCTATGCACATTATAAAAAACTGAAAATTGACAGCAAAACCAAAATGCTGACCTTCAGTGATGGTCTGAATCTGGAAAAAGCCTGGAAACTGCATCAATACTTTAAAGACCGTTTTCAGGTCAGTTTCGGGATTGGCACCAACCTGACCAACGACATGGGCCAAACCCCCTTAAATATCGTATTGAAACTGGTGGAATGTAACCGTCAGTCGGTGGCAAAAATTTCGGACAGTCCAGGCAAAACCATGACTGATAATGATACTTTCCTGGCTTATTTGCGTCAGGTTTTCGAGATCACTGAACCTGCTTAAGCACATTTTAGACATGAGTAATTTTAAAAACCGCTTCGCTACAGGGGCGGTTTTTTTATACGAGATGGATTTTTAGCATGACTTATCTAAAATCCTGCTAATCATCTTAAAAGAAACCGCATAAGTGTAAAAATGAGCTGTGCTAAGATCAAAACAATTTGACCCATCATAGCCATGATAACGATGACAGCTTCAGCTTTTAATTTTGGTCTGCTGATCGAGGCAGAAGATTTAGTTCCCTATTTGGGCCATGAAAAACTTCGTATTGTCGACCTCAGCCGGGCTTCTGTGTATGAGCAGTTGCATATTCCACATGCCCTGCATTTACAACCCAAGCTGCTGGTTCGTCAGGAAGATCATACGATGGGGCTATTGCCGGATGTAGAAGGCTTGCAGGCCCTCATTGCTTATCTGAATATTTCGCCTGAGCATCATGTGGTGGCCTATGATGATGAGGGCGGGGCGTGGGCCGGGCGTTTACTCTGGAATCTGCATTGTCTGGGTTTTGAAAATACCAGTCTATTGAATGGCGGGATTCATGCCTGGCTAGGTGCAGGTTTGCCAACCTCGTCCGATCAGGAAATATTTAGCCCGGTGAGTCATTTAGTTCCTGTCAATCTCGAGCAAAAATCAGAGTTTCAGATTGGCTATGATGAATTACACCAGCTCATTGAAAATGAACAAGTTCAACTGTGGGATTGCCGCACTGAAGATGAATATACTGGCCTGCGTCTGGCAGCGCGCCGCGGCGGTCATATTCCGGGAGCACGTCATTTTGAATGGAGTACTGCACTTAACCGGCAAAATCATTTAAAATTGCAGCCTTTACCACGTACTCAGCAGCGTCTGGAACAACTGGGCTTTGATTTGACTCAGCCGGTTGTGGTGTACTGCCAGTCCCATCATCGCTCAGGTTTGGCCTATATTCTGGGCCGTTTACTGGGCTGGAAAATTCGAGCCTATGATGGTGCGTGGAGTGAATGGGGCAATCGCCTCAATAGTCCAATCGCTACAGGGGAGGTGCCATCTTGAGCATCACATCACGTTTAAAACAACAGTTTTTTATTAAAGCTCAACGATTAGTACCGCAACATCGCCTGTCTCGTGTGGTCGGCAAAATTGCTGCCAGCGAAAACCCGATTATCAAAACGGCTGTAATTACTGCCTTTAAGGCACAGTACGGCATTGATATGTCGATTGCTGAACAGGCCAATGCCTTGAAATTCAAATCATTTAATGAATTCTTTACCCGTGCCCTGAAACAAGGGATTCGTGCAGTTGATCCAGATGCCAGCAGCATTGTTTCACCTGCGGATGGGGCGATTTCCCAGCTGGGTAAAATTGAAAATGGCGATGTGTTTCAGGCCAAAGGTCAAAAATTTACTGTAGAAGCGCTGATTGCTGACCCGCAACTGGCTGAACCCTTCAAGAATGGTGAATTTGCGACAGTATATTTGTCACCACGTGATTATCACCGTGTGCATATGCCATTTGCAGGGACTTTGACTGAAACTTTGTATGTACCAGGGGAACTGTTCTCGGTCAATCAGGTCACGGCAGAAAACATTCCGGGTCTGTTTGCCCGCAATGAACGCATGGTCTGCCTGTTTGATACTGAAATTGGCCGTATGGCCGTGGTCTTGGTTGGTGCGATGATTGTGGCCGGTATCGAAACGGTGGCTACTGGCAAGGTTAAACCTTCTGGTCGGATCGAGTTAAACCAGCATGATCTGTTCCTGGAAAAAGGTGCGGAACTGGGCCGGTTCTACCTCGGTTCAACTGCAGTGATTTTATTTGAAGAAAATAAAATGCAGTGGGATGCCGCGTTCAATGCCAATTCTTTGGTGAATATGGGTGAAGCATTGGGGCATACGGTTTAAAAGCTGCTTTTAGCCTCCCTTTATTAAAGGGAGGTTGGAGGGATTAAATATTTTCTAGTTTAGAATAAATAAAAATCCCCCTCAGTCTCCCTTTAAAAAGGAGGAATTTCCTCTTCTATTAAGGAGAAGGTTAGAGAAAGATTTAAATAAAAAAAGCGCCATCAGGCGCTTTTTTTATTTAAATCTTTAGCGTTTCACCACAATCGAATCAATGCCACTGTGTTGCAAGGTCTGCTGGGCAATCAGTGCCGCATCAGCCGAGTCATAAGGGCCTGAGACCACGCGATACCAGACTTTGCCATTTTCTACGCTTCTGACCACATCAGCAGACAGGCCATTCAGAATAATTTCCGCACGGCGGGCATCGGCCTGATCCGGATCATCAAAGCTGCGTACTTGCAGAATATAGCTGACCGGAGCTGTAACCGGTGCTTCGCTGACTTCTAAGCCAGGTTCAGTGCTTGCTGCAGCTTCAGGAACTTCAGGTCGAGGTGCTTCTACAATCACCACAGTATCCTGTCTTTTAGCTTCAGGTACCGCCTGTTCAGGAATCGGAGTTACTTGTTGTTGTGGCAACAAATCGTAAAAACGGTAATCCTTATTGGTGTCTTCTTCCTGGACAGATGCTGCAGTCGTTTGAGTTTTAGGCTTAACCGGTTCCCATGGCTTCCACAACATCAGTGCCATTAAAAAACTCAACACGATTAAAATGATCACGAGTGTGCCGAGCCAGGTCGGAATCAGTGGCTTTTTAGGCTTATTCGGTCTTTCAGATACACCGCGTTGCGTTTTTCCAAACACTTGGGATTTCCTCTATATGGGGTTGCCTCATAGAAAAGGCATAA
>SMFC01000033.1_pt1 | contig 28438 bp, 23 predicted proteins | sample 2456331 | NCBI WGS metagenome assembly SMFC01 (sample SAMN10132608, study PRJNA489261) | soil metagenome | isolation source: day120 control-loamy sand soil ammended | place: USA
GTAATCACTGGAATTTGATCGGTATAGCTGTCCCACCATGGCAAACGATCGATCATGCGCCATCGGCCACCGGCGTAAATGGGTTGCACCGCGATCTGTTCTGCACCTGAAGTGATGACCCGAATTGGATTATGCATCTGCTCACGCAGCTCTTTTTCTGCGAGGTGTTGCAATAAAGGTAAAGTTGCAGCTGGGTCTTTGAACTGGTGTTGGTATTGTTGCTGTTCATTCTGTATTAATTCATTAATACCTAAGGCTTGCAAATCCAGCGCTGTATGCTCAACGAATTTAGCATAGGCTTCTCTGAGCGAATTGAAATGAGAATCACGTAATCGATCAATGGATTGCTGATGCCAGCAGGCATGTACCACACGCAGCTGCTCAGACTCGAGCGCCACCGGCAAGCGATTTAAAAAATCCAGAATCCACTTACGGTCTGTGGCTGAAGCCTGTATGGAATCAAAAGGTTTCAGATCATCCTGATGCGGTGAACCAAAAAACCAGCCATTGCCTTCCCGAAAAGTATCGGTCAACAGGTTCAATTCATGATTGCCAATGACACATTGTGCATAGCCTTCATCTACTAGCTGTTTGACCCGCTTGATCACCGCGACACTATCCTGCCCCCGATCACACAGATCACCAACAAAAATCAGTTTACGCTGTTCAGGATGACGACCGTGCCGGTCATAACCCAATACATGAATCAGTTGTTCCAGTGCTGCAATCTCGCCATGAATATCCCCAACGATATCCACGGGGCCAGTGAAAGCCTGTTGTATAAATGAATATTTCACTTATGCATCCTGAGTTAAAATGAAGCCAGATGAACATCCTTGGAGTATGCTTTAAATTTTTTTAGATCGGAATACAGAACACTAGATACTTTAAATAGTTCAGTTAAAATATGTCAGGTTTAAATAAAGATTTTTTATAAAATATATTTTATCTTGATTTTAAAATGACCTAAAAAATACCAGACATAATCCTTATATGCTTTAAGAGTTTAGTCCTGCTATTTTTTGTATTTTTGAGGGCAGGCTGGACTTTATGAAACAATTAAATTTATTACATTAAAATTAAGTCATAAAAAAGCCCATTCTTTGAATGGGCTTTTTTGAATCTTGGTAGGTATATCCAGACTCGAACTGGAGACCTCTACGATGTCAACGTAGCGCTCTAACCAACTGAGCTATACACCTAGAATGCATGGCATATTATAAATTTTTCTGACTGAAGACAAGTCTTTTCATTTGATTTTTAAACTATCAGCACAAGTTTTAAGCAAATACTTGAATTTTTTCAATTCTTGATCAGTAAGTTCTGCTCCTGAATAAAGATACTTTTCAAAAATCCGGATTGCCTCTATAAATGCAGACTGATTTTCGACCTTAACCTGTTGGGATAAACGCTGCATCCAGTGATGAAAAGTTTCAGCAGGCTGTTTTTTGAGATCGTCAGCTAAAGATTGATTCAACTGTTGGATAGCACGATCAAATGGGGATTGAGCCTGTCGGGCTTTTAGATAAATTCTTAATATATAAGCTAGAATCAGTAATGCAATACTGCCGAGCAAAACCACAATACTCGAATAAACCGAACTCAGACCTAATTTTGATAGCCAGTTCTGTTGCGATTCTGCATTATAACCCACCACCTTGCTTTGCCACTGGTAGCTGGCATAATCGCTCCAGACCCGCATCTTGGTCATCCACTGATTATTCTGCGATGTCCAGGTCGAATTATTTGACCAGACTCTTTCATCTTGAGACAGCAGGTTTTGCATTCCGCCATCTATACGTTGCGGCGCAATCATGGCGGTCGGATCAAAGCGCTGCCATTTCTGATCTAACCAGACTTCTGTCCAGGCATGAGCATCCAGTTGCCGGACTTCCCAACTCTTACGATCCGGTGCCAGTTCCCCACCCTGATAACCAGTCACCACACGTGCAGGAATCCCGACATAACGCATCAGCATGACGAAACTCGATGCATAATGCTCACAAAACCCTTGCCGGGAGTTAAATAGAAATTCATCAATCCGGTTTTGTCCCAACTGGCCCGGTTTCAGGGTATAAACAAAGTTATTCTGCTGATACCAGTTCAGAACGTTCTGCACATAACGGCGTGGATCTTCAGCACTTTGCATATATAGGCGTTGTGCCAGCTGCTGCGCTTGAGGATCCAATCTGCGCTGTACCTGGGTATTGATTCGCGCAAGATATTGACCTACAGCCTGAGGATCATATTGTGTCCCAATCCACTGCAGCGGAATCGGTTCAACACGTTGCGTGAGTCGTCGCGGCACAATACTCCAGTCCTGACGGTTATAATAACGGCGCTCCACAGGTATTGATTTTTCCAGCCCCATGATCCAGAACACCGAAGGATCCGCAGCCAGATATTGATAGTTCCATCCAACCGGCACTGGCGAGCTATCCATGGGCTGTCGCATTAAAGGTTGCTGATTGACGAAACTGCTGGTCCAGCGTTGACCATCATATTCATCCAGTACCAAGGCGCGCCAATACAGCTCTGAACGCGGTGGGAGTTTGCTGACATCACCGATAATCCGGAAAGCCAATGCACTAGACTGCGATAATTCAGCAATATCACCAGGCGACATGCTGTCGCTAATACCGGTCACACCTTTATTTTCTGGGATGGGAATATGCCAAAGTGGTGGCAAACGCGGGAAGAAAATAAACAGCAGGATAAAAAATGGAATGGCGTACAGGATAAACTTCGCTACATGCTTGGCATCCTGTTGTAAGGCGGCACGCTGGGTGGTCGGCTCCTGCTCAAACTCGCTGGTCTGAATCCGGTACAGGCCAATCAGACAGCTGATTAAACACAGCACAATCACGATCGCCATGCCAAATGACTGACTGTATAAAAATGAACTGGCAGCGACAAATAGGGCAAAATTAAACAAAATAATTAAGTCACGCCTGTTTTTACTTTCCAGTGATTTGGCAAATAAAAATGTCGATAAAACTGCCACTCCAGCTTCAACACCAATAAAGCTCTGATAACTTAAATAAATACTGCCCAGTGCCAAAACTGTGAGCAAGAAGGTGCCAATTTTAGGAAATGGCTGCTGACGTTTCAGATAAATCCAGATACACAGAATACTGATGGCGAAAATAATGCTGAGTAAAACCGGAATAAATGCCATTTGGGCGATGAGAATCAGGCTCAAGGTCAGTACAATCGAAGTATGGATTTTTGCATTGATCATTGCTTTATCTGCCTTAGGCCTGTGCCAATAACTGTTTGGCTTTACGCAGTTGCGCTTCACCTGCACCCTGTGGCAATTCGGCTTGGGGCAAATGCAGTGCATAAGCACATTGTTGTTGCTCGCATTGCTCGATCAGTCCCATCATAAATTCAAGTTTTTCTTCATGTGATTGCGTCGGCATATGTTCATAATGAATCTCGATACTGTGTTCATCCTGATACTGCTCAAAAACCTTGACATATAAGCCCTGTCCTCGGGCAAACTGCTTCCAGGATACCGACTGCAAGGAATCGCCAGTCTGGTAATTTCGCAGTTCGCGAAATTCATCCATATCTGGTTCAAAGCGGTTCAGATGGTATCTATTTTCTGCGCTAAAAACTTCTGCTTTGGGCGCAACCCAGGCAGTATGCTGATGATAAAGATAAGTCCAGGCCCGAACCAATCCAAAAGGATAAACCGAATATATTTGAATGACGGGATAATCAAATTTACCGCGTTGCTCTGCATAAAATGGCAGGATAAACTGCTGCTTCTGTGCATTCAGATAAACTTTGTGTAGCTGATTTCCAGCTTTAATATACAAATAATGTGGTCGAACTTGCTGCTGCTGAAAATACATTTGCAGATTCAGACTGTGTCCGACCTGCCCCACTTCATCCGCGATTAATTCAATCTTCAAGCCATGCAGCTGCTTAAACGTCAGATAAAAACTGATACACAGCACAGCACTGATTAAAAAGCAGAAACCTAAAATCAGATTGTTGGCATAATTCACCCCTGCCACAAAGGTGATCAAGATCAACACCAGATACAGATAGCCCTGCTGATAAATAAATACCAAGACGTCTTTCTGCGAGAGCTGTTTCTGCTGTGAAAATTGAAAGCGTTTGGCCAGCCATTTTTGCCAGGTTTTATCCAAGAGAGGACTCCTTTAGCTGACCGCAACCTGTTGCATGACATTCAAAGTTTCAGCTTCACTCAAACCCAGACGATGTGAAGTCACCGCCACAAATACGGCCTGTACGTCATCCGCTGTGACAAAGGCACGTTGCTGAATCAGCGCATGCGCTTGTGCTGCACGCTTGAGTGCCAATAAACCACGGGTGGACAGGCCATGACGGTTCTTGCGGGTTTCTTCCGCCAGATCCAGCAGATATTCCTGAATCGCTTCACTCATAAAGACCTGATGCGCCAGACTTTGCAGATCCAGAATTTCATCTTCAGTAAAAATATGCGCCAGACTGGCAATCAGGGCAAAACGGGATTCCTGCTGTAATAACAGCTTCTCGGCATGACGCGATGGATAACCCAAAGACAAACGCATCAGAAAACGATCCAGCTGCGATTCCGGCAAGGCATAAGTGCCGCTTTGAAACAGCGGGTTCTGTGTGGCAATCACCCAGAATGGTTTTGGCAAGGCATAGCGTACGCCATCAATGGTGGCATAACCCTCTTCCATGGCTTCAAGTAAGGCACTCTGGGTTTTGGGGCTACAACGGTTAATTTCATCTGCCAGTAAAATCTGGGTGAAAATCGGGCCTTGTTTAAACTCGAACTGATGTTCTTTCTGGTTAAACATATTAATACCGATGACATCGCTGGCCAGCATATCGTTGGTAAATTGAATCCGCTGGAACTTCAACCCTGCCAGATGTGCCAGACTACTCGCCAATGTGGTTTTCCCCAGACCCGGTAAATCCTCAAATAGAACATGACCACCTGCAATCAGACAGCACAGCGCCAACTTGGTCTGGGCCTGCTTGTCCAGTACGATGGCATTGACCTCTTCAAAAAAATGCTGGATCTTGGGCGCATAACTTGCAATCTTTTGTTCAAGCACAGTATTGAGATGTGCAGTATCGTTATTTTCCTTTTGTTTCATGCCCCAGATCACACTAATTTTCCTAATAAAACACGGTCTAGGATTAACATACACTGAAATTTTAATTTCCCCAAAAGATCAATTCTCTATCTGTGTAACTGAATGAGAATACCCGCGACAAAATGGCGAAAATTCAAATAAAAATAGGTGGGTTTTATCAAGTACGGAGAAAATGGCAACATAGAAAACAGGCAAAAAAACCGGTTCAAGAAGAAATCATTTTTTCTTCGAGTGCGAGTATTAATACCTCGTATACATTTTATTTATGATAGTTAAAACACCATACTTAAAAGGTATGCAGATTTATTTTTATCCTGGATTTGAATCAAGAATATTCTGAAACAACTGAGTGAATGAAATGAGAGGTCATTCGCTCGGCCATTTTTAAGACCGATATTTAGGCATAAAAAAGCGCCCCGAAAGGCGCTTGTTTTACTCAATGATTAACACGGACACTTTTTCATCCCGCCGCCTGCCGATGGATAACGCGAATCCACACAGTGACGATAAAATGTTTTCGGGTCCATCGCTTCCAGGTCTGGATGATGCTTGCGCATATGCTCCACATAGGTCTGGTAATCTGGCACCCCAACCATCAGGCGGAAACTTTGCTGCAAGCGTTGCCACAAGGTCGCAATACGTGACCAGTTTTTCGGATTCAGAATCAAATCCTTTTGTGACATCACGGTCATTTTGATGATTTTATAAATCATGGTTTTTCCGCTTTTGGCAAATTTCAGATTCATAAGACTCTCCTTAATGACCTTTCGCTGGCTGAATGTCTTCAGGATCGCGATAGATGGCTTCCGCTTCATGCACAGAAGGATTCGGATCTGCTAAAGCACGACGAATCACGCGAATCGCGGCGAACAGCATCACAAAAGCAACGATCATAAAAAAGGCACAAAGTGCGGCATTAATCTGATTCGACATGGCCACAGTCTGCATTTCTGCAATACTTTTAGCCGGCGCCAGGATTTCATTATTGGCAATGGCCGTATTGAAACGATCAGCTTGTGCCAGGAAACCAATCTTCGGATTTTCGTGGAAAATCTTCTGCCAGCCGGCAGTCATGGAAGTAATGAACAGGAAAACGGTCGGGATAATGGTGACCCAGACATATTTCTGTTTTTTCATTTTGAACAGAATGACTGTACCGAGAATGAGCGCCATCGCAGCCAGAATCTGGTTACCAATACCAAACAGCGGCCATAAGCTGTTAATGCCGCCGAGTGGATCGACCACGCCCTGATAGACGAAGAAGCCCCAACCTGCGACTGCAACCGCAGTACCCAGCAAGTTACCAAAGAAATTATGCGAGTTTTTCACCGCAGGAATCACGATGCCGACTGTATCCTGCACCATAAAGCGACAGGCACGCGTACCGGCATCTACCGCTGTCAGAATGAATAGAGCTTCAAACAGAATCGCAAAGTGATACCAGAACGCCATCATTTCACGGCTATTAAAAATTTCCGTGATGATATGCGCCATACCAATCGCAAAAGTCGGTGCACCACCTGTACGTGACAGAATCGAGTTTTCACCGACTTCTTGAGCCAATAAAGTCAAGGCTTCAGGGGTTACCACAAAACCAAGGGTACGCACTGCTTCTGCCGCACTTTCTGCGGTAGTCCCGAGTAAGGCGGCTGGCGAGTTAATCGCAAAATAAATTCCCGGATCCAGAACTGCGGCACAGATCAAAGCCATGATCGCCACAAAAGATTCCATCAACATACCGCCATAACCGATCACACGGATATCGCGTTCGTTATTGACCAGTTTCGGTGTCGTTCCCGAAGAGACCAAGGCGTGGAAACCGGAAATCGCACCACAGGCAATGGTAATAAACAGGAATGGGAACATGGAGCCTGCAAATACCGGGCCTGTACCATCAATAAACTTGGTCACCGCTGGCAGTTTCATTTCAGGCATGGCAAACAGAATACCAATCGCCAGACCGGCAATTACACCAATTTTCAAGAAAGTGGATAGATAATCACGTGGCGCAAGCAACAGCCACACCGGCAATACTGATGCAATAAATCCATAGATAATCAATGCCCAGGTCAGCTCAGTTCCCGATAGTGTGAAGAACGGCCCCCAGTACGGATGTTGCGCGATGTTTTCACCGTAGATGATCCCGAGCATCATCAATACAAAACCAATAATCGACACTTCTGCAATTTTACCCGGACGGATAAAACGCATATACACGCCCATAAAGATCGCAATCGGAATCGTGGCAGCAATACTGAACACGCCCCACGGACTATTGGTCAAGGCTTTGACGACCACCAGTGCCAACACCGCCAGGATGATGATCATCACGCCTAAAGCACCCAGCATGACGATAATACCGGCAAAGGTGCCGAGTTCCTGCTTGGCCATTTCACCGAGTGAACGACCGTCACGACGGGTCGAAATAAACAGCACCAGAAAATCCTGTACCGCACCGGCCAGTACTACACCGACCAAGAGCCAGATGGTTCCGGGCAAATAACCCATTTGCGCGGCCAGGATCGGACCGACCAGCGGGCCTGCACCGGCAATTGCAGCAAAGTGATGGCCAAACAAAACACTTTTATTGGTTGGCACATAGTCCAGACCATCGGCCAGACGATGCGCAGGGGTTAAACGGCGCTCATTCAGCTCGAATACTTTGGTGGCAATAAACAGGCTATAGAAACGGTAAGCAATGCTATAGACACAGGCAGCTGCCAGTACCAGCCAGACTGCATTGACATGCTCACCCCGACTCAGGGCCAGCACTCCAAAGGAGACTGCACCCACTATGGCTACCAAAAGCCAAATTATTTTCGAAGTCAGCGTGGACTTCTTTTGTAAAGTTTCCATTCAATCCCTCATATTGTGATGCATACAAATCAGCGCGGTTGTTGTTGTTCGAAGTACTGCTGTTTTCCCTTGCGACTTTACGCCTGTTCTTTTCACTTTCCTCTAAGACTTTGGCATAAAAAAAGGGATGATCTAGATCATCCCTCTCGATAATAGTCTATTTTAAAACCATTATGCACGTTCTAAATAATCACCAGTACGGGTATCTACACGAACGCTTTCTTCTTGCTGTACGAATAATGGAACACGTACCACAGCACCTGTTTCAAGTTTCGCCGGCTTACCGCCGCCGCCAGAAGTATCACCACGAACGCCTGGATCAGTTTCAACGATTTTAAGTACCACGAAGTTCGGTGGAGTCACGTTTAACGGCACGCCATTGAACAGCATAATGGTACATTTTTCATTTGAATCGTCTTTTAACCATTTTGCAGCATCGCTCATCGCTGTTTTATCAGCTGCGATTTGTTCAAACGATACAGGATCCATAAAGTTCCACATTTCGCCATCGTTGTACAAGTATTCCATTTCTACTTCAACGATATCAGCCGCTTCTAGGTTCTCGCCTGATTTGAATGTTTTTTCCAGAACTTTACCTGATTTAAGGTTACGTAATTTTACGCGGTTGAAGGCTTGGCCTTTACCTGGTTTTACGTATTCGTTTTCCATGATTGAACATGGGTTACCATCAAGCATAACCTTAAGGCCTGACTTGAAATCATTCGTAGAATAATAGGCCATGACTGGCGCACTCCAAACTTACTAACTTTAATCTATCGATGCTAAGGGCTGTTGCAATGTCATTTAGCAAGTCTGACACGAACATTAAGTTGCCACATGCACATTCATTTAATGTTACGTATTCTAAATGAGCAATGGCGCTCGCCGCAATGAAAAATTCCGCTTTCAGCCCTTCACACTGCCTAAGTTAGCATCAGGCATGAAAATCCTTTGTTTATTCATGTCTTGCTGGACGCTAAAATGCCATCCGGCTGTCATCATTTTTGACATATAGTCATGACGACAAATTTTATCGCACAGCAGATTATTCTGGTTCTCGACAAACTGTTAAACTGCAACCCTCTGGCCTTGCCCTCCCACTTCTACTGTTAATCTTCCAGCATGACGAATTATTTATATCAAGAACAAAACTGGCAATCACAGCTTAGCGACCTGATTACTGATCCGCACGAACTGCTTGAACTGCTGCAACTCGCACCGGCGCAGCTGCTCTCAGGTGCCATTTTGGCTAGTGAACAGTTCAAATTACGCGTGCCACGTGCTTTTGTCGGCAAAATGCAGCCAGGCAATCCTTTAGACCCGCTACTGTTACAAGTCCTGCCGCATCATCTGGAGCTGGAAGATCATCCGGGATTTGTTACCGATCCCTTGGGCGAAGAGCAGGCCAATCAGCAGCCCGGCGTATTACATAAATATAAATCACGTTTCTTGCTGACGCTGACCGGTGCCTGTGCCGTGCATTGTCGTTACTGTTTCCGCCGGCATTTTCCTTATCAGGACAACCTGCCTAAAAATGAAGACTGGATCAATATCAAGCAATATCTGCAAAGCCAGCCTGATATTAATGAAGTGATTCTGAGCGGTGGTGATCCACTGACCTTATCCAACCGGAAATTGCAACTCTGGATCGAGCGGCTAGAATCTCTACCACAGCTCAAATTTTTAAGAATACATTCACGAGTTCCCATTGTGATCCCTAACCGGGTGGACGAAGAGCTACTTAGCATGTTAAAAAACAGTAGGCTACGTATTATTCTGGTGGTACACTCCAACCATGCATCGGAGCTGGATGACTTCACCTGCAAGCGTTTGAACCAGTTGGTTCAACAACAGATTACTGTGCTGAATCAGGCAGTTTTATTAAAAGGTGTGAATGATTCTGCTCAGGTTTTGACAGATTTAAGCTATCGCTTGTTTGATGCCGGGGTGATGCCGTATTATTTACATGTACTTGATAAAGTAAAAGGTGCACATCATTTTGATTTACCACCTGATGACATTTATGAGATTTATACTGAAGTTTTAGCGAACCTTCCGGGGTATTTGGTTCCTAAACTGGTTCGAGAAATAGCGGGCGAGAACAATAAGACACCGCTTTTTGGGGTTTCAACATTTTTGAGTTAAATAATAAAGATGAGCAAGCATACGTCCGACATTTTTCAGACACCGACGGAACTCACACGGGATCAGCTGAGCTTTTGCCCGACGACTGCCAAAGCTTTGCAAGAGTGGGTTTCCGGTATTTCAATTTTGCAACTGGGAAATTCATCCAAATCCCTGTTTAATGCCTTATTAGAAATTTCTGAGCTGAAATGCACAGAAACCCTGCGCTTTGACCTGATTCAGGTCTTGCATCCGACCCTTGAAAATGTTCTGACCAGTCTGGAAAAGCATTTTGTCAATCAGGGGCTGATTACTTCGGATCGTAACGATCAAATCATTGAACTGGCCATGCTGCTGCGTAGCCATTTTGCCAAAATTTATATTGATATCGTCAAACGCTGTAATCATCAACTGACCCATCAAAAATTTTCCCTGTTTTCTCTGGGTAAAAAGAAAAGCATTCAAACCGCGCGTATGGTGTCGATTTATTATGCTTTGCAACAGCTCAGCCTGCTGTTATATCAACAGCATATGTTATACAGCACACCGGATATGGGGCAATGGTTGGCTGCACATCAACTGCTTGAATGTGCAATCGAAAATAATTTCTACCAAAGCAATATCAATCAGGTTTTAGGCACCCAGCACGAGATCCAGAATATTGCACATGCTTATGCTCAACTGATTTTACTGGATATTTTTAATACCCATCAGATTCGCCCTGCAGAAATTCAGGGGCTGTACCTATGCAGTTTTGACTGGGCCAAACTGGTGCAGATTCTACCGAAAGAAACCACACTGTCCCGCTATGTGGTGGATGCCAGCAAAGATCACCCCCCGATCTTTAATTCGCATCAGGGTGAACATTTTCAGCCAAGCTTCTATATTTCCACCCAGAATCTGATGGAACATTTGACCCATACTCAAAGCAAAAATGCCCAGTATCTGTCGCGTAATGAAAAACTGTTCCTGACCCCTGCACTACATTTTCATATCTATAATCTGCTCTCGAATAATATCGAACGCCGTCATGAACGTTATGAATATTCAGCCCAGATCAATATCTGCTTTGGCTTGACGGTGGCACATTTTTATCTATCCAAAGGTAAAAACTTTAACGAGACCCTGGAACTTGAGGCCAATTATAATTTCCAGAGTGAAAGCAGTTTTGTCAGCTCAATGGAAAATGCCATTCCAAGTGGTTTTAGCAGCATCAAGGCCCTCGATCGCGAAACCAAACAGATTCATAGTGCTGAAGTTCTGGATATTAGTGTCAATGGTTACCGGATTAAATGGACTGGTATTACCCCTGCCAATCTGAAAACCGGTGAATTTATTCTGGTTCAGGAAAAATCACAGCGTCAGTGGCGTGGTGGTGTGATTCGCTGGATCAAGCAATCGACCGACAAGAGTCTGGAAATTGGTCTGGAAGTTCTGGCTCAGGAATTATTCCCTTGCGCGGCTTATAGCCGTACCGAACGCCATCATGTCAATTATCAGCCTGCACTGCTGGTAAAAATGACGCAACTGGATCAGGTCACGACCAGTGTGATTGTCTCTGGTTCACAGATGTTTAGGGAAAAACAAACCATTCATTTACGCCTCGGTCAGAAAGAATTAAAAATCTATCTGACCAAAGCACAACTGATTACGCAGAGTTTTATCCGTTTTGATTATGAATTATTGAATGATCAAGAAGAAGAAATGATAGAAAACTTTATCGGTCAGCACATGAATGAAAGCAGAAATCATGATTTATGGGAAGCATTGAAGTGAGAAATCCATTATTGTCTAAAAAGTTAAAACGTACCGAAACACGTTTACTGATTATTGATGATAATCAAATTAGATATAACCAAATCCGTGATCTTCTGACCAGCAATGACTATCAGGTTGATGCTGTCCTGCTTGATGATTTGCAATCTTTTGAAAAACAGTTAAATTTTAACTGGGATCTGATTATCTTTGGCCGTGCTTATGATCTGAAATATGAACAGGCCTTAAGTCTGGTGCGTCTTTCCCAGCAGCCTCATCTGCCGATGATTTTGCTTAAACCGGATGACTATCAGGCTGAACACTATGCCCAGTATATTCATAAAGGAATTTATGACATTCTCAATTTTGACTACCTGGAACGCTTTTATGTGGGACTGGTTCGGGCATTGTCATTTAGCCGTGTATCGCAGACCCAGCAACATTTGCTCAATGAACTGGAAGCAGCACAAAGTCAGACACAATCCTTAGTCGAAGATAGTAATCGTGCCATCGCAACCATTCAAGAAGGGATTCATATTCAGGCCAATGCAGACTATCTGAAACTGTTTGGCTTACAAAGTGAAGACGAGATTATTGGCCTGCCACTGCTAGATCTATTACAACCTTCTGATCTAAACGACTTTAAAACACGTTTCAAAAAGATTTCTCAAGGCCAGGTCGATTTAGGCCGGGTTGAAATCCACTCTCTTAATCCGCGTGTCGCCGCATCTAAGCCATTAAAACTGGAATTCTTGCCATCCAGCGCTGAAGAAGATGCACTACAAATTACTATTGATACTCAGGCTCAAGCAGGCAATACCGAGAAGCCGGCCGGAAAACCGAGTACTTTCCAGCTCCTTAAACGTGAAATAACCAAACAGTCCGCACCTGTAAATGCCATGGTAACTTTCTCTTTAAGTTCCTATGAACCAGAAGTTCTACAGTCTGAGTGGACGACGTTTAGTGGATATTTCAAAGCTGTTAAAGAATTCCTCAAAGAACAAACCCATGTTCCATTATTCAAGCTGGAATATGACGTCCTTGTCGGTCTGTTCCAGGCAGATTCCAAAGCAATTCTTGAATCCAAACTGATCGGATTAAATGCGCTCAGCAAGCCGCAATTAGTGACAGTGGGACAAAATTCGTTCCCGCTCAATTTACGCATGGGTTATGTGGTTCTGGAACAGGGTTTAAATGATGAAGCGCACTGCAATGAACTGATTGCACGAGCCTTCTCTACGTCTTTACCTCAAGCAGAAGTAGCACCTGAATTTGTACTAGATATTCCTGCTTCACTGAGCAACCAGCCATCTCTAGAAATGCCGCAGATCGATTTTAGTGTGGCTGAAACACCAATCGAAAGCCCAACAGTTGCGGCGATCAGTCCAGCAGTCAGCTCTATTCCTGCGGCGACACCTCATATCCTGAAAGCTTTGAGTGAATGTCTGGATCGTGGTGAAATCCATTTAAAATATCAGCAGTTGTATGATAAAGAAGATACCCGTCTTTATACTTATGAAGTGACCAGCGGCTTCATTTATGAGAATAAATGGCAGGATATTTCTACACTCCTTGAACTGCATGAAGATGATGAGCTGTCGATTAAACTGGATCGCTGGATTCTGGTTGAAGCCAGTAAACAGTTGCACAACTTTATTACCCAGTATCCGGATGCGACCTTAATCGTGAATTTGAACCGTGCGGTACTCTTTAAAGACCGTAGCTTCCCGGAATTTATTTCCAAGCTGATTACGATTATTCGCAGCAAAGTCCGACATCCGCTGATCCTGCAATTCTCTGAAGAAGATATTCTGCTGAATCAACAGGATGCGCAGAAATATCTACGTGTTCTGCATGAACATGGCGCGCTGATTGCGCTGCGTGATTTTGGTCAATCGATGTATGGTCCGAATTTGCTGCGTGAGCTGGAAATAGATGGTGTCAGCTTGCATTCCAGCTTGACCCAGATGCTGAATAACGAGACTGGAGTCGAGCAGCTGCAGGAAAAAATCACCAGCTATAATGATATCAAACCGCTGAATATTCTGGTCCGCGAATTAAATGATATGACCCTGTTCGCCAATGCCTGGAATGTTGATGCCCGCTTTATTCAAGGGGATTATTTCCAGAAAAAACTCGATCACCTGATTGATGTACAAGAGCATTAAATAGTTATATGCCTGCCATGCGGTTATTTTCCAAATGGCAGGCACAAAAAAACGGGCTTGAGGCCCGTTTTTTCATTTTGGGTATTAACGTTTAACAGAACGTGACATACCAGCAAAACGTTGTTTGAACTTGTCGATACGACCGCCAGTGTCAACGTTCTTTTGCTTACCAGTGTAGAATGGGTGGCAAGCTGAACATACGTCTAGGTAAAGTGTTTCTTTACCAGCAGCTGAACGAGTTTCGATTACGTTACCACATGAACAAGTCGCAACTAAAGTTTCATATTTTGGGTGAATATCGGCGCGCATGGTCGATTACTCCATTAGATTCAAGAAGGTTTAGCTGTCATCGCTATTGATCACTCTCAAATGAGGAAGCAGGAACAAAGTTCATGCAGATCAACACCACAACAGACCATTCTTTTGGCCCACCGAGACGGATACCGTCAGAGCTAAGCACAACAAGTGGGCATTATTATACGTGAAAAAAATTCAATATGCGAATTATTCTTCTGCTTCTGACTCAGCCTCTTTGGCCCACACATTGGCAATAATCCCGCAAACCATCAATTGAATCTGATGAAAAATCATGATCGGCAAAACAATCATGCCCAGTGGCTGGCCAATAAATAGAATTTGTGCCATCGGCACGCCACTGGCCAGGGTTTTTTTAGAACCGCAGAAAAATACCGTCTTCTGGTCAGCGCGACTAAAACCCAGCCAGCGTGGGATATACAGCGACAACAGCATCACCAGGGTCAAAAGCACCGAACAGGCTAGCAATAACAGCAATAATGTACTGAGACTGACTTCATTCCAAAGTCCCGCTACTACGGCGCTACTAAAAGCACCATAGACCACCAGTAAAATTGAGCCTTGATCGAAGACCTTGACGATTTTTGGCATTTTCATCATTTTTGGATAAATCCAGGGACGTAAAATTTGCCCCAAGATAAAAGGTACCAATAACAACAGCGTAATCTGGATAATCGAAGCGGTTGGGTCAAACCCGTGCTCAGATTGACCTAAAATAAAAAATGCCACCAATACCGGGGTGATAAACATGCCGATAATATTAGAAAAAGATGCACTACAGACAGCACCGGCCACATTCCCATGTGCGACGGAAGTAAAAGCAATCGAAGACTGAACGGTAGATGGCAGGAAGCACATAAATAGGAAGCCCCAGTACAGCTCCTGCCCGAGCATTGGCAATAAAATCGGCTTGGCCAGCAAACCTAGAATAGGAAACAAGGCAAAAGTCAGTGCAAAGACCAAAGTATGTAATTTCCAGTGCATGATCCCCTCCACCACCGCTTCGCGGGACAGCTTGGCACCGTGCAGGAAAAATAGAATGGCAATCGCGCCTGTCGTGATCCAGCCAAAAACTTCAGCGGCCTGTCCGGAGACAGGCACTACACTGGCCAACAGCACCATGACAAATAGCAATATCGTAAAGCGGTCCAATGCCAACAATTTAAGCATCTGCTGTTCTTCCCTTAAAGTTTTATTGTTCGATAAAAAAATGCCCGGCTATCTTAACAGATGCCGGGCCCATGCTATGCACTCAGGTTGATGTAATATTTTCATCTATACGTGAATACATTTCATCTATCACGCTACATCCCACTTAGTTATTACGTGCATCCTGATCTTGCTGGATCAGCTCGATTTTATAGCCATCTGGGTCTTCTACAAATGCAATGACAGTCACACCGCCTTTCATTGGACCAGCTTCACGCACGACATTACCACCACGTGCCTTGATCTCTTCACATGCCTTATAAGCATCATCGACTGCAATCGCGATATGACCATAGGCATTGCCCAGCTCATAGCTGTCTGTATCCCAGTTATGCGTCAATTCAAGTACGGTGTGATTTTCTTCATCGCCATAACCGACAAAAGCCAGGGTAAAACGGCCCTCTTCGTAATCACGTTTACGAAGCAAAGTCATGCCAAGTACTTCAGTATAGAACTTGAGCGATTGTTCTAAATTGCCTACACGTAACATGGTATGCAGCATGCGCATATTAATCATCCTTCTGTACAGATTGTTGTTGGTGTTCACCGAGCAGTTTTGCGACCCAAACCACCAGAATCAGGATCGGAATCCCAATTAACGTGGTCATGAGGAAGAATTTCGGATAACCAATATTGGTCACTATAGTACCCGAATATCCGCCTAAAATCTTGGGAGTCAGGGTCATGAGTGAGCTAAAAATCGCATATTGAACTGCGGTAAATGACACACTGGTCAGGCTCGACAAGAATGCAATAAACGCAGCACCCGCAAGTCCGGCAGCCAGATTATCGACAATAATGGCAAAATAAAGCCACTTGTCGCTATAAGGTTTGATGACCTTACCACTGACTTCGATCATGTCGGAACTACTGCCATCTATCACCGCCAAAGGCTGAATATCGACATCCAGATTCTGGCCAGGGATGAGCTGATCATTGACCTGATAAACATGTGTGGTTTGCTGAAGCGCCTGGCCATCTTGCATCAAGACTGCACTGACAATATGTGCGGGTGACTGAATCAGTTGCTGCGCAGGAATCGCGGCAGTAAATACGCCTTCACTTTCTAATTTTGCCTCAAGATTCTGATCATTGATTTGTAAAACAATCTTTTGATTCGGTTGCAGCGCTGCACCGACATATTGACCACGTACCACAATGGTCTTGTCCTGTTCAGCGACATTGAGGGTATTGTCACTGGTGATCGGCAGGATCTGTAACTGGGTGCTGCCCTGTTGTGCAGTCAAATACGGCATGCTGACCTGTACAGGCTGAGTAGCATGATCTGAATTTAGATAGCTGGCTGTCACTTGCAGTTGCTTACTCTGCGCTAAAACATCACTGGGTACATTCAGCTTCCAGTAACCGACTTCATCGGTATCGGCCTGATAAACCTGATTAGCGACCCTAACTTCGACAGCTGCCAGTTTTTCACCAGATTTGACCAGTCCAATAAAAATCAGGTTGGTGGAACAGGCCAGCACGGCACCGACAAACATCAGTTTCATGATGTTCATTTTCTGGGCCAGTAAACCACCGAGAAAACCACCAATTAAAGAGAAAATCACCCCATAGACTTTGACCGCTTCGGCAATCTGCTCTTTACTGAAATTCAGGTCTTGATAGAAGACGTTGGAAATGACCCCGGCGATGATATCGGAAACCCGATAAAAACCGATCAATAACAACAGCACCAATGCCAGTTTTAAGCCATAGCGCCTAAAGAAGTCTGCAACCGGATTAACCCAGGTTTCATAGGCCATCTGCTTGTTGACTGCACCCATTTTCACCAAGCTTGCACCAATGGCAAAGGCAATCGCACCAGAACCAATAAAGCGTAAGGCTTCAAAGCAGAACAAGGCAAAAGTATCTTGAATGGTGAACTGTTCGGTAATACTGGCGACCAGATTGCCTGAATAGATATAGCTCAGTACAAAGCTGATCACTGCGACAAAAAACACTGCGACTAAACGGAAATAATCACTGCGCAGATAATGTTTAGGCACACGGTCAACCTGCGGTTCCCGAATGCAAAGCGTGGTGACAATTCCGACCAGCATTACCGCGGCCATGGCCAGATAGGTCCATTTCCAGGCATCGTAGATATAGTTGCCTTTGGCTGTGCCCAAATAAGCGGCCAGAAACAAGGCGCCAGCACCCGCCACGATCATCCCGATCCGGTAACCGGCATTATAGGTCGCGGCCAAGACGGTCTGCATCTGGGTTTCCGCCAGTTCAATCCGGTAGGCATCAATCACAATATCCTGCGTTGCAGCAGAAAAGCCTAACAGGACTGCACCCAGCGCCATTTGCTGTAAATGAGTTACGCCCAAAGCCGGATCAGAAAAGGCCATAATTGAAATGGCACAGACAATCAGAATCTGTGCAATCAGCAACCAGGCTCGACGGCGTCCCAGAGCCTTGGTCAGAAAAGGCACTGGCAGTTCATCAATGAGCGGCGCCCAGACGAATTTAAACGAGTAGCCCAATGCTGCCCAGCTAAAAAAAGTGACTGCACTTTTGCTGATTCCGGCCTCACCTAACCATAAAGACAGACTGGAAAAAATCAGAAGAATCGGGACACCGGCCGAAAATCCCAAGAACAGCATGATCAAGGCACGTCGATCTAAAAATGCTGTAAATGCGGATTTCCAACCCGTCGTTTGTGTTGTCATTGCTTTATTATTTTCCGCGGAAAAACCAATTGCTGCTATTCAATCCTGTAATAGCGCATCTTTCAACAAGATTTATATATTTATCACATTTCCGATTTTTTATTTTCTGGCAAAAGCCACATGTTCGCTTGAATTTTCCAAGCAAATCTGTATACCTTAACGCTTATCAACGTAATATTTCGTTTTGGATTTCAACAGTGACCCAGAGACTCGATCAAATTAATTCTTCTATCGCCAGCAACAATACGACAACACCAGAAAATATCCGCTCAGATTTACTTATCTCGGCATTTGAACAAAGCGAAATTCACAACACCCTTGAGCATACCCGCTTAAAATCCACCCAACTGACGCACATTCCAAACCTAGAAAAAATTCCGGCGTCGACCAAACGGATCAAGCCCCTGAATAATTTCTTGGGGCAAGACCGCGCACGGGCTTCGGTAGAGGCCGGGATTGCCTTACCTTATTCAGGCTATAATATTTTTGCCGTGGGTACGGCTGGCCTGGGCAAGCGCACCATGGTGAAGCGCCTGCTGCAACAGCATGCCAAAACCATGGAAACACCCAATGATTGGGTTTATGTCAACAACTTTCAAAACCAGCGCCAACCAATAGCTTTGGAGCTGCCTGCCGGTCAGGGTCCAAAATTTCAGGCCATGTTAAACCAAAGCTGGCAAACCATTCTGAAACAGCTTGAACGCCGTTTTACCGCGGAAACCTATCACAACCGCATTGAAATGATTCGCCAGGAAACTGGCGATGAACAGCAACAGGCGCTGATCGAACTCACCAAAGAAGGTGCAGAACTCGATCTGAAACTGATCTCGCGACACGATGAACACTGCTTTGTTCCCGTACATCTGATTGATGACAAATTACAGGAAATGACTCAGGAAGATCTGAATGCGCTGAGCAATCAGGATCGGGCCGAATTGGCGACCAATATGCGCTATATGGACAAAAAACTGGAGCGTCTGGGTTTGCATCTGGGTGATCTGGAAGATGATGCACGCGACCGTGTTCAGATTCTGAATCGTGATATTGCCAAACAGGTGGTGGTGCCACGTGTAGAACAGATTACATGTGCAAGGCTTGGAACATTATCTAAAATATTATGCCGAAGATATTATCAATAATGTCGAAATCGTGCTGGAACAGGAAGAGGATGATTTCACCCCGGCACTATTCAGCCGCGTACCGGCACGTTATCAGGCCAACGTGATTATTACCCACAAGCCGAATAGCGGTGCGCCAGTCATCTTTGAAGATTTTCCAACACATTACAATTTACTCGGTCATGTGGAACAGCTAACCCAAAATGGCACGATCACCACGGACTTCACCCTGATTCGTCCGGGAACGTTGCATAAAGCCAATGGCGGCTTTCTGATGCTGGAAGCGGAACAATTGCTGGAACAGCCTTATGCATGGCAAGGTTTGAAGCGTGCGCTTAAATCCGGGCATTTAAAACTGTCTTCAGCTGGGCAGCATCTTTAAAATCCGTGCTGATTTTACCGATACATTACAACGTAATGACGACAACGAGCAGGCCTATATGCAGCTGATTGCCGACTATGTGCAATCGGATAAATTATTGCCTTTTGACCGTTCTGCTTTGGCTGCACTGCTCACAGATTCCAGCCGTCAGGCCGAAGACCAAAGCTCACTATCATTACATGCCCTGACCTTGGGTGACCTGATTCGTGAAGCGCATCATCATGCCTTTCAGGCCGGTGACAAGATGGTCTCGGAAAAACATATCAATACTGCACTCGATCATCGTAAATATCGCTTAGGCTATTTACGTGAGTTGTACTGGCAGGATCTGACCCGTGGTACACAGCTAATCGAAACCCGTGGCCATCGTCTGGGACAGATTAATGCTTTGTCGGTAATTCATTATGCCGATGTCGAATTTGGCCTTCCTTCACGCCTGACTGCTTCGGTGTATCAAGGGGGTGGTGACATTCTCGACATTGAGCGCAGTGTGGAACTCGGTGGCTCCTTGCATGCCAAAGGCGTGTTATTGATGTCGTCTTTCCTGAAAGCACATTTTGGTCGTGAACAGACCCTGCACTTCTCTGCTGCGCTGGCCTTTGAACAAAGCTATGGTCAGGTCGATGGTGACAGTGCCACAGTCGCAGAACTGTCTGCCCTGCTCTCTGCGATTAGCCAGTTACCGATTGATCAATCCTGGGCCATTACCGGCTCTATGAACCAGTTGGGACAAGTACAGCCAGTGGGCGGTGTCAATGCCAAAATTGAAGGTTTCTTTGATGCCTGCAAGCTGCAAGGTCTGACCGGCAAACAAGGCGTGATTATTCCACGTCAGAATATGCAGCATCTGATGCTGCGTAAAGATGTCACCATTGCTGTCGAAGAAGGTCAGTTCCATATTCATGCGATTGATACCATTGATCAGGCGCTGGAAATCCTGATGGCGCGTCCGGTCGGCACCTTGGATAAAAAAGGTCGCTATAGCAAAAATTCAATCTATGCCGCGGTGATGGCACAGCTGGATTACTGGCAAGCGATTGAAGATGGTGGTGAGCTGGTCGAATTACCGAAGAAAAAGAAAAAAAAGAAGAAGAAAAAAGACAAGAAGCAAATTGTTGAGCCACACACTGAACTTGAAGCAGGTCATGCAATAGCTCAAAAGGCAAATGCAGCAACAGAAGATTAATCCGGTCGTTGCTCTATCTTTAAAATAGCAATAAAAAAGCGCTTCTCAATGAAGCGCTTTTTTAACATCTGGCTTGATTTAAATCTTAATTTAATTAAGCATCAGCTGCCGGGCTGTACTGTTCAACCAAAGGCTTTAATTCGCCTTTTTGGAACATGTCGAGCATGATATCGCTACCACCGATCAATTCACCATTGATCCAAAGCTGTGGAAATGTCGGCCAGTTGGCGATTTGTGGTAACATCGCACGAATGTCCTGATTTTCCAGAATGTTTACATAAGCAAACGGACGACCAATCTGACTGAGTGCTTCTACTGCACGTGCAGAAAAACCACATTGTGGAAATTGCGGTGTGCCTTTCATATAAAGAAGTACTGCATGTTTAGCAATTTGGTCACGAATTAACGCTTCGGTATCGCGTGCTTGTTCAGTCATTGATAAATCCTCAACTCATCTGTCTCGCATTATACCCAAATCCAGGCAAAACAGTATGTCTAAAGCAATAATTCCAATTTTATTTACAATTACCCTTTAAATCTGAGCGGGTTTTTGCTTATATAAGTTTTTCTTTCCACCTAACAGTTAAGAGTTAGTCATGAATAATATTACCCTCGCACCGGTACAAACTGATCAACCTTCTCACTTGATGCCTGTATTTGGCCGTCAACCGATCAGCTTTGTCCGAGGACGAGGTGCATATCTTTATACCGAAGATGGTACAGAGTATTTAGATGCATTAACCGGAATTGCAGTATGTGGTCTGGGTCATGCGCATCCAGTCATTGCCGAAGCAATTGCTGATCAGGCTGCGACCTTGATTCATACCAGCAACCTGTTTGAAGTGCCTTGGCAAACTGCGGCAGCACAAAAACTGGCCGAAGTCGCGGGTATGGAAGAAGTATTCTTCTCCAACAGTGGCGCAGAATCAAATGAAGGTGCAATCAAAATTGCACGTAAATTCGGTCATATGCAAGGCATTGCTTCACCCAAAATTATTGTGGCGGATCGTTCTTTCCATGGCCGTACCATGGCCACCCTTTCTGCAACAGGCAATAAAAAAGTTCAGGAAGGCTTTGGCCCGCTGGTCGAAGGTTTTATTCGTGTACCTTTTGGTGATCTCGAAGCGATTGAAGAGGCAGCGCTTCATCATCCGGATATCGTAGCCATTTTAGTTGAGCCCATTCAGGGTGAAGGTGGTGTAAATACCGCACCTCAAGGTTTCAGCTATCTCGAAGAGATTCGTCAAATCTGTAACCAGCACAACTGGTTGATGATGCTAGATGAAGTGCAAACCGGGAATGGCCGTACGGGCAAATATTTTGCTTATCAGCACACCAGCATTATTCCTGATGTACTGACCACAGCCAAAGGCTTGGGTAATGGTTTCCCGATTGGTGCCGTCATGACTCAAGGTCGTGGTGTAGGTGTATTAACTGCCGGTAATCATGGTTCGACTTATAGTGGTACAGCTTTGGGTTCACGTGTGGTCTACACCATTCTCGATATTATGCAAAAAGAAAATATCGTCGCCAATGCTGCGGAAAAAGGCGCTTATATCGTGGATCAGCTACGCAACAAACTGGCCGATCAAAATGTGAGCGTGCGTGGTTTCGGTCTGATGATCGGAATTGAATTACCGAAAGAATGTACTGAGCTGGTCGCAATTGCACGTGATGAATACAAAACCATCATCAATGTGACTGCCGGTAATGTGGTTCGCCTGTTGCCTACCCTGAACATTACTCAGGAACAGGCTGATCAGCTGATTGAGCGTTTAGTGAAAATGATCAACGCTTTTTTGGCCTAAACCCTGCGCTTAAAAACAAAAAAGCCGCTTGAAAGCGGCTTTTTTATATTCTGTATCTTATGATGCGGCTTGTAAAATACGCCCACCAGAAATCTGGTCAAAATATTGTTTCAATGTATCTAGGCAACGAAGAATTTTTGTCGGTTGTTGCTCACGTTTCGGCATGACTGCATATAGTGTAATCGGTGGAAGTCGCCATTCAGGCAAAACTTCAACCAAAGTGCCATTCAGTAAGTCTTTTTTCGCATCGAGATATAAAATCTTGGCAATCCCATTGCCCTGCAAGCACATCGATTTTGCCACCAGACCATTATTGGTACTGAAACGGGATTTCAATTCAAAATCGGCTTTTTCTGCAGTATTGACATTTTGAAACTGGAAATACTGATGATTTTTGATATGGGTCAAAGGCAGCACATCATGATTTTTAAGATCATCAGGACGTGAAATAATGGTGCTCTGATTAATATAACTCGGTGTCGCCACCAGAATTTGCTCAATCTGCATCAATGGCACCACCTGAAGATTGTGCTCATCATTTTTCTGTTCAAATCTTAAGGCGATATCGATACGCCCATCGAACAAATCAACCTCATGATTATTGGTTTCCAGATGTACTGCCAGGCCACGATGTGCGGACATCCAGTGAGAAAGTGCAGGAATCACATGATTCGCGCACAATTCTGGCAAAGCGACAATGCGCAGTTCACCCACAAGATCATCGCGTAATTCATTGATTCGGACTTTACCGCGCTCTGCAGCAGATAGCATTTCCTGGCAACTGTAGAAAAAAGCTTGTCCCGCTTCCGTCAAACTTAACTTTCTCGTTGAACGATTTAAAAGTACCACTTCCATATCATGTTCTAATGAGCGAATTTGTTGACTCACGGCGCTGGTCGTAATCCCTAATTCACGGGCAGCACCGCTAAACGAGTTTTTTTCTACAACACAAGCAAAAACACCCATTGCTCGAAGTTGATCTAACATAAATTTCCCTCTAAACTTATGAGATGCCTCATCATTTGATAAAAGCAACTTATTGTATTATACGGCGAAATTCACGTTTTGCATTATTTATTTAATTGTTTGGTAAAACTGTAGTTGGATTAATCGGTTTGCCGTCTAAGCGCACCTGAAATTCAAGCATGGTTCGCGTTGTACCAGTTGAACCCATTTCTGCAATTTTTTGCCCCGCTTTTACATTCTGTCCGCTTTTTACATCCAGTTTGCTGTTATGGGCATAAGCCGTAATATAGCCATTAATATGCTTCACCAACACCAGATTGCCATATTCTTTCAGGCCATCTGCAGCATAAACAACCTGCCCGTCTGCTGCTGCAAACACCGGATCACCGACATTGCCGCTATAGCGTGTGCCCTTGATATTAGATGCCAGATTATACTGCTGCAAAACTGGGCCATTAGACGGTTTTACCCAACCTAAACCCGCGGCAGTAGAGACGGGTGTCATTGGCGCCGGCGTGCTCACACGCGGTGTAGTCTGCACGGTGGTCGCTGGTGTAACTGGTGCCGGTGTTGGTACTGCAATCGTTTGACGCTGGATAGGGGCTGCCTGAGTCACTGCCTGCGTGCTGGTACTGCGACGTACGGTATTATTTTTCAGGCGGATCGACTGTCCCACATAAATCCGGTAAGGTGCAGCAATATCATTCATCTCGGCAACACTGATATAGTTCAGTCCATAACGTGCTGCGATCCCACTCAATGTATCTCCTGAACGTACCGTATAGAAATCAGGAGCTGTCGCATAACGCGTCGCATTATTTACTTGAGGTTTGGTGGCACAACCGGTGATTACTCCTGTAGAAATAACAACGGTTGATAAAACTAGGGTTTTAATCAGGGCTGCAGGCGAAGCAACAACACATTTCGGTAACACCAAGAACATTATCTTCCTCTCTAAGATCTATACGGTTGCAAAATCCCGTTAAGATTAGCAAAGTTTTACTGCAATATACTTGCAATCGCGAGTTTTTCACAAAGTTATAACACTGAGAACGCATTTTCTGCCAATTGTGTTTGAAGATTCCGCAAAACCTCATAGTTGGTGGCATCCATCTGAATCGGAGTAATGCTGACATAGCCATTGGCCACAGCAAAGAAGTCCGAGTCAATCTCGCTCAACCCTTGCTTGGGTTCTGCTACTGCTTCTCCAGACAGTCCAATCCAGTACACCTGACGACCACGTGGGTCAACATGACTGGTGATGGGCTTCGACTGACGGCGGCGGCCTTGATAAGTCACTTTTTCACCCTGTAATTCAGCCATATCCGGAATATTGATATTAAAAATATGACGCTCAGGAAGAACCGGCAAACCGCGTGCAATAAAATCATGTACCCAGTTGGCAGCCAGCTGATAATCCTGAGGGTGTTGATAGCTGCGTACATTCGGCCCACTCAATGACACCGCAATAGCAGGATGTTTACTTAAGCGACCTTCAAAGGCTGCCCCGACTGTACCGGAATACAAGACATCATCCCCCAGATTGGCACCACTATTAATACCGCTGACCACCAGATCAAATTCAAAGTCAAACAGGCCGTTCATAGCCAGATAAACACAATCTGCCGGAGTACCATTGACAGCCCAGACATCGGGAGAAATCTGAATCGGGCGTAAAGGTCGGTCCAGAGTCAAAGCACTGGAGTAACCACTGCGCTCACTTTCTGGCGCTACAATAACAATTCTCCCTAAAGGTTTTAGAGCCTGTGCCAATGCCTGAATACCCGGTGCAAACACACCATCATCATTTGAAACTAAAATATTCACTGAAAAATCTCGTCGCGCTAAAAAATGACTGGTTAGGACATTTAATTGTATTAGTGCTGGAATTATATATATTTACTGCTCGACATCCATCTTTAAAATATGTGGCTCAAGATGATTAAAAAATTCTCTTTATTTAGTGCTTTCGCTTTAAGCCTGGCAGTATCTGTTTCTCCTTCAGTTATGGCGAGCGAGCTGACTGTTGACGAAAACAATACCATTGTGAAAGAAGACATCGCATCGGCACAAGTCATGGCTGAGGTTTGCCCGGCTATGATTGGCCAAAATGCAAAATTAGACAGCATTATTCAGACTCTCATCCAGTCTTATCTTGCAGACTACTCAGATAAAGGCATGAGCTATCAAAAACTACAGGCAGATAGCGAATATAAATCTTTACTGGAAGAAGCGCGTCAGGGTGCCAAACAAACCAGTACTGACGAACAAAAAACCGTATGCGAAGAGATTCTGGATTACCAGGGCTAAGCTAGATAAATCTTCAAATAAGACGGTGTAAACATCGTCTTATTTTCTCTTACAGATTTCTTCATAATTCTACAGCTTCGCTACATTTTCCCACTTTTCAATTTCAAAAATAAGTTTAAGCTAGGCAAATTATTGTTCTAAATCTATTTTTTGAGTTTTTTAATGAAATATCCATTACTTCAAGCCATGACACTTTGTGCAGCTTCTGCCGCGACTCTTTTAGGCACCTCTGCATTTGCAGCCAATGAAAATATCAATGTCACACCAACCCAGCAAGTGACCAAGCAGGAACTGGCTGCGATTTATGTTCTTTCAGAAATCTGCCCGAGCATGGTTAAGGACAAGTCACAGTTCAATCAGGGCTATACCAAGCTGGTGACTGAATATATGCCAGGTCAGCGCAATCCGGTTGCAAGCTTAAACCAGATGGTTCAACAGAACGATTTCCGCAGTATTCTGGCTGAAGCACAATCTGATGCCAAGAAAGCTGGCAAGAAAAAAAATCAGGTGATTTGTAATGAATTAACCACCTATAACAATTAACCTGCTTTTCTGCCGATTACTTACAATACTTTTGAAATAAGACCGGGTTTCCCATAGAAGTCCGCCTAGCTTTATCCTAAAATGCTAGGCTCTTCGTGCTTACATCAAGATATAGGAACCCACTAGAAATGACCCAAAAAACTGCCCTTGCTGCATTATTATTAGTTCCTAGTTTTAGCTTTGCAGCAACTGTCCTATCTGCACCACCAGAATTGAATAATAAATCCTACGTGCTAATGGACTATGAGACAGGGCAACTTCTCGCTTCAAAAAATGAAAATGAAAAATTAGCCCCTGCTTCAATGACCAAGATGATGACCAGCTACATCATCGAACAAAAACTATTGAGCGGTGAACTCACTGAAGATGAACAGGTTCGCATGAATGAGTCAGCATGGTGTCGCGGTAGTAGCGCGGAATCATGTATGTATGTGCCTTTAAACGGTACGGCCACTGCACTTGAAATGCTGCGCGGAATTATTATTCAATCGGGTAATGATGCATCTAAGGCCATGGCTGAACATATTGCAGGGAACGAGGGTACCTTTGCACATATGATGAATCAGGAAGCCAAACGTATTGGCATGACCAATACCAGCTTTATCAATTCAACCGGTATGCCTGCTGAAGGTCATTATTCGACTGCCAAAGATATGGCAACGCTGGCACAGCACATCATTAAAGACAGTTCCAAGTATTATCCGATTTATGCTGAAAAAGAATTTACCTTTAATGGCATCAAGCAAGGTAACCGTAATGCCCTGCTGTATACCGACCCAAGTGTAGATGGCTTAAAAACAGGTCATACCAATGAAGCAGGGTATTGCTTGACCACGTCGTCTAAACGTGGCCCTACTCGCTTGATTTCAGTTATTTTTGGTGCACCTACCATGCAGGAACGTGCAACGCAGACACGTGAATTGCTGGCTTGGGGTTATGCGAACTTCGAAACCAAAAATGTTCAACCAGCTAAACAGGTACTTGCTAAAGCCAAAGTCTGGTTTGGTAAGGAAGATGAAGTTCAAATCGGACTTGCTGAAAACTTTAATGTGACCATGCCTAAAGGTCAGGCCAATGCGATTAAAACCCAGCTGGTGGTTCAACCGAAACTGACTGCACCATTACAACCGGGGCAAGTTGTCGGTAAATATGTTGCGACTCTGGATGGTAAAGTCATTTCAGAAAAACCTCTTGTGGCTTTGAATGCAGTGGAAGAAGCGGGTTTCTTCGCGCGTATGCTCGACCATATCAAACAGTTCTTTAGCAACTTGTTCTAAGTCTAAATAGACCATTTCAGTCTTGGACTAAGACCAAAGCACTCATTCAGATGGGTGCTTTTTATTTTATACTATGCACATGATCCTTCATCATTTATCGGACAGATCGTTATGAGCCAAAATATTCGTTCTTATTTAGATATGACCCCACAGATTGATGCTTCCTGTTATGTCGATCCGATGGGAATTGTGGTCGGCGATGTGGTTTTGGCTGAAAATGTTTCGGTATGGCCTTTTGCCGTAATTCGGGGTGATGTGAATCATATTCGGATTGGTAAAAACTCAAATGTACAAGATCACTCGATGTTGCATGTCAGCCATAAGAAAGCCGATAAGCCTGAAGGTTCGCCTTTAATTATTGGTGAAGATGTCACCATTGGCCATCATGTCAAACTACATGGTTGTACCATTGGCAATCGTGTTTTGGTCGGTATTGGTACGATTATTCTGGATGATGTGATTGTTGAAGATGATGTAATGATTGGTGCAGGTTCGCTTGTTCCACCGAATAAGGTTTTGGAAAGCGGTTATTTGTATGTGGGCAGCCCTGTGAAAAAAGTGCGTCCGCTGACAGATAAAGAAAAAGCATTTTTACCGTATTCAGCGCAGAATTATGTGAAGGT
>SMFC01000151.1_pt1 | contig 28283 bp, 30 predicted proteins | sample 2456331 | NCBI WGS metagenome assembly SMFC01 (sample SAMN10132608, study PRJNA489261) | soil metagenome | isolation source: day120 control-loamy sand soil ammended | place: USA
GATGGTGGCTGACGAGTTTTGCGGTGAGGAGTGTTGCTCCGCAAGATGCCTTCCTTGCGAAGCTTCGCTTCTCATTTGGGCGAAACCAAAGTAACAAATTATTTTCAAGCATTTGATTTATAAAGTTAAGACTCCGTCGTGAACGACTAAAAAGTTAAAGAGTCTACTTCTAAACTCCTTAACTGATCAGCATTACCTCAGATGAGGCTCTTTTTCTGTCTGGTTTAAACCTGCTGCGAACGGCCTGCCTCTAATACAGCAAACAGATCATCGGCAATTGAGGTTCCAAACTGGTCATCAATTTCACGAATACAGGTTGGGCTGGTTACATTAATTTCAGTGACATAATTACCAATCACATCCAGTCCTACAAAAACCAGACCTTTTTCTCTAAGATAAGGGCCTACTTTTGCCGCAATGGCGCGGTCATTTTCAGTCAGTGGACGTGCTTCTCCCAGACCGCCTGCCGCCAGATTGCCGCGCACTTCACCATTTTGTGGAATACGGGCCAAGCAATATGGTACTGGCTCGCCATTAATCATCAGGATACGTTTATCACCTTCGACAATTTCAGGAATATAACGCTGTGCCATAATCGGCTGGGTACCGTTATTGGTCAGCATTTCAATGGTTGAACCAATATTGATGCCATCCTGATACAGGCGGAAAATTCCAGTACCCCCCATGCCATCCAGCGGTTTCACAATCACATCGACCTGTTCTTTGAGAAACTCACGAATCAGGCTTTGCTGCGAAGTCACCAGTGTCGGAACTTGCAGATGCGGGAACTGGGTCGCAAACAGTTTTTCATTACAGTCACGCAGGCTTTGTGGCTTGTTAATAATCCATGCACCTTCGCGTTCTGCCTGCTCCAGAATATAAGTGGTGTAGACAAAATTCATATCAAAAGGTGGATCTTTACGCATCAACACCACATCATAAGCAGCGATGGATTCTTTCTTTTTTTCACCGAGTTCATAATAGTGATCATAGTCTTCAAACACCTGTAGCGGCGCTATCAAACCAAAAGCTTTGCCCTGCTCAATATATAAATCTTGTTGTAATGCATAACCAAGCTCATGCCCACGGCGTGCTGCTGCCCAAAGCATGGCCATGGTCGAGTCTTTCTTCAGGTTTACATTTTCGATGGGATCCATCACAACAAGTACGCGCATGTGTCTCTGCTCTTTTTCAAAAAATGACTTAGCAAGGAGTATAGCTTGTGTGGATTCTTTTGTTTATGGTGATTTTGCATGACTTGTTCTGTATAGATTTTTAGATAAGTACTGAGGCAGATTGAGCTCAAAAGGAGGTTTGCCATGCAACAGGCAATTATCGGTTTTCATTTGGATGAAGAACAGCATTGGGTTGCAGAGCTGGCCTGCGGACATGGCCAGCATGTACGGCATACCCCGCCGTGGCAAAATCGGCCCTGGGTGATGACCGAGCAAGGTCGCAAAGAAAAGCTTGGCATGCTGCTGGACTGTAAAAAATGTGAAAAGTGCGAAACTGAAACCTGAACCTATAAAAGTGTGATGTAGCTGACTAAAAATAATCTCGCACAGGATTTGCTAATTGCAGTCACTGCGTTTATGCTTTTATTGCTCAAACATGCAGCGTTCACACGGCTCGTCAAACAGATCTGGTTGGTGATGCTTATGGTTTTTGCCATAGGCTGGAGCAGTGTGTCTGTTGCTTCTGCAACAACCATGCATTTGGTCATGTCGTCTGAACAGATGAGCAGCCATTGTCTGGACATGGTAAAAGCCTCCACCTCTCATGCTATGCATGAATCTGCGCATAACTCAGATCAAGACCTGACACAGGCTGACTGTTTTCCGGATATGCCACAGCACTCACAAGACTGTCTGGATTGCAGTACGATGGCCTGTCAAAGCCAGATGAGCGGCTTGCAAATTTCGGCCCCTGAACTGACAGTATTCGACCATCATTCTCTAGAAAGAACCCTCCTCCCAACTTATCATGCCAAACACCTTGCCGGTTATTGGCAGGAAATCCTGCGCCCACCCAAAACTTAATCCTGAATATTCAATTTTTTATTAATTAAGGATTAAGTGATGTTAATTAAAATTCCCCAATGCCTATGTCTGGGCATTTGCCTGATGTCATCGTCTGCAGTTTTTGCAGCTGTTAAAGAATATCATCTGGTTATTGATGAAAGTCCGCTCAATCTCACCGGAAAGACGGTCAAACGGATTACCGTAAACGGAAAATTCCCTGCCCCCTTGCTGGAATTCGAAGAAGGTGATGATGCGGTGATTCATGTGCAAAATAACCTGAAGAATCAAGATACCTCGCTGCACTGGCATGGCCTGCTCCTGCCCGGCCTAATGGATGGTGTCCCTGGATTTAATGGTTTTCAGGGTATCAAACCGAAGCAGTCTTTTACTTATCGTTTCAAGGTTCGTCAAAACGGTACCTATTGGTATCATGCGCATTCCAAAGGCCAGGAACAGGACGGCTTATATGGTGCCTTGGTGATTTATCCTAAAGCACAAACACCGATGCCTGAGCATGAAAAAACCGAGCGGGATTATGTGGTGATGCTGTCGGATTTTCATGAACAGGACAGCCAGCAGATTCAGAATAATTTAAAAAAATCGGCTGAATATTATCAGAATCAGCGTGAAACCGTGGGCGATGTACTCCAGCAGGTAAAACGTGACGGTCTCAAGGCCACCTGGTCAGATCGCAAAATGTGGAACCAGATGCGCATGTTGAAAACCGACCTGTCTGATGTCAGCGGTTATACCTTTTTAATCAATGGCAAAACCCCGCAACAGAACTGGAGCGGCCAATTTAAACCGAATGAAAAGGTTCGTCTGCGATTCATTAATGCCTCGGCCATGTCGTTTTTCGATGTACGTATTCCCCAGCTTAAAATGACCGTGGTTAGCGCCGATGGACAAGCTGTACAGCCGGTCGCTGTAGATGAATTCCGTATCGGAACTGCTGAAACGTATGATGTGATTGTGGAACCAACTGCACCTCATTACCAGATTGAAGCCGAATCGATCGACCGTTCAGGCTTTGCCATTGGCAGCTTGCACAATGAGGCTGATCCAGCGACACATCCGATTCAATTACCGACGCCACGTCCACGTGCCTTATTGACCATGGAAGATATGGGACATGGCGAACCGCATGACATGTCTCATACCGCACACAGCAGTCAGACCACGAAATCTGCAACAGATACGCCTAAACATGATGAGCATGCCCAGCACGACATGCACGCAGGTCACAGTGCTATACCCAAGACAAATCCGTCTCATCCACCGGTTGAGGGTTGGGTCAATATGTCTACGCCTGCAGGGCATAAAGCATTGCAATATCAAGACCTCAAAGCCCTGACGCCACAAACCGATACCCGAGCCGCAGAACGTGAACTGGTGATTCGTCTGGGTGGAACCATGGAACGTTATATCTGGACCATCAATGGTAAAAAATTCAGTGATGCCGAACCATTGCAGGTGCAATATGGCGAACGGATCCGTTTGAAATTTATCAATGACAGCATGATGGCGCATCCGATGCATTTACATGGCATGTTTATGCAGTTGGAAAATGGTCAATCTGCTGCACAGATGCCAAATAAACACACCGTGATTGTGCCACCTGGAAAAACGCTCACAACCTTATTAACGGCAGATGAACTGGGAGAATGGGCGATTCACTGCCATCTGCTCTATCACATGAGTGCCGGCATGATGAATAAGCTGATTGTGGCACATGTGAATGACGATCAAGCTTCTCATGCTTCGCCGCAACAAATGCCGTCAAAGCCAGCAGTGGATCAAGGAGAAAGCCATGCACATCACTAAGCTCTTTTTAAAATCGGTATTAAGCAGTGCACTGCTCGTGGCGAGTTTCGGTATATTGGCAGCGGATCATCAGGATCATCAGGATCATCAGGATCATCAGGATCATCATCCTAGCAAAACCGCAGTACATCACAGCGCTCCTATTGCAGTGCCGGATCTACGCTCACATACCCAACAAGCTCGATCTTTATCTGATCAAGAATCTGTAGGGCACGAAAAACCTGTTGGCGCTACTGCGGAGCATGACCATCGGAAAGAACATGGTGCACAGATTTATAGCCAAGTCATTCTGGACCAGAAATGGCAAATCAATTCAGCTGGAAATGGCGCTTTTAAATCAGAGAATGAAGCCAGAATTGGTACTGATGAAAACAAGGTTTTTCTCAAGCTGCAGGCAGATAAATCTGAATCGAGTCAGGCTGACTATGCGGCCGAAATCCTGTATAGCCGTAATATTTCCGATTTCTGGGATGTACAAACCGGTTTGCGCTACCGTCAGGAAAATATAAGCCAGCATACAGCTTCCCTACAAAATGAACGTTTCGATGCAGTGCTTGGACTGCATGGCCTGGCCCCTTATTTTTTTGAAACCAATGCCTATCTCTATGTCGGTGAAGATGATTTTGTCGGATTCAAACTGGAAACAGAACGTGACCTGTTGCTGACTCAGAAACTGATTATGCAGCCCTTTATTGAACTGGATATCATTTTCAATGATCAAGCTGCGAGTGCGAAAAAATCTGGTCTGAGTCATGCGACATTAGGATTGGAAACCCGTTATGAGATCAGTAAAAAAGTCATGCCTTATCTGCAGGTTGGCTATGAATATAGCAAAGGAAACAAACAGGCTGTCTGGCAGCAGGCATCCGGCTCTGACCGGGTCTGGATCTATGCTTTAGGACTTAAAATGATGTTTTAAGGACGGATTATCATTTTTAAGATAAAAGGTAAGACCACGACGAAGTATGAAAAACCCATTCATACTTCGTCGGCTGTTATTAAATTGACTCAAGAGAAGGAGGCTGTGTATTGTCCAGAGAAAGCATTGCTACTGCCTGCTCTCTGTTTCTATTCCTCACTCTGTTTATCATTACTTTTGGCAATCAAGGTGCCTAACATAATCATAAAGGTGATTACCCCACCAATCACCAGACTCATCAGCCCAATTTCAAGCATAAAGTCAAGATTCCCGACTTCCCGGTGACCCCAAAGGAAATGCAGACTCTTTCCAAAGATAAAGTTGATGGCATAGATAATCAAAAAACTCATTATGGTCGAAATCAGTAAAGTGACGATCAGGTTTTTCCAGATTTTACAGCCGACCAGCAGGATAATAATCGTTAGGCCTACAACTGCAATAATGGAGATTAATAAAACACAATTCCAGTAATCCATGAGACTCACTCTTATTCTGGTTTTAAATTAAAATTAAGAAATTCTTATAGTTAATTTTTCCATGTGTTTTTAATATAGGGGCCTTTGAATAGCTGAACAATGACCAGAACTATCTTAAACAAGCCAGCTACAAATTTACCCAATGTTATAAAATACATTCACTTAGAAAAATATTGCCGCGTACTGGTTCAGTTTGATTAACATAAAGTAACGTAAGTAAAATGTATGTTTGTTGTTTTGCTTGAGTAAATCTTTTATACAGTCAGTCATACTAAAAAAATTGACCAGCACATATTTAAAAAGAAAGATCCACGTATATTTATAAGAAAAATAAATAATAAATATAAAAAACTTGAATATTTGCTGATTTAGGTTATGCTGTACTCAACTAGAAAAAAGTGTTGTTTAGTTAAACTTCTTTAAGTACCGCAGTGTTATTTTATAATCCTCAGTTTTTTCAGATCTTTATTTCAATTCTTGTTGTTTTTCAAAGTTATCCATAGTCATTTCAATGGCTAAAATTATTAAAAATTTGATAGGTTATATTATGTCTACTACAGTTACCGGTACAGTGAAATGGTTTAACGAAACTAAAGGTTTTGGTTTTATTCAACAAGAATCAGGTCCTGACGTTTTTGCTCATTTTAAAGAAATTAGCAGTTCTGGCTTCAAAACATTGTTTGAAGGCCAACGCGTTTCTTTCAGCGTAGTTGAAGGTCAAAAAGGCCCGAACGCGATCAATATCGTTGCGCTATAATTTAGCCCAGCAATAAAAAAAGCACCTTAAGGTGCTTTTTTTGGCTCTAAAGATTAACAATCTTCAAAAGTGATCGGTTGGTGATACTCTCTAAACCTATTCCAGTCATTTAAACCAGTAAATCATCTTATTTATTCTCCCCGCGTCTAAGCCTGTTACATCTGGGCCTGCATGAATCGCTAAAAATGAAAAACCCCCAGCATCCTGCCGGGGGTTTTTCGTGTTGGTTCGCTGGGTATGACTCCTGTCTTACCTTACTTTCCTTGTATTTATCTCTTGTTATTCTTTTATGGAACATCCTGTTCCTGATGAATTCATTATAGGCAATGCAGCAAAGCTGCGTATAGACGCAAACGGCTTGAACTCATGTAAGCAAATGCGTACAGAATCACTGAATATTATTGTCAATTTCCAGTATTTTAAACTGTATTCATCTACATCAAGAAGGAAGCTGTAGCTTCCTTTACGATAAGGATCACCGCTTAGATCCCGTATTTAACTCGATAATCTTCCATTTTAGCTAAAGCTTCTTGATCGCCCTTGGTTTCCAGATAGTCCATCAAATCTTTCATGGTAATTAAGGCATGTACAGGAATCTCGAGCTCTTGCTGCACTTCCTGAATGGCTGATAAATCGCCCTGACCTTTTTCCTGACGGTCAAGTGCAACCAAAACACCTGCGATTTGTGCACCGGCATTTTTCAAGATTGTCACGACTTCACGAATCGCTGTTCCTGCCGTGATCACGTCATCAATGATCCAGACTTTTTTACCTGCTACAGAAGCACCGACTAGTACGCCACCCTCGCCATGATCTTTGGCTTCTTTGCGGTTAAAACCCCAAGGCACACTCACCCCATGATTTTGTGATAGCGCCACAGCGGTCGCTGCCACAAAAGGAATACCTTTATATGCAGGACCAAAAACCACTTCCACATGGTCACATGCCGTTAATTTTGCTGCATAGCCAGAAGCCAGCAATGTCAAGGCTTCACCATCATTCAGCAGACCCGCATTAAAAAAATAGGGACTCACACGTCCCGATTTTAAAGTAAACTCACCAAATTTAAGCACACCGCGTGATAATGCGAGTTCGATAAAAGCTTGCGGGTTAAACTGAGCTGGCGTTGGCATGAGGTGCTCCTAAATCCATTAATTAAGGTAAGACTTGCGCATGATACCAAAGAGTAGCTATCCAGGTGATCAAAAAATTCTTCGTGTCGTTTCAATTAATGTCAACGGTTTACGCTCATCGGTGAGCAAAGGCCTATTGGAATGGATGGAACAGTCGGATGCCGATGTGATCTGTATGCAGGAAAGCCGGATCACCCATGTGCAGTGGACCGATAAATTTAAACCGGAAGGCTGGTATACTCATCTATTCCCTGCCGAACGTCCAGGTTATGCCGGTACCGCGATTTATAGCCGCCTGCCCTTCGTCTCTTTAACCGATGGTCTGGGCTTTGAACTGGCAGATTCGCAAGGCCGTTTTATTGCAGCCGAATTTGATTTAGGTTTGGAGCAAACGGCCCATATCTGTTCATTGTATCTACCTTCCGGCTCATCAGGCGATGAAGCACAAGCGCGTAAAGATCACTTTCTGGAAGAATATGCCAAAATCCTGAAACAATGGCGCGATGAAAATAAATCGGTGATTGTCTGCGGTGATTACAACATCGTGCATAAACGGATTGATATTAAAAACTGGTCCGGCAACCAGAAAGCTTCCGGCTGTTTACCACATGAGCGCGCCTGGCTAGATCATATCTATGATGAACTCGGTTATGTCGATACGTTCCGCGAAGTACGCAAAGAAGCTGAACTGTATTCCTGGTGGTCAAACCGCGGACAAGCCCGAGCCAAGAACGTCGGTTGGCGGATTGATTATCAGGCCTGCTCACCAGACTGGAAAGAGCGTACCGTCAATGCCTGGGTGTATAAGGAACAATGGTTTAGCGATCATGCCCCAGTGATCATCGACTACAAACTATAAAAAGATACCTATCAATTGAGTGCACACCTGTTCACTCAATTAAGGCTTATTGCTTACATGACATGACGTATTTTTTGGGTTTATCTCGATGTCATAACAGAGCATTATAGCCTCACGGCACAGGGACATGTCAGGATGACAATATAAGGACAGGACGCCGTAGGAAGAAAATAAAACAAACTAAAACATTTAGCTTGTTTTTCATGGATGTGACAATGGACGTTGAATTGAGACCCGCATGATCAGGATGATTAAATGCGGGTTTTCTATTTCCACTGCCTAAAATTATTATTTTTTTTATTGTTGTTTTTCTGGTTAATCATTTTAAAGCGCATTGATGTCATTTTGATGACGATTCTGCCTCCCTATTTTAAATTGTTTTCTAATCATTCTATTTTGCATGGTCGACTGCTGCGAATTTGGTTAAGCTAGGCCATGATTTAAGATGTGTTAGATGGCGAATATGTTAAAAATTTACGGGATTAAAAACTGCAATTCGATGAAAAAAGCTTTTGACCTACTGACTGAGCTGGGGTTGAGCTATGAATTTCATGACTATAAGAAACAGGGCATCGATGCTGATACCATTAAAGTCTGGCTGAATGCGCTGGGTCAGGATGTGGTATTAAATAAAAAAGGAACCACATGGCGCAAACTGACTGAAGAACAGCAGCAAACGGCGCTGTCCAGTGAAGATGCTTTAATTGCCGCATTAAGCACTCATACCAGTTTAATTAAACGTCCGATCTTGGCCACGCCCACAGGTTTTATTGCCGGTTTTGATGACGCGGCTTATCGCACCTTAAGTAATTAATTATTATTCTAAATAATCCATACAAAAAAGCCTGACAGCAGTCAGGCTTTTATCTTTCTATCGAACTGGATTAGTTTGCACGAACCCAAGTCTGGTTACGGCCTAATGCTGCCACACCAATAAAGCCACGAAGCTCAAGTTTCTTGCCACCATCTGCCAGTTGGCCTTTTAGTTTGTAAGTTTTACCAGATTGCGGATCCAGAATTGAACCACTGTCATAGCTGGTACCACCTGAATTCTTAAGACCTTTCACAATGGTCAAGCCTTTGAGTGACTTGTTCTTGTACGGACCTTCACACTTGGTACAGGCATTTTCTTCACCTGGTGTTAACACAGATTGAATACTTGCTGACAACGTACCGTTCTTTTGTTCAGTAAATTTAACCATGGCCTTAGGCTGCTTGGTTTTATCATCAATGGTTTTCCAAACCGTGCCATTTAAAGGATCTGCGGCATTTGCCAGTACAGATAAGCCTAGTAGTCCTAACATAAGCGCTATTTTTTTCATTTTTCTTCATTTCCTTAGTCTGAAAATAGACCTCTGTAGTATTAAAAAGTCACAACAATTTTTCAATTTTTAGCTGTGACTATTTAGTGTAACCTTGTAAATATGGTTGGTAAATAATCTACATGATCAATAAAAGCACAAAAAGATGGAAGGAAAATGAAGATAAGCCCGTTAACAAAACAATTAATTACAGAAAGCATCTTAAAGACAGTCATTCGTGCCCCGAGCAGATTCAATCTTCCACCGAGTTCAATGCGCATTGCACTGGAGCAGATGTGCAAACTCTTTCCACAAGACAAAACCGTACAGATTCGTTCGCTACGTCTGGCGGGTCTGCGCGCAGAGGAAATTAAGCCGCAGCAAGAGTCGACCCAGCTGATTTTTCATATTCATGGCGGGGCATTTTATTTAGGCTCTTTAAATACCCATCGTGCCTTTATGACTCAAATTGCGGCTCGAACCCAGATGCAGGTACTGCATGTAGATTATCCGCTGTCACCGGAATCTGCCTATCCAGAGGCCTTGGAAGCCTTGTTTGATGTGTATAACTTATTGCTCGATCAAGGCGTTCAGGCCAAAGATATCATCCTGTCCGGTGATTCTTGTGGGGCCAATCTGGCGCTGGCCTTGGCGCTCAAATTACAAAAAGAAAACCTCCCACAAGTGAGTGGTTTGATTCTGTTGTCTCCTTTGCTGGATTTGACCCTGACCAGTGAATCGTTGCGCTATAACCAGAAACATGATGCCCTGCTGTCTCTGGAAACAGTTGAAACTGGCATTGAATATTATGTCCCGCGTGCCATCGATCGGGGTGATCCGGAAGTTTCGCCCTTTTTCGCCGATTTAAGCGGCTTGCCCCCAACTCATATTCAGGTCGGTTCCAAGGAAATTCTACTGGATGATGCCAGTCGTTTTAAGGAAAAAGCCGAACAGGCGGGTGTCGATGTGGAATTTAAACTGTATACCGGCATGTGGCATAACTTTCAGATGTTCAGTGCCTGGTTTGAGGAAGCCCAACAGGCGCTGAGCGATCTGGCAGCCTTCGCGCACCGTCTGGATCGAGATTAATCACTGTTCACCCATATAAAAAAGGCCAGCATAGGCTGACCTTTTGAGTTATTTTTGGATATTTAGATGGCTTGAACCTGCTGCAGTGCCGTCTCTAAGGCTTGTGCCTTGATCGTTTCGCCCATGTTCACGCCTTCCGCACGAATCACTTCAATATCGGTTACGCCGGTAAAGTTAAACACGGTTTTCAAAAAAGCTTCCTGAAAATCGGCAGGACTTTGCTCCCCATAAACTCCGCCACGGCTGCTGGCAATATATACTTTTTTATTGCCAGCCAGACCGACAGGGCCTTGTTCGGTATATTTAAACGTACGTCCCGCCACACAGATCCGGTCAATCCAGGCTTTTAAGGTCGATGGCAAACCGAAGTTATACATGGCCGCGCCAATGACTACTATATCTGCCTGTAAATACTGCTGCAGGATGTCTTCGCCTAATGCAGTCTGTTCTGCATTCTGACCCATTAAAATTTCAGCCGTGAGATGTGGAATCGGCTGTGCAGCAAGATCGAGATATTCAAGCTCGATGGCCTGAGCATGTTTTTGTTGTAACTGACTCACCAACGCCTGAGTCAGCTGACGCGAAATAGAGGCATCGCCTAAAATACTGGAATCAATCTGTAAAACTTTCATGGCTTCGCTCTCATCTATGGGGCTATCTAACTAATGCAGCCATTTTAAGGCTTAGGTTGCATGAAATAATTAGCACAGATAAAACACATCATTCTGAATTTAGAACAAAACCAGCTTTAATATTAGAAATTCCTATTTTGCAGACGCCTTAAATATTGTGGTTTATCAAGCGTTAAAACTTATGTTATCTTATGTAAATAAAGCTATAAATAGTCAATAAATCTTAAAAAGTTGCCATAATAATTTAAGTCAGACCGACAACATGAAGCGAATATCGCCTGTATTACAAAAAATAATCAAACACAGAATCACGAAATATCTGGTCGAAGATGAAGTCGTGATGAACTGGAGTATTCTCAAAAAGTGCATCCTGATGCTAACTTTGGGCTGCGGCGTACATCTGACCTGGCTCGGTTGGGATATCTTTGTTTTATTCAATCCAGAGTATTGGCAATATGTTCAGTTAGAACGGGTTCATACCCAAGTTATCCTGAACAGCAGCTTTTTAGCGATTTTATTGGCACTGATTTATCCCTGTTATAAATTTCAGGGCAATCCTCTGGTGGAACGTTATTTGCCCTATCTGGCAGTCGGTACTTTTGTGATTTCGCTGTGCCGTGATGCCTATGTCGTGGGGGTGATCAGTCCTGTGGCCACCACATCCTATGTCTGTTTAATTATGGTGGGACTGGTGCTGTTTCATCGCAGGCTGGTTTATAGCATGCTGATTCCAGCCTCGCTCTTTTTAGGCGGTTGCGCTTATTTGAGCTTCAGTCAGCAATTGCCTTATTCTCCTTTATTCAACATTCAGGACAAGCATTTTTATAATGCTTTCTGGCTGTTTTCAATGCTGTATTTCATTGTCCCAATTTTAGCTGTATGCATGGTGTTATTTGAAATTTTACTCAGCCAATGGCGTCATCGTGAAGAACTCATCAAGCAGCTCAGTCAGATTGATCCGCTCACCAACCTGTTTAACCGGCGCAGTATCAATCAATGTCTGGATCAGCTCAATGCTACGGCTGTACCCCATTACGCCCTGGTTCTCTTAGATCTGGATCACTTTAAGAAAATTAATGATCTGTATGGTCATCATAAGGGCGATGAAACCTTGGTTGAAGTCAGTGCTGTATTAAGCCAACAGTTACGCGAAAGTGATGTAGTGGGCCGCTTTGGCGGTGAAGAGTTCATTTTGGTGCTGAAAAATACCAGTCTGGAAAAAGCCAAACAAGTAGCAGAACGCTGCCGCAGCGCGATTCAGCAATTACAGATGATGAGTGATGAAGGTGAGCCGATTCCGGTGACTGCCAGTTTCGGAATTGCTATTTCCAAAGCCGAGTTACGCCCACAACAGCTACTCAGTCAGGCCGATCAGGCGCTTTATCAGGCCAAAGCCGGTGGACGTAATCGGGTCAAAGCCTATGAGACGTTGCAGCTGGGCCAGCAATTCTGCTTCGCTAAAAGCACCGGTCAAACGTAAACCGCGAATTTCCTGTTGCTGCTCATTCAGAAATAAATAGGTTGGTGGTCCCAGAATTTCCCATTGATTTAACAGCATTTGATGCGAGGCATTGTATTGGCTTAAATCCAGCTTGATCAGGAAATAAGATGCCAGAGCCTGCTGTACCTGTGCAGATTTTAAAATACGATGTTCAATCGGCTGACAAGCGACACACCAGTCGGCATAGACATCAATCACGATCTTTTGCCCTTGCGGTGCTGTATTCAAAATCTGCTGAAATTCTGCTGCGCTGCGTGCCACATGCCACTGGGCTTCTGTACTGGACTGCTCAACAAAAAACCGCTGACTATGCTGATATTGACTATAGCTGATATAAGGCAGCGCTATCACCAGACACAGGATATATAACCACCTCAAGCCGGTACGATGCCAGAAAATCCGGAACAGTACATAGGTCACAAAGACCATGCCCAAGCCTAAGGATAACCACTGTAAAGTCGCTTCTGAAATCAGTGGGCGAATAAAATACAGTGCCAGCGCCAGCATGATAAAGGCAAAGAGCACTTTGATCTGATTCATCCAGTGCCCGGCTTTAGGTAGTACTCGTGCACCCAAAATACTGGCCAACAGTAAAGGTGTGCCCATGCCAAAACCGAGGGTAAATAGCAGCAAGGCACCCTGCCACTGGCTTTGGGTCTGGGAAATAAACAAGAGTGCACCCGCCAACGGTGCGGTCATGCATGGCCCGACCAGCAGCGCCGAGATCATGCCCATGACTCCAGCACTGACCAAACTACCACCCTGCTGCATGGCCTGAGCCCGATCCAGACGCTGAACCAGACGTTGTGGCAGTTTGATTTCAAACAGTCCAAACAGATTCAGGGCAAACAGGACAAACAACACACTAAACGCAATCAGGGTACCGGGTTGCTGCAACCAACGCTGGAAATTCAGGCCGGCCGAAGACGCAATTAAACCCAGCACCGCATAGACCGCGGCCATACTGCTGACAAAAGTCAGGGCGATCATCCAGGCTTTGACACCTTTGCTGTCCCGTACAATCAGCGAGGTCAGGATCGGCAGCATCGGCAAGGAACATGGGGTAAAAGCCAGCAAGATTCCTAAGCCAAAGAACAGTAACAGTCCATAACCCAAAGAGCGTTCAAGCAATTGAGCTGACCATTTTTGGTCTTGTGCCGCACCGACTGCGGGTTGCCCGCTAGAGGTTGCAGAAAATGCATCTGCTGTAGATTCTGAGGAATCCGCTGTATTAAACAGGGTATTGTGTTGCAGTGATGACCCGTTTAGATCAAGTAAGCGCTTGCTTCCTGGGCCGGCAGCTTCAAATTGCACCAGACCAGACAGATCTGTCTTGAACTGAATACTTTGCGGCGGATAACAGATTCGGTCTTTGGCACAGCCCTGCCAGCTCACCTGATAGGACTGGTTGGCCTGCGTCGGAATCTGAAACTTTAACTGCTGATAATACACCTGGGTATGCCCATAGTTGTCATCATACAGATCTTTAGCAGGCGGTAATTCAAGCAATACAGGCTGATTGCCCTGCCGCACTTCAATTTTATGCTGATACAGATAATAGTTATCCGGAATCTGCCAGCTCAGCTCAGCCTGTTGCTGACTGGTAGAAATCACATGAACAGGAAAAGCTTGTTCGGCAGACAAGAGCGCTGTTTCGGCCTGAGCTGGACTGCTAAACACGAAGCTTCCCAAGATGACCGGGGCAAGTATTTTGCCCCAGCTCTGGAATTGCGGGTTTCTGATCATCACGAAACTGGAGTGTCCTAGAATAAGAAGGATACGCCTAAACCTGAAAAGTAGCTTCGCTCTGCACCGTCCAGATCAACTCCCACACTGGCATCCAGCTGAACCCGGTCATTAAGTGCATACATTACCCCAGTGCCAAGCGCGTATTCATTATCGATGCTTTCAGCTTTACGGTAAATCAGTTCCGAATAGCCTGACCAGCGATCGGTGATCTGGTAGCCGATCGATGGAATCGCAGCTATGGCCCAATTGCTGTCCTGCCATTCATAACGCATAGTCAATGCGGTACTGACCAAGTCATTATATTGGTACGATACGACAGAACCCAGGCTGTAAATATCTTCTTCATTACTGAAACCGGCATTGCCTGTCGCAATAACTGCTTCGGCCAGCAAGGCCAGACTCAGTTTGTCATCATCCAGATCAATGGCTTTTTTCAGACCAATACTGACATCGCCCAGACCATCATTTTCATTCGTCTGACCGTTGGATTTGACTTGTGACCAGACAGGGCCTTCCCAGCCCAGACGCAACTCCAGACCATCACTAAGTCCGGTACGTAACAACATATCTGCATTCAGTGTCGTTACCGTTTGCTCGCCCGACTTGCTGTAGCGGGCTGTGGGCAAACCTTGCTCCCAGGCAACATTTCCGACCGGGGTAATGCCTGTACTCAGACCTTCACCTGGTCGATCAAATTCAAAATCTGCTGCGAAAAGTGATGCACTGCAACCAGTCAGTGCAATTAAACCCAAAGTTTTTAATATTGTCATCTTGGTGCTCTTTATTAAAATTTAACCCAGTTCTTTGCTCATTTTTGCGCCATGACTACGCAGGAGTTCTAGCGTCTGTTTTTCTTCATCCAAGGCTTCTGACCAGTTAATTTCATCAAAATCACAATCGAAGAACAGGTCACTGATCGAAGATAAAATGGTCATGCCATCTTCATCTTTGCTATTTGGATCAACTTTTTCATCGAGTAAACGCTGCACGGCAGGTGCACATGCGGCACTTGCAGCATCCCATAATGGGCCATAAATTTCTTCTGCATCCCAGAGATGCAAATTCACTTTGGCCTGGATCAATTCTTCCAGAATTTGTAAATGTACAGCCAATCTTGCCTGTTTTTCTTCAGCTGAAAGTGGTGTGCCGGCTTCATATAACTCGCATACCTCTTCCCACCATTTAAATAAACCATCTGACCAGACCGAAATTACCGGGCCTTTGTCATGATCAATAAAATTTGGATTGAGTCCATCTGCCAAAAGCTGCTTTACCTGATCCAGATTTAATTCTTCGAGTGCTTGCACAAAAAGCTGTTGTTGCGCAGTTAACATGATGGAGCTCACTTTCATTCGTTTTCGACTATTATGCCGAATAACGTGCGGCTTTGTTGCGCTTCTCACTATTATATTTTTATTTCATACAAAAAAAGCCCCGCAGGGCTTTTTAAAATCGGTCAGCATTACTCGTCAATCTCTGCTGCAGTATCTGTATCTGCCAGTGCTAAGGCACCAGGACGAACATTGTCTTTTTTCTCAATCACATGTTCCAGACTGCGTTTTAGCCGGTCAATCGCACCACGAATGGCAGTATCCACATTGTGAGCGCGATGATTGACGACCACGGGTTTTAACCCTGCAGGACGCGCTTCTATCATGCAGCGAATATCATCATCACCGCCTTTGGCGCCATTTTCATCACTGAGATGGACTGAAAAATGAGTAATACGCTCGCTATGGCGCTGGAATTCTTGATTTAATTCTTCACGTACATAATCAATTAAACGCTCGCTATTCTGAATGTGTTTATCTGTACGAAGTTCAATATTCATAAATTACCATCCTCAATCTTTGTAACTTTTTGAGTGCAAAAATTTTTATCTTGGCACGTTTGTAGCTTGCTGTTTCGCATCGCATTTCACTTCTTCAAATGATTGGAATTACACCCTCCACTTTGAATGATGAACACATTTTTGAGTCTGCAGAACCGTGTCCTTATATCTCGAATATCAGCCCTATCTTGAAAATATGCAAGTCCTATTTTGGCTTTTTAGCAAAAGAATAATGGATTGTGACAACTGTTTACTCAGCTTAAAATAGGGTTATTGACCTCTCTCAATTACATTATCATTCATATGATTTCATCAAAAATTAATAGCGAAATATTCTTATAAAAAAGTACAAATAACATCCAAACCACTCTATTCATGAGCTGAAATAATGGCAAAATCTGAAGAGTTTATCTGAAAATCTCAGAAGCAATAATCAAGTAGATTTTCTGGGAAATATAAGCGTGACAAGCCTTACAATGATCCTTCCCTCTGCTAGGCTGGTGATTGTTTTCTACTCTTCTTAAAGATTTTCAAAAATTCTTATATCTTCCCCTAAACACAATGTCACAAAATGAACAGGAATTTAAAGATTCTGGCAGCTATAGTCGCTTAAATACCGGCCAAATAGCTTCATCGAGCCAAACATTTTCATGCTTTTTAGCAAAATATTCGCCCTAAAAATACATCGCTATTGTGCTTTCTCTTTTTGATGAATGATGAGATGGCAATCTTGCAAACTCAAAACACTTAAAAAACAGTGAGATTTAAATTCGATTAAAGAGAGTTTCAGCTTTATTATTTCAATAAAGCTTTCTTGGTTTTTATACTGCCTGATTTAAATTTTTTTTAATAATAATGACTTAAAAACTCATCTCTTATTTTCGGAAATGTCTATCGATGAGATCAAATATTTCCTCATGCTGAAGACTTGGAGATATTTAGGTCAACGATCAATTTTAACTTTATTTTTACGCATTAATCTGTATGCTTACTCTGCTTTCTTGGGGGAGAGATTTAAATGAAATTGACACAACTCGCGGCACTTTGTGCATTGGCTACCACTGCAACATTTACCCAGGCAAAACCAATCTGGCAAGACTTTAGCCTGACCGGCCTTTATGGTGAAAACTATAAAGTACCATTTTCAACTCAAGATGAAAAAATTGAGCAAAGCACAGTTACTGCTGAATATGCCGCTGGTTTTAAATATGGCGATTTCTTTGCCTTTGCGGATCGTACCAACAATGATCCAAATGGTAACGAAACCTATTTTGAAGTTGCACCACGTTTAAGCCTTGGCGCGGTAACTGGCCAGAAACTTGAACTAGGCCCTATCACAGACATATTGATTGCAACGACTTGGGAAGGCAACAGTGCCAAGGGTAGTGATTTTAACAACTACCTATATGGTGTTGGTTTTAATTTAGCGATCCCTTATACCAACTATGCAACCATCAACTTCTATAAAGCCGACAATGATCTGCAAAAAGATGATTATCAAATGACGATCACTTATGCGGTACCATTTAAAATTGGCAGTGAAGAGTTTCTGGCAGATGCTTTCCTGGATTTGTCAACTGCTGAAGGTCCCGATCATAAAAGTGAACTCAACTGGACCAGTCAATATAAATGGAATGTGGGTAAACACATTTCTCCCGAGACTAAACTTTATCTAGGTATCGAGCATTCGGTCTGGAATAACAAGTTCGGTACAAATATCGACCAACATGATGTCAGTGCACTGGTGAAGTATCACTTCTAATTGAGGTATGATCAAAGGCAGAACTTCGGTTCTGCTTTTTTTCATCCCTTATTCAAGCCAAACTAGAACAAAAATATGCATCATTTTCAAATTCGACATGCCACCAAGCATGATCTTGAAACCATCCTCGAGATTTATAATCAAGAAGTGCTACATGGCACTGCGACCTGGAACAGAACAGCCTTTGATTTGAACTATTTTAAAATCTGGTTTAAGCAGTTGAAGAATCAAAATTTCCCGGTTTTTGTGGTTGAAGATAGACAAGATCAGCGTGTTGCTGGCTATGCCTGCTATGACCAGTTTCGTAGTATTCAAGGCTTTCAACACACGGTAGAACATTCAGTTTTTCTAAATCCGGATTATGCAGGACAAGGTCTGGGTTCTAGCTTATTAAAGCATTTAATTGAAGAGGCTCAAGCACAGCAATTGCATATCATGGTCGCAGCGATTGATTCAGAAAATATCTCATCGATTCGCCTGCATGAAAAACTGGGCTTTGTGCAAAGTGCTTATATGCCGCAAGTTGGACAAAAGTTTGGTCAATGGCGCGATCTGGTGCTATTACAACTGAATTTGGAGCAGGCCGAAGTAACGGCTCTTTAAATCTCCTGTTATTTAGACCGGCTTCTCTTTTATTAAACTGGTATCGAAACAGACACTCTATTTACTTCCAAAGCTGGCTATGTTTTATTCAGATCAAAGCCGTCCAGAGTAAAACAATGTATAAATCTCTATGTTGTATTGGTATTTTAACTTTAAGTACACTAACTTTTGCCGATTCAGATTTTGAAAAAGAACTTCGTACAAGCTGCAGCAAAGTGAAGAGCTACGCCAATAATGGCAAAAAATTCTATGATCAAAAACACTATCAACAGGCCATAGCACAATTTAAGCAACAAGCTGCCTGGTCATCTTTTTGTGAAATGAACCGGGATGAAGCTAAAACCTCTTTCTCTGAACAAGCCATTACAACAGCATTTAATAATGTGGGTTTAAGCTATAGCAAACTTGGCAAGCCTCAATGGGCACGTGCCTGGTTCTCCGTTTACCCCGATGCTAAAAGTAGTCAGTTTAATTTAAAACAGCTTCCTCCACCTAAAAAGGACACTCAACTTGCAGGTACTTATGTACAGCATGCCGGTTTTGGTGCCTGGAGTACGCTGAAAATTGTCAAACAGCAGCAACATTATGCGATCGAATATGAAGGTCTCTATATGGGCTTACGCAGTTTGATTTATGGACCAAATCTAGGTGGATTTAATACCACGATGCCACTGAATAAAACACAGGCACAATATCGCTCTGAAGACTGCAAAATCGATATCTCTTTCGGCTTTGATGCCAAACTCGGAAGTCGTGCAGTGCTTAAGCAAAATAGTGGTGATTCAGGTTGTGGCTTTGGGCATAATGTTTCAGCGGCAGGAGTTTTCTTAAAAGTAGAGAATTAATCGGTTTTAGATATAAAAATATCAGCGCTCAGATCGAAAAAATAGTACTTAGATTCAAGCCAGCAAAAAGCCCGCAGTTGCGGGCTCTTGATCTAAAAAAGAGTGCTATTACACAATAATATCTGCCAGATTGCCTTTTTGCTCTAACCATTCCTTACGGTCACTGGCACGTTTTTTCGCAAGTAACTTGTCCAGTAAACCTGCGGTAAAATGACTATCATCCAAATCCAGCTGCACCAAACGGCGTGTATTTGGATCTAAGGTCGTTTCACGTAACTGGCTGGCATTCATCTCGCCCAGACCTTTGAATCGGGTAATTTGCGGATTTTTGCTTTTGCATTTTTTCAAAATACCATTGAGCTCGTCATCATCCAGGGCATAGTGCACGTCTTTGTTGTCATCAATCCGATACAAGGGCGGCATGGCAACGAATAAATGCCCTTCTTCCACCAAGGTTGGGAAATGCTTGACGAACAGGGCACAGAGCAAAGTTGCAATATGCAGACCGTCGGAATCGGCATCGGCCAGAATACAGATTTTGCCATAACGTAGCTCGGACAGGTCATCTGAACCCGGATCGACACCGATCGCAATCGCGATGTTATGCACTTCTTACAATAAACAGTTCCGACTGATCCAGATCATGTCCAACACAGTCGGATAATTTACCCGGCAAGGTTGGACCGGCCACAATTTTTTTACGTTCTACTTTTTTCGCGGCTTTTAAACGGCGACCCGCTTTGGAAATGGCCATTTCAGCCAGTTGCATCGCGATATCAGAATTCTGGTTCAGCCAGAGTGCAAATGCATCTTTGGCAATATTCTGCACCGTACCTGAGGCTTCACGACTCGACAGACGCTCTTTGGTTTGTCCCGAGAACTGCGGCTCCTGGAATTTCAGCGACAGAATATAGTTGACACCATCCCAGACATCTTCCGCAGAGAGTTTCATATTACGCGGCAACAGATTACGCAGCTCACAGAATTCACGCATGGCATCGGTCACGCCTGAACGTAAACCATTGACATGGGTACCGCCCTGCGCGGTCGGAATCAGGTTGACATAGGACTCCTGAATGCTATCGCCGCCTTCTACATTCCAGCAAATCGCAAACTCGGCACTGGCACGCTCAGCGTCACCTGTTGCAACAAAAGCCGGTGCAGGAATGATTTCACGATCCTCAAGCTCATCCATCAAATAGTCGACCAGACCATTTTCAAACTGCCAGCTGATCTTTTCGTCATTGATCTGGTCAACATAATTGATCTGTAAGCCCGCAGCCAAAACCGCTTTGGCTTTGAGATTATGCTTTAAAGCTTTTAAGGCAAATTTGGGTGAATCGAAGTATTTGGTTTCAGGCCAGAAATGTACCGTAGTTCCCGAGGCGCGTTTAGGCGCCTTGCCTGCCAGCACTTCAAGTGGAGCCGTCGGCTCACCATTTTCAAAGGCCATTTTATACAGGTTGCCCTGACGCTGAACTTCAACTTCTACACGGGTCGAAAGCGCATTGACGACTGAAATCCCCACGCCATGCAAACCACCGGAAAACTGGTAGTTATCGGTGCTGAACTTACCACCGGCATGCAGTTTGGTCATGATGATTTCAATACCACTTTGACCATATTCGGGATGAATATCGACTGGCATACCACGACCGTTATCTTCGACAGATAATGAACCATCTTTACAGACCGTGACGGTAATCTTGTTGGCATGTCCGGCCAAGGCCTCATCGACAGCATTATCAATCACTTCCTGCGCCAGATGGTTCGGACGAGAGGTATCGGTATACATGCCCGGACGACGACGTACCGGATCCAGACCAGATAAAACTTCAAGAGATTGAGCCGTATATTGAGACACGTTATTCGGTTTCCTTTTTTATGCAGTCCAACAAAAACTGTAAGAGCAGCGGAATTTTCTCCGCAAAATCATCCATCCCGTGACTGCCATTCGCTTCGGTCATCAGCATTGCAGGGGGACGCGCAGCACTATAATAACGATGTGCTTCACGATAATCCAAAACTTCATCGCCTTGTTGCAGCAGAACCAGCATTTTGTCTGCATCTTGTGCAACTGGCAGGGCCAATTGTTGCAGTTGTCGAAGATCTGCATCATCCAGACACCAGTTCGGATGCACCTGCAAAGGCAGTTGCTCGTCAAACAGTTCACGAAACAGTTGCCATGGTCGCATTGCCGGATTAATCAGTACAGCAGGCACAGCATGCTGTGCGACCAGATATGTCGCATAGAATCCGCCAAGACTGCTGCCCACCAGTGCCACATCTTGCATTGACTGAATCTGCTCGGAAAGCTGCTGAATCGCAGCCAGTGGCGACATATTTAAATCAGGCAAATGCACCTGAACCCCGGAGTATTTTGCACAGTAGTGTTGCAGCAATGTCCCCTTGATCGAGTGGGCATTACTTTTAAAGCCATGCAAATAAATAATATTCATGAACTACCAACAAAAAACCCATTCATCATCAAAATTTAATTTAAAAAATGTGAAGTACACTACAATATCAGACCCGTTAATTACTTAAATTGTCTGACAAAAAAGCCAGAAGTATTCTGTAATTCTCGCTATTTTAGAATGAAGGCCTCAATATCTGGAAACTCGACAAGAAAAAGAATTTATACCGCGAAGTTCTTTAAAAAGAAAGATGACAAATCATGCGGCTCATTGAAAGGACAGCATCAGATGCCAAGTTTGACACCGTTACATGAAACCTATTGTCGCTGGGACCGAACCCCACCGAGTCAGGCCGATGTACTGGAAGGTCTGGCGCAGCTGGTGACGACGCGCTTTAACGACGTGATTCAGGAACTGATCAAGAGTATTCAGCGTGAAATTTTAATGAGTATTTTTGGTTTAAGTGAGAATAATTCACAAAAAATTCAGAATATTCCATCGATTGCCCGGCTCTATCAAATGTCCTATGACATGCTGTTTCATTATGGCAATACCCTGATTGCACCCGGTCTACGCCAGATTATTGAACGTTTTCCCAAACTGCATAATAAGCCGCTGACGCCCTCCTTGCATTTTCTGGTCAGTGCCTTAAATGGCATTATTGGGGATTATCTGCTGAAATATCAAAACCCTTTGGCCTTGCCCATGGTGATCTATGATCATTATGGCTCATTGCAAAATGGTGAGCTGAGCGGACGGATTACCCTGTTTGTACATGGCTTATGCATGAACCATTTAGACTGGTCAAATCGAAAATATGAAGGGATTGGAGAAAAATTACTGGCCCAGCGCGACCGCAATACCATGCTGTATCTGAATTACAATACTGGTCGGCGAATTTCAGCCAATGGCCGCAGTCTGGCCAATACCTTGCAGGATCTGGTCGCTCGCAATCCGAGAATTACCAGTATTGACCTGATCGGGCATAGCATGGGGGGTCTGGTCTCTCGTAGTGCGCTGTTTTATGGCAAGCAGAATATGTATGGCTGGATCAATATGGTGGAGAATCTGGTCTGTCTCGGTTCACCGCATCATGGTGCTGTTCTGGAACGTTTTGGGTTTAGCTTGCAGGACAAACTTGGACATTTCCCGCTGATCCGGCTGATTGGTCATCTGGTCAATATTCGCAGTAATGGAATTCTGGATTTACGCCATGGCAGCGTCCGTGATGATGACTGGGAGCATAATGCGCTTCGGATCGGCTTTATGGATGACAACCGTAAACCTGCCCCGATCCCGTCGCATATCGACACCTATCTGGTTGCGGGTACGATCGAATTTGAAAACCGCAAAAACAAGACCCTGCACGTGATTGGCGACTATCTGGTCAGTATCAAAAGCGCTTTGGGCGAGCATCCCAATCCGCGTTTCCAGCTCAAAGTTCCGGATGCCCACAAGGCTATTTTCTATGGCTTGAACCATTTCGAGATTCAATATCATCCGCTGGTCGCCGAACAGGTGGCACGCTGGTTCTATCCAAGTGTAGAAGATGAAGCCTTTGATCAAATTCGTGAATATACAATTGATCTGGAAAGTCTGGAAGGTATTGCCCTGACTTAACTTTCAGCGCATTAACAAGCCCTCAATTGAGGGCTTGTTAATGCGAACTTATTAATATTTATCTCTGAGCCGTTTAACCGGTGCAGTTTTATATTTGCGCAGCAGTTGCCATAGACTGACCAGCAATAAAATACTAAAGAAGATCAGAGACCAGACCGGCAAAGATTGCCCCAAGAAAGTCCAGTCAATGGTGGCACACTCGCCAGAACCATTGAGTACCTGTTGCAACACTGACTGCATTGGCAAGGTTTCCAGCCAGTATTCCAGGCCAGGACCACAGCTCGGCACCTGATCCGGTGGCAGATTCTGTAACCAGACATGCCGGGCAGCGACGCCCACAGACCATAAAATACTCAGCGAACCTAGCAAGGCATAGAGCCGCTTCATGATATTGGATTTAGGGTTATGCAGACATGCGATGAGTGAGATGATCCCCAGTCCAATTAATCCCACACGCTGAAACACACAGAGTGGACAAGGCGCCAGGCCCTGTACATGCTCAAGATATAAGGCAAATGCCATTCCAATGACAGCAGCCAAAAATAACATACCACTCACGAAGCGATAACCCCATTGCATGGTGAATCCTCTTATTTTTTATCGATATTGGGCTAAATAATCAGCAAAACTGACGCTGCTATCTTGCTCGAGTTGCTGTTGTTGCTGCAATGACTTTTGTGACATTTCTTCAAAATAAGCCAGTGTTTCCGGGCTAAGCTGGTGTGCTTCATAAACACTGCTATGTTGCTGAGCCAGATGCTGGCCAAAGTGCCACATACTGCCTTGAGTGCGTGTATCGCCCACCACCAGGGCAGATAAAGTCGCATCAACTTCATCAACCCGAATCTGCATCATTTTCATGGCATTGCTATACAGGTCGGTTGCATAGGTCTGATTGAGCAGCTCGGCCAGAGGCTGCATGCGTTGCAGATGTATGGCACACCAGTCTTCAATCGGATAGCATTGACCATCTGCCAGAATTGCAGCATTCGGCGCACGGCCACGATTTACCACTTCGGTCTGATTCTGCTCAATGATCTCCTGCTCCTCACCGAAAAGTGCTGGACTGTCCTGCAATAAACAATACAAGGCCACCACTTCCAGGAAGCCGGCGGTGTCTTCATTGATGCCAATCGGGCTATATGGATTGACATCGACTGCCCGCAGCTCGACATAGGCAATCCCGCGATTTTCCAGTGCTTGAGATGGGGTTTCACCCTCTTGTGGCACCTGCTTCGGACGTACCAGACTGTAATATTCATTTTCGATTTGCAGCACATGATCATTGATCTGAGTCGGCTGGCCATCTGCTGCATTTAGTCCAAGACGACTAAAGGGTTTATACGGCGTTTTGACTGCTTTTTGCAGTCCTTCTAGATAGTCTTGCAAGTTATTATAGTGAATGCCGAGCTGTTTCTGGGCTGAGTTCTGGTAGCCAAATCGTCCCATACGCAATGCTGTCGCATAAGGGGTATACAGGGTGCCTTTTACCAAGGGCAATAGATGATGATCACGACCGGTCATAAAGCACTGGCAGACTGCCGGACTGGCACCGACCAGGAACATCACCAGTGGGGTCAGACGAATAAAGTTACGGATCAGCCCCATATAGCGGTGGCTGCGATAATCCTGCAGGCTTAAGTCCTTGAGTGCTTCATCCTGCTCCTGCTGCTGTAAGGCTTCGAACAGATGATCCGGGAAAGACAGGTTATAATGCACCCCTGAAATGGTCTGCATACGGCGACCATAACGCACCCCCAAGCCATGACGATACAAGGTTTTAAATAAGCCGATATTCGAGCTGCCATACTGCGCCAACGGAATACTTTCATCGCGGCTATCCAGCATGCAGGGCATCGACATCGGCCAGAGTTTTTCCTCATTTTCCAGATGACGATGCACAATCGCGTGAATATCAGTGAGATAGTCCAAGGCTTTTTTGATCGTGTCCTGCGGCGGCGTAATGAACTCCATTAAGGCTTCAGAATAGTCTGTGGTGATATGTGGATGAGTCAAGGCTGAACCCAAGGCACGCGGATGCCCTGCCTGTGACAGGAAACCATCACTCTGCATACGTAAGCTTTCACGCTCAATACCACGCAGCATGCCTTTGATGAGTGACGACTCTACCCAGGTCGGTAACACATTTTGGGAAGTCGGTTCAGGTTGACTCATTACAATCTCGCTTAAAGGGGCTAAACTATTAAATTAAAATCATCAGTTTAATCAGTATAACGTGATTTCTGGCCGGCACATGATAGGCTGTCTAGTTTTCAGGCAAACTATTGATTTTTAATTTGGCAATTTTTTAACACAAACTTCCCCTATAAGACATGTGAAATTTGTGATTTTATAATTAAATGAGCAGAGGCAAACAATAAAGCATATGAATTATCAAGATTTTTTAGACTTCTGGTTTTCCCCGGCCGCAGAACCGAACTGGTTTGTTAAAAGCGCAGCCTTTGATGCCTTACTGGCTGAAAAGTTTAGTGTCTTGCATCGGCAGGCCGCACAAGGCGAATTATGGACCTGGCGAGAAACGCCAGCAGGCCGGGTGGCCGAAATCATTATCCTGGATCAGTTATCCCGTAATTTATATCGCAATGATCCACGTGCTTTTGCTCAAGATGGTATGGCTTTGGTTCTGGCTCAGGAAATGATCCAGTTAAAACTCGATCAAGCGCTTGATCCAGTCTACCGCCGTTTTTTATACATGCCCTTTATGCACAGTGAGTCAACACGTATCCATGAAGTGGCATTGCAGCTGTTTGAAGCGCTGGATAATCCAACTGTGTTGGACTATGAGCTAAGACATAAAGTGATTATTGACCGTTTCGGACGTTATCCGCATCGAAACCAGCTTTTAGGCCGGGAATCGACCGCGGAAGAATTAACTTTCCTGACCCAGCCCGACAGCAGTTTTTAAAGCCTGTTTTTGTGACTGGATCATTGCATCAGGAGATCGAACATGAAAAATATGCTACTGGGATTGAGTGTGATCGCTGCCATCAGCCTGAGTGGTTGTGCCACGACGCCTTCAAAACCATTAACGTTTGATCAGTTGGGCCGCTACAGTACCACGCCACTCAACAACAACACCTATCGGATTGGGTTTCAGGCCCGGCCCAATATGAGCTTTGGCACGGCTGAGGAAATTTCCATATGGTTATTACCGTCGCTATCCGGGGTTCTGGCCAGACCCGTTCTATGACCGTCCTTATACTGTCACCCTGGATCCTGCTCAGGTGGCCTATACCATTGAATGCTTTAAAGCCGGTCAGGCACCCAGTGATGCTTTCGATGCGCGCTTGATTTTACAGTCACTTGGGGCTAAATATGGTCTAAGTCCATCCGGCGCAGTGCTGCAACCGCAACCGGCCAATCCCTCTTGACAGGATGATCTATGCAGACAGAGCCTATCTCCCCGAGCTTACAACGCAGTAAACGTTTTGCGACCATCGCGCTGGTGGTCGCGGTACTGATCTGGTTGGCACTCATGCTTGCTGCCAAGCTGCTGCCCGAATATGTCTGGCTGATTCATATCCTGATGCTCTCTGCAGAAGCCGGTGTGGTCGGTGGTCTGGCTGACTGGTATGCGATTACCGTACTGTTCCGTAATCCTTTTGGCCGCTTGCCGATCCCGAAATTTTTACGTGACCATACCGAAATCATTCCCCGCAACAAGGCCCGTATTGCAGAGTCAATGGGCCGTTTTGTGCAGGAAAATTTTCTCTCTCCGCAAATTGTACAGCGCAGTCTGGCCAGTACCGACCTGAGTCTGGCCGCGGGGCGCTGGCTGGCGAATCCGCAGAATAATGCCCAGGTCACCCAGGTGATCCAGCAAACCGTGCCTAAAGTTTTTGAATTTGTCGGGCAGGAACAGATTGCCGGATTTATCCAGAATAATAGCGTGCAATGGGTCAAGAACACCCAGATCAATACCCTGGCCAGCGAGATGCTGCGCGCCGTACTCGAAAATGATTTCCATCAGGATGTACTGCAACGCGGCCTAGACGTGGTACATGCCTGGATGAGCTCACATCCTGAAGAAACCCGGGAACTGACCCGCAACCTGTTCAAGGAAATGGGAGTCTGGAAACTGGCCAAAGGCGCGAGCTGGATTGGAATTGATGTACAGCAACGCAGTATCGATTCTGTCATTCAGAGGGTTGAAGCGATGCTGGCCGACCCGGATCATCCTTGGCGGCTTAAAATTGAGGAAACTGGACATCACTGGATGTTGCAACTGGCCGACAACCACAGTGAAGCCAGCCAGCGTCTGAATGAAACCAAGGATGCCTTGCTCGATAGTCCGCAAGTGCTGAATTTTATCAGTGGTGCCGTGGTGATTTTATGTGATGCCATTAAAGAGGATTTGCAAAAACCGGATTCCGGTATTGCCGAGAATCTCAGAATTGCGATTCAGCAGGTCGGAGAAAATATTATCTCGAATGCTTCGGTACGTGAGCTGCTGAATAAACGTCTTAGCGGGATCGCGGTGGATCTGAGTGATCAGTACAGTGAAAAAGTGATTCGTTTCATTAGCGAGCGCATTCACGAATGGGATTCGACCGAGATGATCGACAAGATTGAAAATGAAGTCGGTGGCGACCTGCATATGATCCGGGTCAATGGTGTCGTGGTCGGTGCCTGTATCGGTCTGGTGCTCGGGATTATCCGGGCGGCGGTGGAGCATCTGATTTAAAAACCCTTTTCTCTTTGATACAGCTTGGCTCTTCAACAGATTCAGGCTGTTTGGGGACAGAATAAAATCAGCCCAACCTTAAAAATAAAACTTGCCTGCCCTATTTTTACATCGGCATTTTTAAAAGGCTGAAACCCTTGCTATTGTCAGAGTTGTTTTAATCAATCACTTCGGTGCTTGAGGGCCGGACATATCCACCAATAATCCGGTAAATTTGCGAACAAAAGGCAATAAGGTCA
>SMFC01000111.1_pt2 | contig 27679 bp, 26 predicted proteins | sample 2456331 | NCBI WGS metagenome assembly SMFC01 (sample SAMN10132608, study PRJNA489261) | soil metagenome | isolation source: day120 control-loamy sand soil ammended | place: USA
GCTGCGCAGGAAAATTTACGCATTCAAGAGTTGTCCTTTAAAGAGGATATCGGAACAGCAACACAGGTCATTGATGCCCAAAACATGCTTAGCGGGCTACGAGCCGAAACTGCCTTGAATGCCTATAAATATGTGATGTCACTGGCCACCCTGTTACAAAGCCATGGCTCGATTGCAGAATTTCCCAATTATATTCAACACACCAATACCCACTATATTCGCTAATGGAGCCGAACATGAACGACGATCAAAAACCCAATGATCCTGTGAATGAAGCGGTTTCATCTACCGAAACAGAAAGCTCTCCCGCTCCACAGACCCAATCAGCAACGCTAGAGGAAAATCACGCGACGACCTCGACCGATGAGCAGCCTCCTGAAATCTCCAAAAAGAAAAAATATCTACTGCTGGCGTTGCTGCCTATTCTGCTGGCCGTGATTATTTTTGGATTATGGAAAAGCTATCAACCGACGCCGATTGAATTGCAAGGTCGTGTCGAGGCTGAAACGATTCAGGTGGCCACCAAAGTGCCAAGCCGGATTGAAGAAATCTATGTGGAAGAAGGTCAGCGAGTTAAAAAAGGCGATGTTCTGGTTCGCTTAAATAGCCCGGAAATTGCAGCCAAAAAACAGCAAGCTACAGCAGCCTTACAATCGGCTTTGGCCTTACAGTCCACAGCTGAACGTGGCTCGCAGGAAGAAAATGTCGCGAGTCTGTATGCCAACTGGCAATCGCTAAAAGCACAGCAAAATCTCGCCACAGTATCTTATCAGCGTGGGGAAAATCTATTTAAGGAAGGTGTGATTTCACGTCAGCGCCGTGATGAACTGTATGCAGCCAGTCAATCTGCGCTAGAAATGACTGAGGCCGCCTATCAGCAATATGCACGTGCCAAGCGTGGCAGCACCCCGCAGCAAAAGAGTTCAGCCGATGCACAAGTAGACATTGCCCAGGCTGCTCTAAACGAAGCCAATGCGCTAGAAGCAGAAACCGAATTGCTGGCCCCCGTCAATGGAACGGTGTCTAAAACTTATGGCAAAATATCTGAGCTGGTCGCAACCGCAGTGCCCGTGGTCAGCCTGATTGAAGAGAAGATGTGGGTAAGCCTGAATATTCGCGAAGACCAGTATGCTCCATTTCAAAAATTAGAAAGCATTCAAGGTTATATTCCAGCCTTGGATCAAACAGCCAGTTTTCAGATCAAAAGTATTAGCGCTGAAGGTGAGTTTGCCACCATTAAAACCACCCGCCAAACCGGCGGCTATGATGTGAGAAGTTTTAAACTGCATTTGCTACCGACACAAACCATGCCTGAACTGAAAGTCGGTATGAGCGTATTATTTAAACTTAAAGAGACACCCTAATGTGGCTGGGTATATGGCGCGAACTACGCTATTTGCTCCGAGAAAAATGGGATCTGTGCCTGGTTACGCTGGCACCTGCTCTAGTAATTATTTTATTCAGCAGCATGTTTGCGCAGGGCAAGCCTACTCATTTACCGATTGCCATTATTGATCAAGACCGAAGTGCGTTCAGCCAAAGCATCTATCGACATGTCTCGCTCAATCATACCCTTAAAATTGAAACAGTATCCGAGCAAGCTGCTGAAGTTGAACGCCTACTGAATAAAAATAAAATTTGGGGTTATATCCATATTCCAAATGGTGCCGAACAACGTTTTGTTCGTGCTCAGGATGCAGAAATTAGCATTGCCTTTAACCAGAGTTATTTCAGTATCGGCAATACAATTTCTTCAGCCATGCTGGTGAGTACCTTACAAGCCCTGGCTGAGTTTACTGAACAGCACTATCTGGTGAATCGACTGCCCTATATCCAAGCACCGACACCACAGATCAAAATCTCACCTTTGTATAATCCGCAATTGAATTATGAGTTATATCTAGAACCTTATGTCATTCTCGCAGTTCTGCATTTACTGCTGTGTTGTTGTGTGGCATTTTCCGTCGGTCAGGAACTGAAGCGGCAGACCTTAACAAGCTGGATTAGCAACTCATCCATTTGGATGGCTTTAGTGTCTAAAAATCTGGTCTATGTGGCTATTTTTAGTCTATGGACTTGGGCGTGGATGTTTTGGATGATTGAAATTCGCGGCTGGTTTGTTGCCGGTTCGCTTGGTCTGATTTTATTGGCACAATTGCTGCTGTATAGCGCCTATGCATTTTTAAGCGCTGCGGTGGTGCTGGCCACCCAAGATTTAAGTAAATCTTTCGGCTTGATTGCTGTATATGGTGGGTCATCATTGAGCTTTGCCGGGGTGACTTTACCTTTAAATAATGCACCCCTATTCACCCAGTTTTGGGCCAATATTATCCCCTTTACTCCTTATGCCAAATTACAAACTGAACAATGGATGATTGGCAGTCCAGTGCAGATCTCACTGCAAGCTGTATGGATCTTGCTGGCCTATGTGGTGGTGTACGCACTGCTAGCCTATATTTTTCTCAAGAAAATAGCCAAAGGAGCAGCCTGATGAAATCCCTTTGGTTTTATTATCTGCGCAGCTTTAAAGATATTGCCAGCCACGGCGCTATCTTTACCACGCTGATTTTATCAGTGGTGTTTTATAGCTTCTTTTATCCCTTTGCTTATCAGGCACAGCAAGCCGAAGCCTTACCGATTATTATTGTTGATGCAGAACAAAGTCACTTGAGCGCGCGGATTATTGGCCAAGTCCGTCAAAGCCCGAATGTTGAAATCAAGGCGATTACCAGCAATTTCGCCGAAGCCAAAACATGGGTTGAATCGCAACAAGCGGATGGGATTTTGCTGCTACCGGACAATTTATCGCAAACGTTAAGGCATGGTGAAACGGGTGGAATAGGACTGTACTTAAGTGCTGCCAATTTTTTAGTCACCAAACAGATGGGGATCGGTTTAGCGACCTCTCTTGAGCAGACCTTGGCAGACTATGCTGAACGTTTTGGCCAGGTTTCAGATTTTTCTCCTGCCCTATCAGTGCATCAGATTCCATTGTTTAATCCGCTCTCCGGCTATGGCAGTTATGTCTTTCCTGCGGTCGCCCCTCTCATCATTCATCAGACCATTTTTTTAGGTTTGAATATGCTGATTCTGGTGTACCGCGAAAGAAAAGTGCAGTTAAACTCAAATGCGTTGATTGGGCTATGTTTAGCGATATTGAGCATTGGCTGTCTGGGTTGTTTTTATTTATTTGGATTTACCTTTTGGTTATTTGATTATCCGCGAGGGGGTAACCTATTCGGCATGCTGCTGGCTGTGCCGGTTTTCGTTTATACTGTGATTGGAATCACCTGCCTATTTGCCAGTTTTCTGGATATGCCGGAACGCGCTGGACATGTAATTGTTTTTACTTCTATCCCTCTATTTTTTTTATCCGGTGCTGCCTGGCCACATGCAGCTATGCCCATCTGGATGCAAGTGATCGCTGAGATACTGCCTTCTACCCAAATGGTGCAGATGTTTATTCAACTGAATCAGATGGGTGTACCGACCGCACTGATTTTGCCTAAACTGATATATCTGGGGCTGATAGGCAGTTTATGTTTTTTCTTGGCTTATCGACGTTTGATTCAAGTGAGTCAAAGCAGATAAAGCATTGGATTTATGCTGCCATCAACTTATGGATTAAGATTCGCCAAAGACCTGAATATTAAAATTACGAATCTTGTTGCTACCATTCGGCTGGTCGAAACTGACATCATACTGCACCAGATTATTTGGATAGGCAATTTCATAGCTGATCTTATATTGGCCAGGCTGGTTGGTTGCTTCTTCAATCTGCTTGGTCATTAAAGTTTTAGACTTGTACTCACCTTTCGGAATTGAACGTGAAAAGCGTTTCATCAGCTTTTCGTTGTCCTTAAACTGTGTTTGCAATTGCGGCTCTAGCTGATCCAGAAACTCGTCATACTTCCCATCACGCAAATCCTCATAGGCCAGCTGTGCTGCCTGTTCCTGCTCAGGACTTGGGTTTGGGATATTGTCCATTGAGTTACAGCCACTTAATGCAACTGCTGCCGCTAACAACATTGATTGGGTTTTCATCGCTTACCTTCATTCAGTCAAGATTTATAAAAAAGGACGCCGAAGCGCCCTTTTTATCAATAGAACACTTATTCTTCTACTGAGTTTTCACCATCTTTTTCAACATGTTCAGCTACTGTATCTGTTTCAGTCGCTACATCTGTTTCTGCTACTAAAGATTCTTCACCTTCAATCGCTTCAACAAACTCATCTTCTTCAACAGCTTCAACTGAAACCACACCAACCAGTAACTCTTCATTACCGAGACGGATCAGACGAACACCTTGTGCATTACGACCGGTTTGAGCCACTTCAGAGGCACGGGTACGAACCAAAGTACCGCCATCGGAAATTAACATCAGCTCTTTAGATGCATCAATCGCTACTGCACCGACCAACTGACCATTACGTTCTGAGGTCTTGAGTGCAATCACACCCTTACCGCCACGTTTCTTGGTCGGGAAGTCATCCACCGGGGTACGTTTACCATAACCATTTTCAGAAGCACACAATACTTCGCCAGTTTCAGGGACAACAACTAAAGATACAATCCGGCTGATCAATGCTGAATCTGCAGCATCTTCATCATCAGACTCGATCTCAGTTTCTTCGCTTTCTTCCAGCAAGGCTGCTGCACCGATGGTCACGCGCATACCGCGCACACCTTTGGCTGAACGACCCATTGAACGTACATCAGTCTCTGCGAAGCGAATGGCTTTACCTTCGTTCGAGAACAACATGATTTGCTGTTCGCCGTCAGTAATCGCAACACCAATTAAAGTGTCATCGCCATTCAGTTCAATCGCACGTAAACCGTTTGAACGCACATTCGAGAACTGTTCAAGTTCTACACGTTTAATCGTACCGTATTCAGTCGCCATAAACACATAGAAGTTTTTACGAACCGCTTCAGCCTGCTGTGCAAAATCATTGATGATGTCATCATCAAGATCGGTCGTTGAAAGTTCTAAACCTAGCTCTTTCAATTGAACACGAAGTGCATCAGAAATATCATCCGCACCCTCTTCAGATTCAGCAAGTGCCGCTTCAAGTGCCGTAAAGTGACCATTAATCACTTCATTGCTTTGCAGTTGTGCAGCATTGGCTTTTACGAAGGCTTTGAAGTCCGCCAGACGTTCTTTGAATTTCTTCGGTGCATCAATCACCGGTAAAATTGCGGTAATGGTCTCGTTTTCGTCTAATGGCAACAAGTTCACCATTGGGCGACCTTTGGCACCACGTGATGCTTGTGGCACTTCATACACTTTCAGACGATAGACTTTACCAACGTTGGTAAAGCAAAGTACCGTCGCATGACTTGACGTCACAATCAGATGTTGAATGTAATCGTCTTCTTTCATGCTGGTTGCAGACTTGCCACGACCACCACGACGCTGTGCGGCGTAGTCAGACAATGGTTGAGTTTTCGCATAACCTGTTTTTGAAACCGTCAGCACCATTTGCTCTTCAGGAATCAGATCTTCACGAGAGAAATCGATACGTGATTCAACAATCGAGGTTCTACGTGCATCACCATATTGCTGAAGAATCAAAGCCAATTCTTCACGAATTACGTTCATCAACAGATTAAAGTCATTTAAAATTGCAGTCAGTTCAGCAATTTGCGCCAGAATTTCACTATATTCAGCATGTAACTTGTCTTGTTCAAGACCGGTTAAACGATGCAGACGCAGTTCCATAATCGCATTGACTTGGGTGGGTGACAGACGATAAATATCGCCATCCAGACCAAACGGACGACTTGGGTCTTCACCTTCAATCTCATCCGGACGTACAGAAACTGAGCCAGCTTTTTCTAGCAATGCCAATACACCGCCACCTGCCCACTCACCTGCCTGCAAACGCTCACGTGCTTCAGCCGGGTTTGCAGAACTCTTGATAGTTTCGATGATGGCATCAATATTCGCCAGAGCAACGGTTAAACCTTCCAAGATATGACCACGTTCACGCGCTTTGCGTAATTCGAACATGGTACGACGCGTTACCACTTCCTGACGGTGACGGATAAACGCTGCAATAATATCTTTCAGGTTCATCAGTTTAGGCTGGCCATTATCCAGGCAGACCATGTTGATGCTGAAAGAGTTTTCAAGTTGCGTATTCTGGAACAGGTTGTTCACGATCACTTCGGCGTTTTCGCCACGTTTCAAGTCAATCGCGATACGCATACCGTCTTTGTCCGACTCGTCACGCAGCTCGGAAATACCTTCCAGTTTTTTCTCTTTAACCAGTTCAGCAATACGCTCAATGGTTTTTGCTTTATTGACCTGATATGGAATTTCCGTAAACACGATCGTGGTACGGCCATTCTTTGGATCTTCTTCGAAGTGATACTTGCCACGGATGTGTAAACGGCCTTTACCGGTACGGTAGGCATCCACGATGCCCGATTTACCGTAAATAATACCACCTGTCGGGAAGTCCGGACCAGAAATGTGTTCCATCAACCCTTCGATGCTGATCTGGGGATCATTGGCATAGGCCAGACACGCATTCACAACTTCAGTCATGTTATGCGGCGCCATATTGGTCGCCATACCCACCGCAATACCGGTTACACCATTAACCAGTAAGTTCGGTACACGGGTGGGCATCACCTGAGGAATACGCTCAGAGCCATCGTAGTTGTCTTCCCACTCGACGGTATCTTTTTCAAGATCCGCCAAGAGTTCGTGGGTCAGTTTACGCATACGCACTTCGGTATAACGCATCGCTGCTGCGCTGTCGCCATCGACCGAACCAAAGTTACCCTGACCATCGACCAACTGGTAACGCAAACTGAAATCTTGTGCCATACGTACAATGGTTTCGTATACGGCAGAGTCACCATGCGGGTGATATTTACCGATCACGTCACCGACGACACGTGCAGACTTTTTATAAGCTTTGTTATAGTCATTGCCTAATTCGTGCATTGCGAAAAGCACACGACGATGAACAGGTTTTAAACCATCTCGTACATCGGGCAATGCACGTGACACAATCACGCTCATCGCATAATCGAGATATGAGCTTTTAAGTTCATCCTCAATGGCAATCGGTCTAATTTCCGATACGCTCATGCATACTCCTTATTCTACAAGCCAGTTTTGGCTTGTATTTATATGTCGTAAAACTAGCAAAATCATTAACTCAAACGACTGAGTTAAAAACTAAAATACAGCCCTAAATTATAGCATAAACACTTGTATTTTTGTGTCGAAATATTCAGCTTAACCTTGTTAATTATCTTCATTTTAGTGGTCATTTTCCTGTTATTTCAGCGTCAAAAACAAGTGCACCACATCCATATTTTTTCGCACCCGAAATATACATAAAAACAGCAGTGCAAAAAAAAGATGCACACACAAAATGGGCATCTTCCTTAGATTTAATCTGTCTTTTAATGCGCTTGATTCAGTACCTTGCGATAAGTCAGCACCGCCACAATCAATAGAATCGGCAATAGCATCTCCACCCCTTCCTCAATGGTCATGATCATGACCTGGGTATGTGGTATGAGCTGAATATTGAATTCCTCCCTGAGGGTTGACGTCGTGCGATCCAGAACCTTGCTCAGTCCGCCACAGGCAATGGTCAGGAAGATAAAAAAATGCGCAATATTCAAAGAATCTTTCATGCTGCGTATGGTGTTTACCAATTTTTTTGCCAGTACCAGAAAGACAAAAATAATGCCGAGCAATAAAATAAAGCCCAGCAGCTTGTCCATGAGCGGAATTTCAGCACTGCGATAGAAATTGGTTTTAATAAAGCTGTCGTCAAACAGTCGCTTATGAAAGTCCATTTCCCTGAAGCCCAACAATATCGCAGCAGCAGCGGTAAATATCCGGGTATTCAGTTTAATTTCAGTATTTAGCAGACACAGCATGGCCAGCAAGTACCATAGCCAAGGACTAAGCACTTCAAAAGCGCCCGACTCACTGAATAAATACTGGGTTACTGACAGCGGTGCATTCAACGCAGTATGCACACAAATACTCACATAGAGCGCAATCAGCAGGAAACTAATAAACAGGATATGAGCGGTTCTGGAAAAGGACATGATCAAAACAGGAGAAAAAGCAAAGCAGGATTTTATCACTTTTCATCCAAATCACATACTCTAGTTTCGACTGCCGAGTATCTTTAAAAATTTTCCAATAAAAAACGCCTCTTGGTACAGAGACTAAGAGGCGTTTTAAACTGTATTCAGGAATTAGATTTTAGAAACCAATTCAGGAATAACAGTGTTCAAGTCACCAACTAACCAGTAGTCAGCCACTGCATTGATTGGCGCTCTGAATTGCACCAGAAATACCGACAGCGATGTACAGGTCAGGTGCAACGATTTTACCGGTTTGACCAACCTGCATATCGTTAGGAACGAAGCCAGCATCTACTGCAGCACGTGATGCACCTTGTGCAGCACCAAGCTTGTCCGCCAATGGATCAAGGATCGCGTGATAGTTCTCACCTGAACCCACACCACGACCACCAGACACCACAATGCGAGCAGCTGTTAATTCAGGACGCTCAGACTTCACGATTTCTTCGTTGATAAACTTGGAAATGCCTGCATCGCCAGCAACAGTCGCAGCTTCTACAGAGGCAGAACCGCCTTCAGCAGCAACAGCATCAAATGCTGTACCACGAACAGTTGCCAGTACGACATTTTCGCCTGACTCTACAGTTGCAATCGCGTTGCCTGCATAGATCGGACGCTTGAATGTTTTAGGACCATCGACTGCGATGATGTCCGTAATCATGCTCACATCAAGAAGCGCAGCTGCACGTGGTAAAATGTTTTTACCAGTGGTAGTCGAAGCAGCAAGAATATGGCTATAACCTTTACCTAATTCAGCAACCAGTTTCGCTACGTTTTCAGCCAGCTGGTTTGCATAAGCAGCATCATCAGCAAGTACGACTTTGCTTACACCCGCAACTTTCGCTGCTTGATCAGCAACTGCTTGAGCGCCAGAACCAGCAACCAATACAGTGATATCACCACCGATTTTTTGCGCCGCAGCAACAACGTTTAAAGTAGCAGCGTTTAATGCTTTGTTGTCGTGCTCAGCGATAACTAAAATACTCATGATTTTTATCCTTCTGTATTAGATCACTTTCGCTTCGTTTTTCAATTTTTCTACAAGCTCGTCTACAGACTTCACTTGTACGCCAGCTTTACGCTCTGCAGGTGATTCAACTTTTACTGTTTTCAGTTTAGTTGTGGTCGTTACACCAAAATCTGCAGGCGACTTGTTATCAAGCGGTTTTTTACGCGCTTTCATGATGTTTGGCAGAGCTGCATAACGTGGCTCGTTCAAACGCAAGTCAGTGGTAATAATGGCTGGAAGTGCAAGTTCAACAGTTTGTAAACCACCGTCTACTTCACGTGTTACTTGTACTTTGTCGCCATCTACTTTCACTTCAGAAGCAAATGTACCTTGGCCCGCACCCATTAGAGCGCCAAGCATCTGACCAACCTGATTAGAGTCGTCATCAATGGCTTGCTTACCTAGAAGGATTAATTGTGGTTGTTCAGCTTCAACAACACCTTTCAGGATTTTAGCAATTTCTAGCGCACCGAGCTGGCTGTCATCAGCTTCAACCAGAATACCGCGGTCAGCACCAAGCGCCATTGCAGAACGGATCTGTTCTTGCGCTTCTTTAGGACCAATAGAAACAACAATGATTTCTGAAACAGTTCCTTTTTCTTTTAAACGAACCGCTTCTTCCACTGCGATTTCACAGAATGGGTTAATTGACATTTTAACGTTGGTTAAGTCAACACCACTGTTGTCCGGTTTAACACGAACTTTAACGTTGGCATCAACCACACGTTTTACAGCAACAAGAGCCTTCATGTAATCCTCGGCTGTTTTAGCAAATGTAAATGTTGAGAAAAGTTAGTGTAACTCTTCACTTAAATTTTTTTAGGTGCCCTATCTTGCAATGTGTACGGCATTTCGGTCAAGTCACAATTCAACAAAGAGCTGTAAAAATGCGTAAATTTACCTGAACGATGCGTTCACAATTAATTGTTATCCATTTATTACAATGAAATGTATAAACATTTACTTAAAATTTAAGCATTGATTTATATTATTTTTTTATTTGATTAGTCACATCAATAGTTCTGATTGAAAAGCTGTACGCAAAATAAAATGAAAGTAGTTGGCAGCAAAACTGGCAGGATGAACCCACAATCATATTTGTCATTTTAGACAGAAATCTTCTTTGAAACGGATTTGGCCCACTAAAAAGACCAATTGACTGAATAAGCAACCCGCTCACTTATAGATATGCTGGAAAAGTCATCTCTTTTTCAAGTGCTTTTAACTATAAAAAAAGCATACTGTGAAAAGTATGCTTTTTTGAATCGGGCTTAATTGATGATGAGCCAGCTTGCTGCAAGCGCCAATAAACCACCAGAAGTTCCGTCTACCCATTTTTGTTTACGTTCATCAATCTGGGTTTTCTGGCTGATTTTGCTGAACAAAATACTTAAGCCACAATACACCACAAAAATCAGACCAATAAAAATAAAGGACAGAATCAAACCTTGACTGACAGTATTGGCCGATTTATCAATAAACTGCGGCAAAATCGCAAAATAAATCAGCATGCCTTTCGGGTTTAATAACGCAGTAAAAAAACCTTTTTGAATCGGATTGGCTGACGTCTTTTTCTCAATGTTCAGCACATTTTTACTGAATACTGACTTGAACAGGCCAAAGGCCAGATACAGCAGATAAGCAATTCCGAGCCAGCGAATCGTTTCAAACAGCACCGGAAAGGACACAATAATCGCGGCAATTCCGAGTGCGACCAGAATCGAATGCACCAGATAACCACAACACACACCGACAGTCGCCATCATGCCTGCTTTTGCATCTTTACCCATCACTTGAGACAGGATAAATAACATATCGGGTCCAGGCGTAAAAATCAGGGGAAGCACGGTCAGTGCAAAGAGTACAAATACAGACATTTCCTTTTCCTTTCAAACTCCAGAAAGTGAAACAAGTATCTGCGATTTTTTACAAAATTGGCTTTCAATTTATTTTATAATAAGTCTTATTTTTCGAATATTATTCTAATTTATGAAAATATCCACCAAGTCTGTGCGAGTAAAACTTGATCGAATTGATAAAAATATCATTCGACACTTACAAGCCAATGGCCGTATTCAGAATAATGATCTGGCGCGGGAAATTGGACTTTCACCTTCCTCCTGTTTGCGGCGGGTCAAATTACTGGAAGATGCGGGTGTGATTCAGAATTACACCACCATTGTCGATCAGCAGAAAATTGGCTTTCAGCTGATTTTGTTTTCACGGATTTGGCTGGTCGGTCAAGATGCTGAAACCATTGACACCTTTATTGAGGCCATGAAAGAACTGCCTCAGGTGATGGAGTGCTATATCATTTTGGGAGAGAGTGATGCCATGCTGAAGGTTGTGGTGCCTGATCTGGAAAGTTACCGTAAATTCCAGTCGACCCATCTGACTAAAAAAAATGGTATTACCAGTGTTAAAACCGATTTACCTAGTCAGATTATTAAACAGAGTTTCCAATTGCCTTTAGAAGATTTATAAACGAATGGATTAAGAGTGACGATGGCGTATTTTTAATTCCAGCGCTAAATAATCATAGCCAGCTTAAAGCACCCGCTATGTTGCAGATAGATAGATCGCAAGTTTGACGATAAGAAAAATATCAGGTTGCCTTGTTTAAAGACAACCTTTTTCTTGAGTAAAGCCGAGATACTAGGGAGTTTAAGTTTAGGCAGTTACCTGTGCTAAAAAATCACGATGAATATGGCTTAAATCCACCAATTCATAGTCTGATAATTCAAAAACTGTCCAAATCGCAATCGCATCTTCTTTTAAATCGACCGCTTGGGTGGCACGATTCGACACTTGCCACTGTAAATCAGAAATCCATAAATAGTATTGTCCTGTCATTGCATTAAATGCCTGAACTTTACCATCGGCATTAATCCCTTGAATGATGGCACCTTCAGGTAAAGTCGCTGCAAGACTCGGTAAGCTAATGTCCACAAAATGCTTGATTTGTCGCAAACCATAACCTGCAAACATTTCTTTTTGAGCTGCGCTTAACTGTGCATATTTTTGTTCTATATCTGCAATCACTATTGTGTCCATATCAATTCCCATCCGCCAAATGCTGAGACTTTGCTCAGTCATACTTCATTTTAAATATTAATTACTCGTTCTTGTTATACCTGAAATGGCGCATTTAACGAATAAGACAATAGTGAAATGCCCAACAGAACGCCAGCTTTCAGTTCAATTCCATTTTAAAATTTAAATATGAAAGTTTTATGCCAAAAAAATATATTCATGATTCTTACTTTCTACCACTTGGCGCATGATCAATCCTTTTTATGCTGTGCACGCGGATGCGCCTGATCATAAATTTGTGCCAGATGATCAAAATCGACGTGAGTATAAATCTGGGTGGTGCTTAAATTACTGTGGCCCAGCATTTCCTGAACCGCACGTAAGTCGCGGCTATTCGACAGCATATGACTGGCAAAGCAGTGACGTAACAAATGCGGATGTAAATCCACATTGACGCCTGCGCGCTGCGCCTGAAACTTGACCCGATTTTCAATTTGGCGTGCACCCAGTGGATTGCCCTTCTGGGTAATAAATACATTCGCCTCTGGCACAAAGTCGCCATTCCAGCGTGGATAAAGCTGTAACCAGGCCATGACACTTGCTTTGGCCTTGGAGCCGAAAGGCACAATCCGGGTTTTATTACCTTTACCAGTAATACGTAACAACTGCCGGTTAAAGTCGATATCTTTGATTCTGAGGTTTTGTAATTCGGCCAGACGCAACCCACTGGAATACAGCAACTCCAGAATCGCTTTGTCCCGGAGCCACATTTGCTGCTGGATTTCATTTTCAGGCGCAGGCTGATCGATAATCTGATTCACGGTTTCAATATCCACCATGCCCGGCAAAGGACGCGATTGGCGCTTTAACTGAAAATCATCAGCCGGATTAAAAGCGAGATGCTGGGCCTGCTCTGCCCATTTCATAAACTGGCGAATGGACGACAGCATGCGCTGAAGACTACTGGGACTCAGCTGATGCTGTTCAACTTTTTCAGCCAGAAACTGGCGCAGGTCTGTGGCTTCTACATCATTTAAATTGAGCTGCTCACGCTGGCAAAACTCTAAAAAATCCGAGACATCACGAGCATAGGCCTGCAAGGTATGTTTAGACTGGTTCTGGATTTCACGTTCTTTCAGCCACATATTGAGCAAAAGTTGAGGGGGCACAGTCACTGCATGCTCCATTTAAAATTGCTCCAGATAATCTTGAATCAGTGCTGCCACCTGATCTGCATGAGTGTGGGCAAAGAAATGATTTCCGCCTTGGATGATATGCAGTTTTGCATGTTTAAATATTTTTTCTAAGTATTGTCCTACTTGAATGGTGCTTAGAGGATCATGATCTGCCCAAATTAGCAAAATGGGAATTTCAAGACCGGCGAGCTGATCAGGATTAAATTCAGTGTGATCTTGTACAAACCAGTTCGGTACTGCTTTAAACTGTTCACGATAATCTGTTCGCCAGTCGGCACAGTGAAATCTCTTCAAATTTAAACCGCCTGATGTCGCCAACAATACCAGCCCTTTGACTTTTTGCGGATGCTTAAGCGCTAACCCAACTGCCAGTACACCGCCCATCGACTGGGCAATCAGAATGGAGTCATCCTGAATCTGCCTATTTACTAGTTCTTGCAAATCATACAGGTTTTGAATGGCTACATTTGGCGCAGTTTCATCCTAACATAAAAAAAGCACCGTTCTGAGCACGGTGCTTTTTTAAAACTTAATGCCGATTAACCCTGAAAATAACGCAAATCCAGACGCCCTTCATACACGGTCGCCGTTGGTCCGGTCATCCAGACCACATCGCCTTCTTTCCACTCGATCTGCAACTTGCCACCTGCCAGCTCGATTTCAACCTTGCTCGACAGCAGACCACGGCGCATCCCGGAAATGGCTGCGGCACAGGCACCTGTACCACAGGCCAAAGTCTCGCCGACCCCACGTTCATACACACGCAAACGCGCATGTTTTTCATCAATGATCTGCATAAAGCCAGCATTGACCCGTGCCGGGAAACGCGCATGCGCTTCAACTTGTGGGCCAATACGTGCCACATCGGCAGCAATCACATCCGGTACAATCGTCACCGCATGTGGATTACCCATATTCACCACATCAATGCTCAGCTTTTCACCGCTAGCAAGCTCAATGTCATACAGGCTTTCCGGTGCATCGGCCAAAAATGGAATGTCCTGTGGCAGGAATTTCGGATAGCCCATATTGACCCGCACCCAGCCATTGGCACCCAATTCCGGTTCAACAATACCAGACTTCGTCTGTACCTTGATTTTGGTTTTGCTGGTCAGCTGACGGTCATGTACAAACTTGGCAAAACAGCGCACGCCATTGCCACATTGTTCTACTTCCGAACCATCGGCATTAAAAATCCGATATTTAAAATCTGCACTCGGTACGTCTGGTGGTTCAACCACCAGCAGCTGATCAAAACCAATACCAAAGTTACGATTGGCCAAGCGCTGAATGGTGACCGGATCCAAATAAGCGCGCTGGCTGATCAGATCAACCACCATAAAGTCATTGCCCAGACCATGCATCTTGGTAAATTCTAATAACATCTCGATTTAGTCCTTAAGGCAATAAACGCTCACGTTCCCAGAGTGATTCAATCGTCTCACGTTCACGAATCAGATGTGCCTGATCTGCATCAACCATCACTTCAGCCGCACGGCCGCGACTGTTGTAGTTTGAGCTCATCACAAAACCGTAGGCACCTGCGCCCAAGACTGCCAGTACATCATTTTCTTTGATTGCCAATTCACGCTCTTTACCGAGGAAATCACCGGTTTCACAGATCGCACCTACCACATCCCATTCTTTAGTTTCAGCATCATTACGCGGCGTCACTGGCTGAATGTCCATCCATGCTTCATATAAAGCCGGACGAATCAGGTCGTTCATCGCCGCATCAATGATGGCAAAATTACGATGATTGGTCGGTTTGAGCAGATCGACTTTGGTCAGCAATACACCCGCATTGGCAGAAATACTACGCCCCGGCTCCATATACACTTTCAGGCCCAATTTTTCTAATGCTGGACGTAGCGCATTGGCATATTCTTCAACCGATGGCGGGGTTTCATCTTTATAAGTCACCCCCAGACCACCACCAATATCGATGTGTTTGAGGTGGATACCCATTTCTTTGAGCTGGTCAATCATGACAATGACACGATCCAGCGCATCAACAAAAGGCTGGGTTTCGGTGAGCTGTGAACCGATATGACAGTCAATCCCGACCACATCCAGATTGGCCAGTGACGCCGCATATTGATAGGTTGCAAATACGCTATCAGATGGAATACCGAATTTATTTTCTTTTAGACCGGTTGAAATATAAGGATGGGTTTTGGCATCGACGTCCGGATTCACGCGCAATGAAATCGGCGCTTTAACATTTAATTCAGCCGCAACCTTTTGAATACGATCCAGCTCGGCATGAGATTCCACATTAAAGCAGGCAATGCCCACTTCTAAGGCTTTTTTAATATCTGCTTCAGTTTTACCCAGACCCGAAAATACAATTTTTGCGGCATCACCACCGGCTTTTAGCACACGTGCCAATTCACCACCGGTCACAATATCAAAACCGGCCCCCTGTTTGGCCAATACATTCAATACCGCAAGATTGGAGTTGGACTTTACCGCGAAACAGATTTGATGATCGATAAAGTTAAAAGCACGGTCCATATCTAAAAAATGCTTTTCCAAGGTGGCTTTGGAATAAACATAGAGAGGTGTGCCAAATTGCTCTGCGAGCTGTTGTAATGAACATTGCTCAGCGTGCAATACCCCATTAATGCGGGTGAAACTCATGAAGGTATCCTTTCTTTGAAAGCGTTAAGGTGTAGTCGTTGAATCTGATGCTTCAGGCGCAGCAAACTGTTGTTGCACAGGGGCATCTCGTTTTTCATCGGAGGCTTTGGATTCAGCTTCGGTATTTTTATATAACAAATACTTGGCACGCTTGTCGTAATCTGGATCATTCGGCAAGTGCAACGCACCTGACTGCCCACAAGCTGCAAGAACAAGACTTGTCGCCAAGATACTGATGTAGCAAATGACTTGATGCATCTGACCACCTAATTGAATAGTGTTTCGATGAAGTATAACGCGATGATCACCATGACCAAAGCGCTAAAGCCTAGAGATTATCTTTAGCGATAAAAAAACGCCAGCAGATCGCTGACGTTTTTATTGATAAGGTTTATTTATGTTTCTGTTTATAGAAACCGAAATAGCCAATAACCAGAAGGATAAACCAGATCGGGCTGACCATCAGTGCTTGACGGGTATCGTCTTCCAGCGCCAACACCACGATCATGCTCAGGAAGAATACGATCACAATCCAGCAGGTCACCAGACCGCCCGGCAACTTAAAGGTCGATTTGGCATGCAATTCTGGACGTGTTTTGTAGTACACGATATAGCTCCAGATAATGATGATCCAGACACAGATAAACAGAATCGTGGATAAAGTCGTTGCTAAAGTGAAAGCGCGGACGGTATCTGGAACGAAATACTGTAGTGCTGCACCCAGCAACAAACATACCGCAGAGAAATACAAGGCATTTGCCGGAACTGCACGACGGTTTAAGCGACCAAAGGCAAGTGGTGCCTGCTCTTCACGCGACAGACCGAACAGCATACGGCTGGTCGAGAATACCCCACTGTTCATCGATGACATCACCGAGGACAACACCACCAGGTTCATGATGATCGCAGCTGCGGCAATACCAGCCTGACTAAACAGGTTCACAAAGGGCGAGATATTTGGATCAATCTGATTCCATGGCGTTACCGACATCACAATCAAAAGTGCCAGTACATAGAAAATAATGATACGGATCGGAATCGAGTTCACTGCTTTCGGCAGGTTCTTTTCCGGATCTTTGGTTTCAGCTGCGGTCGTACCCACCAGCTCTACACCCACGAAGGCAAAAATCGCAATCTGGAACCCGGCCAGGAAGCCCATCGCTCCAGTCGGGAAGATACCGCCATGTGACCAGATATGACTAAATGACGCAACTGTGCCGGCATCCGAGGTAAACCCGGTAAAGACCATCCACAGGCCAACGGCAATCAGCACCACAATCGCGATAATCTTGACCAGAGCAAACCAGAATTCCATTTCACCAAACAGTTTGACCGTGACCAGGTTCAAACCCATGATAAACACAATCGCGGCAACGCTGATCATCACTCCTTCTTCAGGACTAAAGGGCAAGCCATTATTGAAGAATTGCAGGTAATAAATAATCGCGGATAGATCTGCGATCCCGATAGTGATCCAGCACAGCCAGTAGGTCCAGCCAACAAAGTATCCGGCCCAAGGCCCGATCAGATCCGTGGCAAAATCAATGAATGATTTATATTGCAAATTCGAGAGCAACAACTCACCGAGTGCACGCATTACCAGAAATACCATAAAACCGATGATCATATAGATCACCAGAATAGAAGGACCTGCGAGACTGATGGTCTTGCCCGAACCCATAAACAGGCCGGTTCCGATGGCGCCACCAATGGCAATAAGCTGTAGATGCCGATTGGATAAACTTCGCTGTAACTCACCGTGCTCTGCCGATGAACTGTTATATTTTTCTGACATTATTGATTTCAACTTCGAGTTTTACTCGCGACAAATTAACGTAAAAAAGCCTGAATACAAAAAGAAAAATCACATCATTTGTATTTTCTGCCTAAACTGTAAAGTTCATTTATTTTTCTTATATCTCACTCGCGCCAGCTTAACGCTTATTTTTTCGACGCCCGAGATTCAAGAAACTTCTTGTCAAAGCAGCAAAACCATGTAAAAACTAGAACACAATTCCGCCATTTTAAGTATTCAGGATGAATACCGATGGCACAATAATTGCTTTTTAATCAATATCTCGAATTACATAGACATGGATCAATAAGAAGAATTTTATGCAAAATTTACAAAGTTTAATGGAGACTTTAAGCGGCTGGGTCTGGGGCCCTTATATGCTGGTACTGATTGTCGGCACCGGGATATTCCTCACTTTCCGCTTATTGTTCTGGCAATTCCGTATGTTGCCACTGGCCTTCAAACAGGTCTTTGGCAAGCATCCCGAGCACTCAGGTGATATTTCCCAGTTCGCTTCACTGATGACTGCACTGTCTGCCACGATTGGTACCGGTAATATTGCCGGCGTAGCCACCGCCTGTGTGCTGGGTGGTCCGGGTGCGGTGTTCTGGATGTGGATGACTGCACTGTTTGGTATGGCGACTAAATACGGCGAAGGTGTCCTTGCAGTCAAATACCGAATTAAAAATGAAAAAGGTGAAATGTCGGGTGGTCCGATGTACTACATCGAACGTGGCCTGAAATGGAAATGGCTGGCGCTGATTTTTGCCTTGTTCGGGACACTGGCCTCTTTTGGGATCGGCAGTTCAGTGCAGTCCAATACTGTTGCACTGGCAGTTGAAAACAGTTTGGGGATCGAAACCTGGATGACCGGTATTATCATTACTGCCTTTTCAGCACTGGTGATTCTGGGCGGGATTAAATCGATTTCCAAGGCATCTTCGGTGATTGTTCCAATCATGGCGGTAGGCTATGTGGCTGGTGGTCTGGTCATTATTCTCAACAATTTAGAACTGGTAGCACCTGCACTAAAAATGATCTTCACCTATGCTTTTACCGGTGAAGCTGCAGTAGGCGGTGCGATTGGTGCGGCGATTCGTTATGGTGTAGCACGTGGGGTATTCTCGAATGAAGCCGGCATGGGCTCTGCGCCGATTGCAGCCGCAGCAGCAAAAACCGACCATCCTGCCCGTCAGGGTCTGGTCTCTATGACCGGTACTTTTATTGATACCATTATTGTGTGTTCGATTACTGGTATTGTTCTGGTCATGGGCTACATCATGGCCGGTAATTCATTTGGTGATCAGACCGGTGCAGTACTGACGATTGGCGTGTTCGACAAACTCCTGCCCGGTGTCGGTGGCTGGGTGGTCACCTTCGGAATTATTTTCTTTGCTTATTCCACGATTTTAGGCTGGAGCTACTACGGCGAAAAATGTGCCACTTACTTGCTCGGCGAAAAGTTCGTTCTACCCTATCGTATTATTTATATTGCATCGGTTTTTGTCGGCTGTATCGCGACACTGGATCTGGTCTGGTTATTTGCCGATACCTTTAATGGTCTGATGGCGGTTCCCAACCTGATTGCATTGCTGTTATTGTCTGGCGTGATTGCCAAGGAATCGAAAGACTTCATCGCAAGACGTAAATCTGGTGAACTTTATTAACCGCCTTATTGCTTAAATCCCGAACCAAGAGAATAAAAAGCCACATCAATTGTGGCTTTTTATTATTAATTATTCGAAATTCAAATCCAATATTCATGTTCTATGAGCGTAAACCGCCCCATTCTGGTAATTTGCCGTCAGATTCGAGTTCAAGTGCCAGTCCTAAAGATAAAACAAAAAACTGAATGCCTTCAATTTTCATATTGCCCTGATCATCTTCCAAGTACTCGCTCAGTTTTTGATAAGTTTTATGCTGCAGGTCAAAAGGTACATCCAGATATAGACTGCCCGAATACACGTCACTGCGGACTGTGGGCTCAATGCCCAAACACGGTATATAACGGATACCCTGTTGCTCTAACCAGCCGATAAACATTTGCCGAACCGAGTGAGCGTCCTGATCTGGGTATACATACTGTTCAAAATGCACAAACAGCACATCACGGTTTTTTTCACGTGCGATCGCATCAATATGTTTCAGCAATTGTGACAAGATCTGTTCCATTTCAGCATAACAAGACGGGCATTATAGACGGCGTTGATACACAACATCCGAATAAGCACAAATAAAAACGACAAGCCTTGTCGTAAAAACCATGATTTCTCAGGTGAAAGGCTTGGTTTTAGATCACATTCACCGCTATGCTGTCAGTCAATTTCAATCGCTTCATCTTAAAATATGGCTAAAGCAAAAAGTGTCTATCGTTGTGAACAATGTGGTGCAGATCATCCGAAATGGTCGGGACAATGTTCGGAATGTGGGGAATGGAACAGCCTGACTGAGGTCAGCATTGCACCTGCGGTTACACATCGGGCTCAGCCAAAAATCGCGGGTGGATATGCAGGTCAGGCATCCACAATCACCACCTTAAATCAGGTCTCAGTCTCGCATGAAACACGCTTACCGACCGGTATCAGTGAGTTTGACCGGGTTCTGGGCGGCGGACTGGTAACGGGTTCAGTGGTTCTGATCGGCGGTGATCCCGGCATTGGTAAATCAACCATTTTGCTGCAAACAGCCACGCATATGGCCTCTGCCAAAAATCCGGCCTTATATGTCACCGGCGAAGAATCCCTGTCTCAGGTCGCATTACGTGCCCAGCGTCTGGATCTGCCAACCGATCAGCTCAAGGTCATGGCAGAAACCTGTGTCGAACGCATTTGTGAAGTATTGGCCCAGCAACGTCCTGCCGTCGCAATTCTGGACTCAATTCAAACCCTGTATACCGAGACCTTACAATCGGCTCCAGGTGGAGTCTCGCAGATTCGTGAATCCGCTGCCCTGCTGACCCGTTTTGCCAAAAACAGCGGTACCTCTTTATTTCTGGTCGGTCATGTCACCAAAGAAGGCGCCTTGGCAGGCCCACGCGTACTTGAGCATATGGTCGATTGTGTACTGTATTTTGAAGGTCAGTCCGATTCACGTTACCGGATGATCCGTGCCGTCAAAAACCGTTTTGGCGCGGTGAATGAACTCGGGGTGTTTGGCATGACCGACAAAGGGCTGCGCGAAGTGTCCAATCCATCTGCAATATTTTTAAGCCGTTATGATGAAGCGATTCCGGGCTCGATTGTCATGATCAGTCGTGAAGGCACGCGTCCACTCCTGGTCGAAGTACAGGCTTTGGTCGATGATGCGCATGGTCAGCCACGACGGGTCGCGCTGGGTCTGGACCAGAACCGCCTGAATATGCTCTTGGCCGTCATGCACCGGCATGGTGGTGTACAAACCTCAGGTCAGGATGTGTATGTCAATATTGTTGGTGGTCTTAAAATTACAGAAACCGGCTCCGATCTGGCGGTACTTCTGGCCTGCGCTTCCAGTATTCGTGGCAAGGCCTTACCACAACAACTGGCTGTTTTTGGGGAAGTCGGGCTGTCTGGTGAAATTCGTCCCGTGCCAAATGGACAGGAACGTCTGAAAGAAGCGATCAAGCATGGTTTTAAATACATTATTGTGCCGCGTGGCAATGCACCGCAAAAAACCATTGCAGGCGTGCAAATTATTGCTGTTGCCCGTTTGCATGAAGCCCTGAGTGAAGCCATGTCTTTAAGTGATGAGCTAAATTAAGCATCAGGCAGTGAATTTGCAGTAAAGCGCAAAAAAATACAGATTTTTGATTGAAATTCCACACAAAGCCTATATAAATAGACTGTACAAATAGGTTTTATTCTCATAGGAAAAATGAATGCAAGTTCGACAGCGCGGTTTGATTACAGGTATCTTGACAGCAGTATTATTGGTTGCGCCTTTTGCTGCTGAAGCAAAACGTGCCGGTGGCGGTAAAAGTCACGGTATGCAACGTTCTGCACAGCCTACCCAATCTTATCAACAACCTCGTCAAGCTGCGCCTGCTCAACAAGCGCCAGCTGCCGGTGCTGCAACCCAGCAAAAATCTGGCCCAGGTGTGGGTGGTATGGTTGCTGCCGGTGTAGCGGGTGCTGCGATTGGTGCCGTAGCTGCCAATGCATTGGCCGATGATCAAAGTGTGGCAGCGTCTGAAGCTCAGGCGGCTCCAGCAGAAGAGGAAAAAGGTGGTATTCCAGGCTGGATCTGGATCCTGCTTGCTGCTGCTGTTGCCTTCTTCATTTTCCGTAAGATGGGCGCAAAAAAAAAAGTAGCTTCTAATCCATTTGCACCAAATAGCGGTGCTGGTAATACAGCACCTTTTGGTCAAGCACCGACTGCACCTCGCGGTGGTGACAATAGCAATATCTTTGGTCAGAATGTTGGTGGTCAAACGCCAAGTACTAATGCACCGTTTGGTTCTGCGCCGGTAAATACGGCGCCTTTCGGCACGGCTTATACCCAAAGTGGTAGCCAGTTACCGGATGGTACTGAACCTGCCGCGTTCTTGCGTGTCGCACGTCAGCGTTTTAACCACATTCAGTCTATGAATACGGCAAGCAATATTTCGGAAATTCAGCGTTACCTAACTCCTGATCTTTATCAGTCAATGCGTAATGACATCATGAGACAATGGTCAGTATATTGTCAGCGTACGCTTTACCGGTACGGTAAGCGAAGACTTGAACAGCTTGCCACAACCGTTTGCAGAAATCTGGCATTTCACTAAACCAGCAGGTTCAAATCAGGACTGGGTGGTTGCAGGTATTCAGCAAGACTAATTCTGAACAGATAATATTTAGACAGCGGCTTTCGAGCCGCTGTTTTTATTTTTAAAGCTTATATTTTTTAATACCCCCCTTTTAGCCTGTCCAATAGTTCTTTTTATTTTTCATATAAATAGTTTGATGTTTCGTATTTAAAATATAAACAATAATTGTTATCATTCGCATCGAAATAGCTTAACAAGTTTAATAGATAGAATTTTCGATGATGAGTAGTCCGAATATGCATGCAATAGCGACTGAAACAGTTACTGCACCGAGTCCATCGAGCAAAAATAAAGTTAAAGCAAATCTGCTGGTTTATCGTGGGATGATTTTATATCGCTTTCTTCTGGCTGGTGTCGGCGGTTATATGCTTGCCTCGCTGGCTGCCATCGTGATTGCCCAGATGTTTATGGATGCAGGAAGCAGTGCTGCCATGTCAGCCACCCTGATTGGTTTTAGCCTGAATACCGCAGCCTTTATTTGGGTATTTATGGTCAACAAAACTATCAAGGCAACGCTCGGAATCGTAATTCCCAGTGTTTTGCTCTATATCAGCTATAAATTCCTAGGAAATTAAGATGAGAGTAGATGCAAAACAGGAAGGGCCACGCCAGTCGATGTCATGGTTGCATACCTGGGCCAGTCTGATTTTAGGCTGGCTTTTATATGCGATTTTTTTAACTGGAACTTTAAGTTTTTTCCAGAATGAAATCAGCATCTGGATGAAACCGGAATTTCATCAGTCAGTCCCACAAAAGTCCCAAATCGAACAGACCCGTGTCGCATTGGCTTATCTGCAACAGCATCATCCGGATGCCGGCAGCTGGGCGATTCAGCTGCCTAACTCACGCCAGAATACCACCATACTGAATATTCGCGGTGCCGGTGAAGATCCGCGTGCCCGTCGTGGCGGTACCCGCCTAACCATTGACAGTGCAACCGGTGAAGTGCTGCAAGCCCGTGAAACACGCGGTGGTTCATTCTTATACCGTTTTCATTTTGAACTGTACGGACTGCCCCGAATCTGGGCGCGCTGGATTGTCGGCATTGCAACCTTGCTCATGCTGGTGGCGATTATCAGCGGTGTGATTACCCATAAGAAAATTTTTAAGGATTTCTTTACTTTCCGTTCTGGCAAAGGTCAGCGCTCCTGGCTGGATGCCCATAATGCAACGGCGGTATTTGCCCTGCCGTTCCATATCATGATTACCTTTAGCGGTTTGTTACTGCTGCTGTTTACCCTGATGCCTTGGGGTGTCAACCAGATTTATGAAAATCGAGGCGCATTTCTGCAAGATCAGCGTAAGAGCTTGATTCAGGACAATAGCGTTCAGGCTGAATCCGGTGATAGTGACCAGCGTCGACCGCGTAGTGAGGGAGAGAATCGTGGTGAACGTGGTGATATGTCTGCACGGGGTGAAGCTCGCCGTTCGCGTGGCGATGCGCCACCTGCCCGCCCTGCGCCATTGTCAGACTTAGTGCCCATTCTTGCAGCAGCAGAAAAGCAATGGAAAAACAATCCGGTTGCTACAATTAACATCATCCAGCCAAATACCGCCAAAGCTGAAATTGAACTTCGTGCCTTAAATGGGGTCAGCGTAGCCTATCGCAATGTTTATCCGAGTCTGGCTTTCAATGGCGTGACGGGTGAATTAAAGCCGGATCAAACCACACTGAAAACACCTTCAGTTGCAAACGGTATTTATAACGTATTTACCACATTGCATGAAGCACGTGGCGTGGACTTGGCTCTACGCTGGTTATTGTTCATGTCTGGTGTGGTCGGCACATTCATGATTGCGACTGGTTTGATTCTGTGGTGTGTCAAACGCGCACCACAACAACAAAAGCAAGGCTATAAATCTTTTGGTTATCGTCTTGTGGAAGTGACTAATATCGCGGCAATTATCGGTTTACCGATTGCCTGTGCTGCCTACTTTTATGCCAACCGTTTTATTCCGGCAGACATGGACATGCGTTTGAACTGGGAAATTCGCAGCTTCTTTATCGCGTGGTTGCTGACCTTAGTTTATGCCATGATTCGTAGCAATCGTCAGGCCTGGCTAGAGCTGCTCCTGCTTGCAACAGCAGCATTTGCCCTACTCCCAATTGTAAACTTCCTGACCGGCGGTCAGGCAATCTGGAACAGCATCATGCATGGTCAGTGGATGATTGCTTCTTTTGATCTGGCGATGTGGGCGCTTGCAATCCTATTCTGGTTTGCATTCAAGAAAGTGAAAAACCATAAAGGCTTGCCGCCTAAAAAATCCAAAGTGATGCTCAAGGAGAATCAGGCATGATGTTCTTCTTATTGATTTGGGCTTTGACTTCTCTCGGTTTATTTGCACTTGCCGCGTCGATGTCCAAACATCAGAAACAGATCTTTGCTAAAGAGCTAGATGCTTCCAAAACCAGAATGGCCAGCATTCTTGGCTGGGTGATATTAACGATTGCGCTCATCCTGTGCCTGTTCGCAGGTACAATCAGTAACATGATCAGTTATTGGCTGGGCAGTTTAACTTTTGCAGCATTGGTCGTTGGTTTAAGCCTGAGCTATCTGGAAAGTAAAATTAAAGTAATCGCCTCAATCTGTGTGGTAATCGCCGTGATTTCAGCAATCATTTGCTTGGTCTAAAATTCTAATTTACCCCCTCATACTTGAAAAGCTGATCTTCGGATTGGCTTTTTTAATTTAAACCTTTAGTCTACGCATAATATTTTTGAGATGTTGATATGACCCAGCGTGTTTCTCCCTCTGCTGCCCTGACCAATCTTGCCTTAGCAGGCAATGCTGAAGCGCAATTTGAATTGGCTGAACTGTATATGCAAAGCGAGCATGATGATGACATCATTCTGGCTGAAGAATGGGCATTGAAAGCTGCCAACGGCGGACTGGTTGATGCGATGTACTGGTTAGGTGAAGGTTATACCGTTTATGCCAAAGAACTGACTGAAGAAGATCCGGAAGAATCTAAAGCTCACTTTGAGTTAGCCTATTACTGGTTAAGTAAGGCCAATATCGAGAAGCACCCTGCTGCGACTTTAGAGCTGGCCGGTTTTTACCGTCGCGGTGATGTGATTGAAAAAGATGTAGAAAAATCAATCTCTTTAGTTAAACAGGCTGCGGAATGGGGCGAAGTTCAAGCGATGCGTGATCTTGCATTTATTTATGCCAATGGTTTAGGCGTAGATGGTAATGAAGAACAGGCCGAGTTTTTTATAAGCCTATAAATTCGATGGCACTCTTCCTGATTATTTTGAAATATAGAAATAGCCACCTTACCTGATTGTTTGTTCTTAAATATCTGCTTTACCAAATGTGATTCCTGCTCGCCTAATCTCCAGCCATAAATGACTAAATTAGCTTTTTGAGTTATTAAATCTGGTAGAACTTCATAGAAAATAGTACTCAAATAGGGACTACTTTTTATAGATTCAAGCTTTTTAGTTCCCGTACCCTCGGCAACAAATAAAGGAATTTTATTATCTTCCCATTGTGAAGTAATAACTTCTAACAAACCCTCAAAATCCCCTCTTTGAACTTTAGTTTCGGTATTTTTTGCATCTCTGAAAATAGATAAATTACCATGTTGATAAAGACTCAAAGTTACTTCTTTTTCCTTACGAATAGGATTTCTCAAATCTTGCCAATTATTTCTAAATAGCCCGCTACCTTGAAAACAATCTTTAAATCTATGTCCATCTTCATTTCTATTTCCATACATTAAAATCCAATACAGGATTAAATCGTAATTAAGGGAGACTACTGTTCTAAATTGTTTTGTAAATTGATATAGCTGAGGTAATTGATCCGCGATATCAGAATGTTCACAATGAACTTCCTTCACCACTTTAATAAGAGCTTCTTTTATATTTTCGTAAGCTGAATCAATTTTTTGATCAATTATTCCCAAATGCTTATTTACTAACTTCGCATGCCAAACCAATCGTAAAATTAATTCAAAATCAGATGTATCAAACTCAATAAAAAGTTTAGATATATCCTCATTAAAAAGTCTTAATTTTTCAGCCTCTTCTTTTAAAGAATCAAAACGAAATTTTTGATGCAAAGCAACACTCGCCCCATTACCAATAATTAAATTGCCATTCTCATAATCATCCTTAATTTCAGCCCAGTCTTTGATTGCATACTCAAAACCATCATTCATAGTTTATTCTCAAAATTTTCTTATTAGTCAGATAATAATCAATTTAAGATTGGAACAAAATCATTTTCCAAGTACAATACTGCGCTAGTCGAGGGATGCTGCGACGTTTTACAGGCACTAAATGTAAAATCGCTAGGCTCGACCATCGGTCAGACATTCGTTCTGATCAACAACGGCATCCGCGAACAGAACGATCCAATCTATTTTTTCCTAGGAGATCCTGATGAACGCGGTTACTGCTTCATTTACAGATTACAAAGTTGCTGATATTTCACTTGCTGATTACGGCCGTAAAGAAATTAAACTTGCAGAAGCTGAAATGCCAGCCCTAATGGGTCTGCGTAAACGCTATGCTGCTGCTAAACCACTTGCTGGCGCGAAAATTCTCGGCTGTATCCACATGACTATTCAAACCGCTGTTCTTATTGAAACACTGGTTGAATTGGGCGCTGAAGTTCGCTGGACTTCATGTAACATCTTCTCTACTCAAGACCATGCTGCTGCTGCTATCGCTGCTGCGGGCATTCCTGTATTTGCTTGGAAAGGCGAAACTGAAGAAGAATACATGTGGTGTCTTGAACAACAAATCAATGTCAATGGCACGCCTTGGGATGCCAACATGATTCTTGACGATGGCGGTGACTTAACGCTACTTGTTCATGAAAAATACCCAGAAGTGATTGCTAAAATTCACGGTGTGACTGAAGAAACCACGACAGGTGTTCAACGTCTGTACGAAATGCTTCGTGATGGCACGTTGAAAGTTCCTGCAATCAACGTAAACGATTCTGTTACTAAATCTAAAAACGACAACAAATACGGTTGCCGTCACTCACTTAACGACGCAATTAAACGTGGTACAGATATGCTGTTATCTGGCCGTCGTGCGCTTGTGATCGGTTACGGTGACGTGGGTAAAGGT
>SMFC01000051.1_pt1 | contig 27498 bp, 27 predicted proteins | sample 2456331 | NCBI WGS metagenome assembly SMFC01 (sample SAMN10132608, study PRJNA489261) | soil metagenome | isolation source: day120 control-loamy sand soil ammended | place: USA
GATCGGGATGGTCGGTCGTTACAAGCAATGGCTCGGCATGATGTCGAAACATTATCCTGAAGCCAAAGCCTTATGGGATGAAGTAAAGCGGATTAAAGTTCTGACTGAAATGACCGAAAAACTGAAAGCCTCAACTATGTAAATGCAAAAGCCTTTGAATGATTCAAAGGCTTTTTTTGATTCTATAAATCATTTTAAGGCTGCTTATGCTGTTTTAAGCTTTCTACATGTTTCCGATTGGTTTTCCAGAATTTTTCTAAAAGCTGTTTTTCTAAATGCAGTTGTATCCGTTTTAATTTTGTTTCAGAAATCATCTGTTGATCAAAACTTTTCACATAATCGGTCCAGCCTGCACCGCAAAATACCTCATTCGGCATTGGTGTTTTAAATACCGCATCCGGCATAAATACAATCACGGAATGCAAAAGATCTGGCTCCACAATATCAGTCAGTAATTGTTCCAGAACTTTGATGTGTTTATAGTTTTGATGAATCGGATTTTGAAATGTATAACTGTTTTTATAAATTTTCTGGGTCCATTGTTTCTGACGCGCGCTTGCAAAAATCCAGCCCTTATAGTTTTTGGTTTCAATCACAAAGATGCCATAAGGACTTAATAGCAGATGATCGATTTGTGTGGTGGCACCTGCTCCATCTGGAAGGGTCAAATCATTCAGCAGAATGTATTCAGGGTCTTTTAAATACAGTTTGACATGGGCAGCAACCGCAAATTCTCCTAATTTCCCTTTTAAAAATGGCTTAAATAATTTAAAAACAATCACGCCAAAGAACAGCAGAAAAATCCACCATACACTGGACCAGAGCGAACTTAATATCTGTAATGTGGAATGTTCAATATTCTAATTTTCATTTATTTTAAGACTTCGATCTTAATGCGTTCGCTCAATATTTAACAGAATTTCTTTTTTATCCAAACCACCGGCGAAGCCCACCAGCTTACCACTGCTGCCAATCACCCGATGACAGGGTGCAATAATCGAAATCGGGTTTTTCCCGTTGGCTGCACCCACGGCACGCACTGCTTTAACATTACCCACCTGCTCGGCAATATCGCGATAGCTTCGGGTCTGGCCATAAGGAATATTCAGCAGAGCCTGCCAGACTTTTTTCTGAAAATCGGTTCCGGCAAAGTCCAAAGGCAAGTCAAAAACATTGCGCTGACCAGCAAAATACTCCTGAAGCTGGCGTCTGGTTTCAATCAATAGCGGATGCTGCGGATCTTCCACCAAGGTCGCCAGTTTCACCCGATTCGGCTGTTCACAATCCCAAAGCACAGCTACCAGTGCGGTGTCATTCGCGACCAGTCGTAACTGACCGACTGGAGAATCCATATAGAGATAACTTAAGTTCATGCTTACACCCTGTCCCGGATCAGCGGAGTTTATTTTCTATTTTAACTCAGTTCACCGAGACAGGCTGAAACAAATTATGAAGAAGATACTTTCATCAGCACCAGACCGGAAATAATCAATACTGCAGCCAGCATACGCATGGCCGATGTCGGCTCACCCAGAACTAAAATCCCGATCAGAAATGAACCCACAGCCCCGATTCCGGTCCAGATCACGTAAGCTGTGCCTAATGGCAAAGTACGCATGGCATAGGCCAGTAAGGCAAAGCTGAGAATCATAAAGAAAATGGTGATGATACTTGGCGTTAATCGGGTAAATCCTTCGGACAATTTCATGGAATATGCCCAAACGATTTCAAAAACACCTGCGAATATAAGTGCAATCCAGGCCATGCAGCCCTCCTCTTTTATCTAAGAATCAGGCCGTCCTGACGATTTTTCCTGTGCATTTCAGCATGAAATAGACAAGGGAGGTCGTTCCTCCTACCTATAAAAAATTTTATAAAACCAGATTACGCACACCTGATTATTTTTACAAAACATGACTCTTAGAGATGCAACTTAACCTGATCTTACTCAAATCTTCAAGACATTTGTCGCTGCTGTTATTATGGTAGATATTCAAAATGATCATTCAGAAATAGCCCCTATGATCAGGCAAATTCAGCAACAACAATTTCACAAAAATAAGTGCAGCATATCAAGTTATACACATCCATTAAATTTAAATAACGAGCAAAGAGATTACACAATGAAATACAATTTTAAGACCTATTGATCACTTTTTATTTAACATGATTATGAACCTGTGATGAATAAACAACCCCTAAACAAGAGGGGTTGGAAGGTATAAAAAGAACCAAATTTGAGCTCTTTTTATACAAATTTCGTCTAAGGCATAATCAATCTGGCTACAAATGATTACATTTTACACAACATATCCATATGGTTACCCACATGGATATCTACACACTTATCCATAAAGTTATCCACATATTTATGTGCATACTACTTTTTAGCGATTAGAGTTGAACCTGACCGACTTTGGCTAATTCTGCACGCATTTCATCAATTACAGCTTTATAATCCGGCTTGCCAAAAATAGCAGATCCGGCGACAAACATATCCGCCCCCGCTTCGGCAATTGCACGAATATTGCTTGGGGTAACACCGCCATCGACTTCCAGCTGAATATCACGCCCTGAAGCATCGATCAGTTTACGGGCCTGACGCAGTTTATCCAAAGTCATCGGAATGAATTTCTGTCCACCAAAACCCGGGTTCACACTCATCAACAGAATTTGATCTACTTTATCTAATACATAATCCAGATAATGCAGCGGTGTGGCCGGGTTAAAGACTAAACCGGCTTTTGCACCACCCGATTTGATCAACTGTAAAGAACGGTCAATATGGTCAGATGCTTCCGGGTGGAAGGTAATGATATCGGCACCTGCTTCAAGGAAATCCCCGATCATACGATCTACCGGTTTCACCATCAAATGCACATCAATCGGGGCTTTGATCCCATAGTTTTTCAATGCCTTACAAACGCCTGCACCAAAAGTCAGATTCGGTACATAATGATTATCCATCACATCAAAATGAACAACATCTGCCCCTGCTGCCAAGACGTTCTCGACTTCTTCACCTAATCGGGCGAAATCGGCAGATAAAATTGAAGGTGCAATTAAATATGGCTTGGACATGGGAGAACCTGGCTAGCTAAAATTGGATTTTTCTCATTATAACAAATCCAGTCCGGCTACTGTGACCTTGATGTTGCAAGAATAAAACGCTGTGTAACGCTTTAAGGCTTATGAATGCCTTTCAATTTGGTTTAAAGTCCTGACAAGGATAAAAAGTTTAGAGGAGTAAGAATGCAAAGTACCGCCCAGATCCAGACTCAACAGGCGCAGCGCCTTGCGAAACGCCTGGCCAATCACTGGAAGCATAAGTTTACCATCGAAGAAACAGACCAGCAGTTCCTGATTCATTTTCCGAGTGCAGAGCTGATGTTAGTTCCTCAGACTGAACACTTGCTGGTGACCATCCAAAGTAGCGATGAATCTACCGATTTCGATAAACTGGAAAATGTGGTTCTGGATCATCTCATTCGCATGGGACAGGAAGATTTAACAGCAGACTGGCAAAGATAAGCGATAAAAAGCCCTGTAGTAGGGCTTTTTTGTGCCAGCAGTTTTGAGTTTAAGGCTGAAGCTGTACCGCATGAAACTGTAGATGGTCATCCATAAAACTTTGAATAAAGTAATAGCCATGATCATAACCCTGATGTTCACGCAAGGTCAGCGACTGGTTCACGGCATCACAGGCCTGCTGGAACAGCGCCGGATTCAGCTGGCTATAGAACTGGTCTGAAAAACCCTGATCAATCAGGATGTCAGCGAATAAGGCCCCTTTCTCTTTAACCAGTGCAGTCGCATCATGCTTGAGCCATTCTTCACGGTTTTCACCCAGATAATTCGAGAAAGCTTTGTCTCCCCAAGGACATTGGCTTGGTGCACAGATCGGTGCAAAAGCCGAAACTGAACTAAATTTTTCTGGATATTTAAAAGCCAGAGTCAATGCACCATGTCCGCCCATACTGTGACCGAATATGCCGATCTTGCCCGGCTGAATCACAAACTCTTCTGTGACCAGTGCATAGAGTTCATCGACGATGAAGCTTTCCATCTGATAATGTTCAGCCCACGGCGCTTCGGTGGCATTGATATAAAAACCTGCTCCCTGACCGATATCCCAGTGATCGCCTTCTGCCACAGCTTCACCGCGTGGCGATGTATCCGGTGTGATTAAAATCAGGCCCAATTGTGCTGCCAGACGCTGCGCATGTGCCTTAATCGCAAAGGTTTCCTCGGTACAGGTCAGCCCTGCCAGATAAAACAATGCCGGACAGCTATGACCTTCTAGGGCTTGAGGCGGCAGATAAATACCAAATTTGGTGGATGTTTTCAGTACTTTCGAATCAAAGCGATAAATCCGCTGTTCACCTTCAAAGCTTCTATTGTTCTGTACGAGTTCCATGGCATATTCCTTATGATTGCAGCATATCTGCTGATGACATTGATCTAAGGTGATTGTGTCATTGTACTGGTTTGCGGAAATAAACGTTGTTCCAGCTGTGGCAACATCAATTGCATATTCTTGCCAATCACCCATTGCGGTTCTGAAGGCTCGAAGCCTTGCGCTGATTCCCATTTTGCTACGGTATCTCTGGCCTGTTCGAACGCGGCTTGCAGACTGCTATTTTCACGCATCGCTTCATCAAAGAATGCACGGCCAAAATAGGTATAATCCGCTTCATTGGAGCAGCCAAAAGACTGACGGTCGGCTGCCGAAGCCGTAATCACCAGGGTATTGTCATTCTGCAGGGCCGAAGCAAAGCTGCCGGAAAAACAGGCCGAGATCACAATCACACGCCAGCGAATGCCTGCTGCATCCAGTGTTTCACGTAACCATTTTGGATCGACCTGGGCCAAATCTAGCGGCGCATTTTCCATTTCAAACACATTTGGCAGACCATGAGAGGTCATATATAAAAATAACACATCACTTTCACGGTTCATCTGCTGGCCCATACGGCGCAATGCCAGTTCCATACTGGTTTTGGAGGCAATCGGCAGGGTGGTACGTGTCGCCGGATGATTGACCAAAGCAATAGAACGGCCATAAGTGCCAAAACGGGTATCAAACTGCTCTTTAATCCGCTCAATTTCAGAATGAAATACATCCTGATAACTTGCGCCAGCCACGCCCATAAAATACCAGTGCGATTGGGCAAATTCACCGTATTCGATATTTTCCAGGGCTTTATTCAGCAAAATTGGCTGCGCATAAAATGCATCTTCGGCAAAGCTCGGTGGAATTTCTTCGACTTTCCAGATCGGTTGATCTTTGACTGAAATTTGCCAGACCACCAGCGTAAACAAGGTCGCCAGCATAATCAGCGCACGCTCCCACCAAGGCCATTTTAATTCACGTGAAATTACCCAGACCACAGCCAGACTTTGCCAGACAAATAACATGACAAACAGGGTCGGAATATAGTCATAGAGGATATAAGGCAGATAGTCCAGATCGCCCAGATATTGAATCAGGCACTGGAACAGCATGATATGGGTATCTAAAACCAACCATAACAATGCCGGCACCAGCATCAAACGCAGGTTATTGATCCGTTGCGACAGAAAGATACCCACAATCAGCGCAATAAAAGGCCAAAGTGCATAACTAATCAGACCTTGAGAGTTAAAATCTCCCATACGGCCTGAACTGAGCCAGCTAAATAGGCTGTTGGCACAACCACCCAGAATCCCCCAGAACACCAATTGCATGATCGATGGACGAACCAGTTGCAATGAACGCCGAGATCCCAGAAATAACCACATCCCGGCAATTTGGTTGCTCTTAAAATCGTGCCAAAAATTAATGGAGGGTTTAAAGTCGATCATAGAATTTCAAGGAGATCAGTGGCTCGCTAAGGTGCTGAATAAGTTTATGCTTGATAACGGTTTTATCAATGCCAATTGTTAAATATACAACAAATCCTTGCTTAATATTGAAACAATTATCTTATTCAGCCACAAGTTCATGCTGAAAATATGCATCAAAACGGCAGGCATCACCTTGCCATTGATGATGAGGTTCTTTTTCTGCCAAAAACACCGCCAGACGTGGACGTTTGACCACCACACGTTTGGCAATTTTTTGCGCCAATTCCAACAGGTTATCTCCCAGATCCATTTCGCCATCTTCAGGCAAAAGCATGTGCAAGAGCTGCATCTGTTTTTTGACTTGCGCCTGTTTCTTGACCGCCTGCTGGTTCTGATCCCGCTGCGGGAACATCGGATCCAGATAGACCACATCTACAGTTCGATGCTGCTCGGCTTGCTGCTTCAGATAATCGGCTGAATCAGAAAAGACCAGTTGAATCCGTGATACGACTTGACTCAGAAATACATCAGATTGTGCACGGGTATGGGTATCTTCAAGTAAAGTAAATAATATGGGATGTCGTTCGACCAGCGTGACTTGGGCACCTAAATGCGCCATCAATAAACTGTCATGTCCCAGACCCGCGGTGGCATCGATCAAGCTCGGTTTCTCGGCTAAATGACAGGCACGTGCAATCATTTCAGATTTTAAAGATGCACGTTTTAAACGTCCGGTCTCGGCTTGCCAGTCTGGTTGCATTTTCATGCCATGGGCACAAAGCCAAAGTCCATTCTCATCTACACATAAGGCCAGTTCAGGATTCAGACGAAAGAAACGTGCATTAAGTTTTTCAACCGTTTCAATTTCGACCTGCACCCCACGAGAAGAAAGCACAGCCCCGAAGTGCTGTGCTTTCTGTTGATCGTCAGATTCGGCATATAAGCGAATCGCGCTTACCATAATTTCCAACCTGTATAGGCAAATAATAAAATCAGCAGACCCGAAGCAATACGATACCAGGCAAAGATCATAAAGTCGCGTTTAGCGACATAAGCCACCAGCGCGCGGATGAGTAACAGTGCCGAAATAAAAGAAACCAGAAGCCCGACCCCGATCACGGCCCAGTCTTCAGTAGTATTTAGCACATCATAACTTTGATAAAGATCCAGCAGGCCGGCACCAATAATGACCGGAATACCCAGAAAGAATGAAAATTCAGTCGCGGCCTTACGTGATACACCCAGAAACATCGCACCGATAATGGTCGCACCTGAACGAGAGGTTCCCGGAATCAAGGACAAGACCTGAATCAGACCAATCCAGATGGCATCTTTAATACTGAGATCTTCAACTTCATGTGCACGAACTTGAGGCGGATGTTTTTCAATCCAGATAATGATCAGGCCACCCACAATCAAACCAATGGCAATGGCAATATCATTAAACAGAAACTGTTTGACCGTTTGCCCCAAGGTCAGTCCAATCAATATAATTGGAATCGAGGCCAAAATCAGGCCAATCCCTAAGCGACGACCCTGTGGCTCACCGCTGACAATTCCGGTTGCTGCTCCCCAAAGACGGGCCCAATATTCATAAATTACCGCTGCAATGGCACCCATTTGAATGGCAATGACGAATACATCACTCTTTTCCTTGGTCCAGAAATTCATTAATTCTGATGCCAAAATTAAATGGCCAGTACTGGAAATCGGCAAAAATTCGGTAATACCTTCGATAATACCCATGATTGCCGCTTTGAGTAGCAGTAAAAGATCCATGCTTTATCCTAATTAATTATGCTTTGCCTTGTTCAGGAATTTTTTTCCACGCGTTATCACGTAAATAGACCGGCAGCGCCAATTCTGCACTGACCCAGTTTTCTGTGTGTGCTGCTGCACGTGCGATGCTGGCAATATCCTGTGCGGTCGCATGCACATTTTTATACATTGAAGTTTCAGTTTGTACCAGCTCAGCACCAGAGCCCACCGGCGTAAACCGAACAGCTTGACTGCCTTCGGCATAACTTAATAATTGTTCTTCATCGACCGGCTGCATGATCCCCTCTGCATCCAGTTGATAGCTCGCGATATAAACTTCGCTCATGCGTGCATCTAAGACGGCAGAAACTTCGCTTAAACCATGTACACGGTAGGCCGCCTGCGCCAAGGCCTGTAAAGTCGACACCGGAATCACCGGCACATCATTTGACCAGGCCAGCGCCTGCGTGACTGCGGCATTAATCCGCACGCCGCTAAAAGAACCCGGACCACGACTAAAAGCAATCGCGGTTAAATCGCCAATCGCTAATCCAAGATCTTGCAGACCTTGTTCAATCATTGGGAGAATCGTTTGCGTTTGTGCCTTGGCGCGCGCATCAAGCTGAAAAAATAGTTCTTGAGTATCATCGATCACAGAGACGGAACACTGCTCATTGGCAGTCTCCAATGCCAGCACTTTCATGCACAACCTTAATTCAGAGAATATAAAAAACGCGGATATAATACTCCACTCATATCCGCTACGCGAGATTTTCCCGAAACAGATACAAAAATGCCTAGAAAATTCTAGGCTTATCATGATTTTCTAGAACATCGTATTAAAGCTGAACTTGTTCCAGATCCTGAAATTTCTGAAAATGTCCGGCATAGTGCAGGGCACTCATTTTCAGCTTTTGAATACTGTCTTGATCCAGCGTTTTTACCACTTTGCCCGGTGAACCCATCACCACCGAATTATCCGGAATGATCTTGCCTTCAGGAATCAGGGCATTGGCACCAATAATACAATTCTTGCCAATCACCGCATGATTCAGAATCACCGCCTGAATCCCGATCAGGCTGTTATCACCAATGGTACAGCCATGTAACATGGCCTGATGTCCGATGGTGACATAATTTCCAATTTGCATCTCAATACCGGCATCAGTATGCAGCACGGCATTTTCCTGCACATTGCTGAAATCACCCAGTTTAATTTTACTGTTATCTGCCCGTACCACAGCACCAAACCAGATGCTGACCTGTTGCCCGAGTTCGACTTGTCCAATTACTGTTGCCGTTGGTGCGACCCAGCCATCCCATGGCTGCTGTGTAGCAGTCGGTGTGTGTCCCTGAAATTTATACAACATTGATAAAATCCTGTTCAATGGTTAAAAAAATTTGGAGCGTTTAAAACTTGGTGAATTGAGCAGGAATGGCCAGTCTTTTTTATAATCCAATCCATACTGGAACAAAGAAATCAGCATACGTGCCGTCAATCCCCAGACCACTTCATTTTCTACCCGCATACTTGGAAAATATAAAGATTGCTGGGCAAAGCGGACTTCATAAGGTGTGGGCGTGGCTTCAAGCAAATGTTGCAATGAGGCAAAGAAAATCCGGTCGATTTCCGTTGGTTGCGGAATCAGCTGCACTTGCGGCGGAATCAGCCCCACAATCGGCTTAACCAGCATGCCATTACGGGCTTTCTGCATGGGCAAGTCCCCCATCAGCTGCACATCAAAGGGATTTAATGCCGTTTCCTCATAGGCTTCTCTTAAAGCCACGACAATATTACTGGTATCTTGTGGATCGCGCTTGCCACCCGGAAACGAAACCTCTCCGGCATGATTATTCAAATAGGCCGAACGGCGGGTCAGCAATACTTTGGGATCAGCTTCATCGGTGATCGCAATCAACACGGCAGCATGCGCAGATCGAATACGCCTGGAAAAGCGTAATCGTTGCTGCAACTTTTGTGTCAACTCACGCGCATCCATTCTTTCAGCCCTAGCCATGATCATAATTTCATCATAGCTGATTTTTGATTCAGCGGGATAGAAATGATGCCAAATTTTGATTTTTCAGTTATCCTGAGCTTACTTTTATCATTGATGATGAATATGAACTTCTGTGTGAATTGTGGACATAAAACGACCGAAAAAATTCCTTTGGGCGACCAACAAATCCGCAGCGTGTGTAATTCATGTGGCTCTATTCATTATATTAATCCAAAAGTCATTTGTGGCGCGCTGGTACTCTGGGACAATAAAGTCCTGCTGTGCCGCCGCGCCATTGAACCGCGTTACGGTTTATGGACTTTACCTGCCGGCTATATGGAACTGTTTGAAACCATGGAGCAAGGTGCTGCACGGGAAACCCGTGAAGAAGCTGAAGCCGAAGTGGAGATTGAGCAGTTGTACTGTATGTATAACATTCCGCGTATTGGCCAGATTTATGTGCTGTTCAAAGCCAATCTGATTGATGGAAAATTTGGTGCTGGTGAGGAAACCATCGAAGCACGTTTATTCGATGAAGCAGATATTCCGTGGACCGAGCTGGCTTTCCCAAGTGTAGAACATACACTAAGACATTATTTTGCAGACCGTAAAAATAATATTTTCCCGATGCATTTAGAAACCTTAGGTTCGCGTCTGGATCATACCGGTTAAATCCAATAGATTGAGCGCGCATAAAAAAATCCCATACGCAGATGGGATTTTTTTATTTATGGGACATTACGCTTTAGCTTTGACGCGATAACAATCTGCAAGTTTAAACTCAACAGACCCACCGCTTCGTTTGGCCAGACCAATATCGTCAGGCGTTTCATCCTCATTATTATTGTTATAAATTTTCTGGAAACTGGCATAGGTATTGGCCCATTGCACGCCGTCTCCGACCGAATTCAGGAAGGTGACCCGCCCATTCTGACCGGCAGCAGTATCCAGTACATTGGACAAATTCAGCAGAGCACCGCCAATCACAATCGAATCATTTGAATTTGGTGAAGACTGGATGCGTGAGTCGACCCCAACCAATGCACCATTCAAATCCCCTAATTTTACATTGGCCAAAATCAGACGCATCGAAACCGATTTATCACGAACAAATGCACGGCCTAAAGTTCCAAGCCGGTATTGCTGTACGCCATTCAATAATAAATTGTTATCAAGCACATCGCCCTCACAGCCTGTTATTGGGTCGGTCGCAAGATTATTCTCAGATTGCATATTGGTTCGCACATCACCATTACTATCAATCACAATCCCCAAAGTGACTGGACTGACCGTTGTGTCACTAAACTTAAACTCCAGATTGGCATACATCGGGAAGATATACTTCTCCCCACTAGCTACATTCTGCTCTGTTTTAAATACCGCGCGATCCAGATAGCTGATTGGGAAAATTTTATATAAATCAATACTTCCATTATATTGATCACCATCCGCATCCAGACGCCATGCCCCTAAACTGGCTTGATCAGATGCATCCAGCTGTGTTTTTCCAGTGACCATCTTATAAAAAGCTTCTTTACCCGCAATCACATAATCATTCAGCAAACTGCCCCGATATAGTTCAAGTGGCGTAGCGTTATTTGCGACATTTAAACGATAAGGTGCAGTAATCGTTTTGCTGGTAGGATGAATCCATGAACTTTGCGGATCGGCCGTCATTTGTGCAGGTTTCACATTACGAATGAGTTCAGCATTAATTCCACCCAGTGAAGATAGATTTTTTGCGGGCAGTTTTAACTGGCTATCACGCCATTGCAGGCCACTGCCAAAGGTATAACCCTGACGGTCTGTGATTAGCATAAAATGACCAAATAGATGTTTGGTAGTCTGATCTTTAATATCACAAGGTGTTTTATTGCATCCCACCAGTCCATCTGAACCCGACTGGATGCTACCAATCACACCAGAGGTTGAAAATAGTGAAAATTCCGGCTGATAAACCGCGGCATTGGCAATGGTTACCAGTTTTTTCACTGTAGCAAAAGCAGCTTCATCAGAAATCTGGTCAACATCGATAAAATCCTTAATTTTTGTGGCGAAGCTAGCATCCGTCAGACTGATATTTCCACTCACTTTAGCCAAGTCTTTACGCATTTCTTCGGTAATATACAAAGGCTGCACATCCGTTGGATTCACAATACGGCCTTCTTGTATCGCCAGAGCTTGCAGAATTTTCACCAGACGCATGGCAACCTGAACTGTAGGATCATTCTGATCTAAGTTATTTACCTGACGTCCAGTAATTCCTTTTGCAATATCGACCACACTTAAACGTGGGAGCTGAGTCTGGGTACTAAAGGTGGCATAATCGCTCAGCTTAAGTTTGCCGAGAGTAATTTTGCTTGAACTAAAACTTTGAATATAAAATTCAACCTCATCCGTCTTTTGACAGGTTCCGGATGCCACGCCAGCATTACTATCAAATAGAGTAATGAAGGTATTTTCTTTATCGCCACTACAATTAAAATTCAAGCCATCCAGCGGATATTCAAGCCCCCATTCCACACAATTATCTGTCCCTGCTGTACAGGTTCCATTGGTCGTGGCTTCATTATTTTTTTCTGGAATCACATTGGCACTCTCCCCACCACATCCTGCGAGTGCAGCCAAAAGTGTAGTTAAAGCAAATGGATATAATATTTTATTTTTCATCTTGTTATACTCGAATAGTCCTTATCGAATGGCGACTAATTTTAGTTGTCCATAATTAGTGAGCATCTTGTCTTCAACATCGATTGCTGAGGCTAAAGGCGTCAATAACACATACTCACTTTGCGCAGGGATCTGAATAATGCCTTCAATACGCTCATGTTGAATAATATTTGCTTGTCCTTCCTGGTTTTTAAAACCACCCGCTCCTTCCATAACACAGCCTCTATTGTCTAAAAAGACCACAAAAGGCCAATAATAAGTAGGATTTTTTTGGCGTGAAGCATAAGAGTTAATCTGAATATTCTTGATATCAGACTGTAATTGCACGACTTCAAAATCAAACTCGTCTGATTTCAAAGGCGCACGAGGCCATAAATTGACTTCTTTTTTAAGGTTGATCTGTTTGGCTTTTTTGATTTTTTTGTCATTAAAGCACTGTTTTCCCAAACTCTCTCTAGTTTCAGCTTGTGAAATACGGTAATAACTTTGTGCCAGCACCACTGGACCTGTATCCAGTGTAGGCGTTTTAAATAAGGATGTTAATACTGATTGACCAAGCCCTTTTTCACGCTCAATGGTCTGGATTCGGGTAAAGCCGATATTTTTATCTACCACGCCCTCGGGCATACTGTAGAAACGTTTCCTGCCTTCTAGATTAAATTCTTTATTCTCAAGATATTCACTGTCCACATAGTCCACGCCTTCAATCTGACTGAATCCGGGTTTCTGTAGCATCGGGCTTGAAGCGGGTGTCATGGCCTTAGGCATTTGGGTCAATTGGGTTTCAGATCTTATTAATGGCTTAGATTCTGTCAGTTCTTTCACAATCTGCGGTTGTACTGGTTGTACTGGTTGTACTGGTTGTACTGGTTGTACTGGTTGTACTGGTTGTACTGGTAAGTTTTGCTTTACAGCAGGTGACTGAACCACTGCAACTGCTATTTTTTTCGATGCTAGGGATTTTTCTTCTGTATTTTTCTGTGGGTTATGATTACGTGGCACGACTAATGGTCGCCCATCTGGACCGATAATAGTAATAAATTCTCTGGCGCTTGTATAAAAAGATAAGGGTACCAGACTTAATGCCAGTACCACTTTCAATCCAATTTTCTCTGTCTTGATCATTTCTTCCTTACCAACGAGTGCGATAGTTCAAACCTAAAATGGTAATCTTGGTATCTGTTTTCACGTTTAAACCTGCATATGGGTTTAATAACAGGTTATTCACGCCGGTCTGGTTAGCTAAACTACTGGTATTTGCTGGAATTTGATCTTTACTGCGCAAGAAACCAATCGAGAGATCCAAATCAGTATCTGCATCAAAACGATAACCCACACCTAATCCAAATAGCTGTGCACCATTAATAGGAACCATCGTATTGCGCTTATTTTTTGGAATAGCGCTGGTTCGTGGCTCATAACCTGCGCGAAGTTTTAAACGGTCGGTGGCGGAATACTCCATCCCGATTCCGAAATTCCACGGCGATTCGAATCCCATCGGCAAAGCCAACGTGGAATCAGTGACATTAGCAGACAAGATTTTGGCAATTTTTAAGGCTGAAATGGTACGGTCAAACTCGAACTTAAACTCATCCCAAACCTTGTAGTCTGTCCAGCCAATATCAAAATTTACCTGCAAATCTGGCATGACTTTATATTTGATACCTGCCTGAAAATGCGCCGGATATTCAAAATCCATCGACACCAAACCAGACTCACTGGATGGAATATAATTAGGAAACCCAAGAATTGCTGCCAGAATCTGACCCGTCGGTGAAGTCATTAAACCCTTGATCATTTCCTGTGGTGCTTTGGCATTATCAATATGATATTTACCTTTTAAGCGCATTTTTGCCGCACTTTGGTAGACCATACCAAAACTGAAATCTTCGCGTGGCTCCCACAATATCCCGAGGTTATAGCTTGGACTTAAATTCTGCTCAAGCTCCAGTTGCATCTGACCAAACTTGCCAAATGGGTTCATTCCCTCATCCGCATTACAGATCCCCAGCAACAGAATATCGGTAATAATGTCGGAGTTTTCTTTAAATGGTGTACAGACAACTTCATCGATCATACGCAACATCCCGATCAGCTCATTCGGGAAACGTAAATCTGTTTTCATCCCAATGGCTTGATAGGACATTCCGACAGAAGCACCAATGGACAGTTGGTCATTGACCTCATAACCAATCGATGGAGACAGGTAAGTAATCCGCTCCAAAGCAACTTGCTGGCCCATAAAGTTTGCCGGATTACCATCTTCATGACCGAAACCAGCGACTAAAGGCGCATATACCGCTGTTGCATAGGTCGCTTTAGATCCAGGCGGGTTATAAGCAATCCCCATGGTGGGCGCAGCCAAAGGGAGACCTTCGCCTAAATCCACCATCTTTTTCAGAAAAGGGACATACAGGCTGACATATTCCACATCACCACTGACCGGCCCTTTAAAATCAGTACATAAATCAGATGAAACTTCCGGTCCATCATTACAGACGATAGGGTCATCAGAATAGCCAAATACGTTATATCCAGCCGGCACTGTAAACTCCCGCTGGATATCAAAATTCGCCACAATAATCTGCTGTTCGGTTTGCAAACCATCAATTTTAGTTAGAGCAGCCGGGTTAAAGTGAATGGCATTGACTCCCGGGGGATCCGCCGTAACTGCATTCCCCATGGACAATGCACGTAAATCAACCGAAAGGTTGGTTCCCAATTGTGCAAAGGTATAACTTGAACAGCCCGCAAGAATAATTCCTGTTAATAACGGGCTAAGTCGAATGTTTTTCATACGACACCCCTATTAACTGATTTTTTTACCAAAACCTAAAATATCAAGCGGGAATGACAATCCCAACGAAACATCAGGCGCATCTTCGGTCAGCCCTAAGCCGACGGTACCATTCACAATCGTTTCTGGAGAGACTCGCACCCCTAATGAAATTGCCAAGGTGGAACTGGTCTGATCCGCGGCAGAGTAGCTTTCTCCTGTGTTATAGCTAAACTCAGCTCCCGTATTAAAGCTTTGCTGATAGGACATGGTCATCGAAACGTCATAGTTAAATGAGTATGCGAAACCGAATGCAAAACCCCCACTAATCCCCGGTTCAAACTCTTCAATAATGCGATAACCGCGACGCTGGTTCAGGCCTGATTCTTTAAAACCATAGTTTGCAGAAACGGAGGCAAACAGCACGACCGGATCGATGTATTTACGTGTACTGGCACCCACTCCTGCTGAGTAATAGCCCTTCCCTGCTGCCAAATCTGTCGCTGCATTGATTTCATAAGGACTGTCGCCTGTTTTTGTTGATAAATTACCAAATAAAATTAAAGGTAAACGGCCAGCTTTTAATGGAAATGGTTCCCAGCGTGCCCCAACACTGATATCACCTAGTCCGGCAGTCGAAGTGTCTTTTAACAAGTCGGTCTTGGCCACTAAAGGCAAGGATGCAGTTAAGGTCAGGTTATCTTTCACCCCATATTGGAATGTGAAAGTATTGGTCAAACTATGCGTGGCATTCTCTTGTACACGAAGTTGATATAGTTGACCCTGAGCCATTTCAATATCAAGTTGAGTGTCACGATAGTAGGTATAATCGATATCGTAATATGATGAAATATCACCTTTTTTAATGAGTGAGTACTGACGTTCATTTGAAGTAAATACTTCTTCCAGATTAGCTGCCTGGGTAGCATCACCTTCCTGTTTCTGTAAAGCTTGGGATGCATCTGCTACTTGTTTAGTCTGAGCCTCTACCGGTGCGGCAGTTTCACTCACTGCTTCTTCAGCTGTTTCATATCCACCGAGTTCCGGCTCTTGTGCAGCCTGTGTTTCCACTTGCTCAGTCTGGGCCTGTACAGGTACAGCAGTTTCAACAACAACTTCCTCATCAACCGTTTCGTATTCACCCAGTGTCGGCTCTTCTGCAGCAAATGCAACGCCCATTACCATTTGAATGCTCAGTGCCAAGAACGTCTTGTTCATCCATTTACTGTTCATATCCATTTCACCATTTTAATTTTTATTACTATTTTTCGTTTTATTTATTCTTGTAATACAATCTCAGGAAATTATATTGATATTCTCCAAATTTTTCTGATTCTATATTACGATTACGGTCCATACGGATCGTCGAGGCTTTATCGGCAATTTTATCCATATAGAACTGTGGATACTGCATGTCGACCAAGGCATAACGATTAATCGTGGCATCTTCCACATGGCGCATGTCGGCTTCTTTCAATGCCAGAAAGTTTTTACGATATTGTTCAGGGACATTAATCAGGAATAATGTATTATTTTCCCAAACATCCTGAAAACGCCGCTCGTCAAAACTGATATTACCGAGTGCTGGATCTGCGACATACACCCGGCCATTTTTATAGCCTTTATAAACTACGAAATGTTTGAATCCGGCATAAGAAATTGGAACAATAGCAGGCTGATCTTGATTAACTAAATCTTTGAACTCTCCTCGATAGCCTCCGCTTTCTAGCCCTAAAGCCGAGACAAAGCGCTTCATATCAAGTAAAGAGAAACTGCGGCGTTCAATAATTTTATCGGTTTCGCCGAATTTCATCAGTCCATTCATGACTTGCTGTTCATCTAGCTGTGTACCGATATAACCATTGAGTAGGGTGGTAAGGGCTGCTGAACCACAACTATAGTCATAGGCTTGACGTACAATGCCCTGAAATTGATCCAGAAGTGCAGGCTTTACTTGTACAGCTTCACGGTGCATACGCACAAAAGAGTCATTTCTTGAATCAAGAACTTCAGTATAGTGCACAGCGCCATTTGGCTGTTTTTTGATATCCAGAGCTTCTTTGGCAGCGTAATACATCAATGCCGAGCCCAACGCGATCTCTAACATAATTATTAACTTTTCTTATAATGGGCATGATACGCCTATTTTTCTTTTTATAGAGCATTCACTCTACTTCCTTGTAACTAGAAAGATACCTTCTTTTTCAAAAAAATACAGCATTTTTTTTATTTTTTGGATAAATGATTCAGTCATAAAAAAAGCGCGTGTAAACACGCGCTTTTATAAAGTAAATGTTAGTGGCCAGAAATGGTAATGATTGCACCTTTTGTATAAGTAAGCGGAGCTGGAGAGTAGAAAGTTTGCAAACCTTGAACTTCCATATCGCCAATTGATGACGTTGCGTTACGATTACCTAAATGAATACCTTGAATGTATTGATCTTTAGCACCCGTATCATTACTTACAATACGAATATGTGCTGCTTTACCCACAGTATTAGATGTGCCTACATAAGCATCATTAAATACTGAAATGTTTTGGCTAATCGTTAAATCATTAGACTTCGAATCTGCAATTTTAATACTTTCAATGAAGATCTCACCAGATTCACGTGTAGTTACTGGAGTTGTACCTGAAAGTCCCACAGTTACACCTTTAGTTGAATTATCCAGAATACCTAGATTTTTAATTTCTAGGCCACCAACCATTTTAGTATTCAGTTTGATCATCGCACCTTGAGGTGCGGCACCTAATTGGATATTTGCATCCATCACACCTGTTTTAACTTCTAAACCACTGAGGATATCATTTATAACCGCACCTCCACCTCGACGAATTGTATCTACATTATCACCTACACCTTTTACGCCAGATGCAGTTACACCAATTCGACCGATCTTGATATCAAGACCTGATACTTGTGCTGCAATATTAATGAAAGGATTAGCCCCCCCTGCACCAGCATCTGAATCAATCACCAAGTCAGCAAGATTACGAGATTGAAGTAAGTAAGCACCACCATCATCATAGTTAGCACCAATTACTACACCATGAGTTGCAGTAGTCGGATTAGCAAGAGCAGCGGCATCAGGAGCTACATCAGTCGTACCGCGAATAACGATTGCACCTGCCGTACCTGTCCCACCTTTATCAACAGCTAAACCGTCATTATCATGAATAAATAACTTTTCAATAGCGATTTTTGAAATACCGATCCCGATAGTAATGCCGCTTTGACCCGTTGTTTCGCTTAGAGATGCTTCATCCATAGCTTGCATCGCCATCGCATTGGCACTAAATGCAACTGAAGTCGCCAGAACTAATTTTGTGAATTTTTTCATTGTTTACTCTCCCAAGAGTAGTATTTTTTTTGGTTGTGAATCACTCAATGTCCACGCTGTATTTTTTATTTTCTGACAACGCAAAACATCTTTCCTTGAGTAATTTGCTTGCAGAACTAAGTTATCTCCGAGCAATCATTTGATCAACTGTTGTTGGTCGCAATCCAATGCTTACCGATAAACGGTATTTGATGATTTAAAAATATTTTCCTGTCTTCTTGATATAAAATAGCGAGTCATATTGAACTCTGCTTAACTGAATGACCGAAGCTCTCTATCATCGCCCCTTAAAATTTAAATCACCTCTGGTTGCAGATGTATTATCCGCATTAAAGACATTGGGGCATCTGGTGTATTTAAATAATAATGGTCAGCCTTTTATTGCCTGCTGTGCTCAAGAATATTTTATTGTGCAGCAATCACATATTCAGTCGTTTCAAAGAGTGGAAATTGAACAATATCAACCCAGATCATCTGAGTTTAGTTTGGAAATTTATGCATTAAGAAATCCTCACAAGAATGGATTTCATGGAGGTTATGTCGGTTTTATTGGCTATGATTATGCGGCTCAGCAATATATTCAGTATCCGGACCGCTCTCAACCTGGTTTATTTATCGGTCAATTTTCTTCCTATATTAAACCAAGCTCTGAGGGATGGATGTTCTATAGTGATGATCCACAGGCAGAGCAGATCTTCGATTATATTCAGAACTTACTTAATCAAAATAAAATTCGTCCGACGTTTCAGTTAATAAGCCCTTGTACTTCACGCTGGACCAAAACGGTCTACAGCAAGGCATTTCAGAAAATTCAGGATTATATTATTGCAGGTGACTGCTATCAGATTAATCTGACACAAGAATTTAATGGTCGCGCCCAAGGTTCCCTCTTAGCAACCGCCCAAGCCTTCTGGACATTAACCGAAGCGCCTTATGCGGGTTATTTGCGTATTGGTGATTTTGAATTATTAAGCTGCTCACCCGAGTTGTTCATTGATTTTGAAACGAAGCGAAAAATTATTACCAAACCGATTAAAGGCACAATGCCCCGTTTTACTGATCCAGTGCTCGATGAACAATCCAGACAGACCCTAAAAGCCTCAGAAAAAGATCAGGCAGAAAATGTCATGATTGTGGATTTATTACGTAATGATTTAAGTGTTTATGCCGAAACAGGCTCGGTCAAAACACCGAAATTATTTAGTATTGAAAGCTTCAATCAAGTTCATCATATGGTCAGTGAAGTTGAAGCGACTTTAAAAGCAGATATCAATCCTTTTGAAGTACTCATGTCTGCTCTTCCAGGTGGCTCGATTACAGGCGCACCCAAAATTCGGGCCATGCAGATTATTGAAGAACTTGAGGGTGCACCACGTGGTGCTTACTGTGGTTCTATGGGCTATTTCAATTTCGATGGCACTGGCTCCTGGAATATTCTGATTCGCTCGATTCAAAAGTATCAGGAAGATATTTCTTTATGGGCCGGTGGTGGTATTACCATTTCTTCAGATTGTGATGCGGAATATCAAGAATGCTTTGATAAGGTTTCAGCGATGCTGGATCTGTTAAATACCTGGTATCAGCCTGAATAAATAAAAAGTGAATTTTAAGGTTCGCTTTTTACTACAAATCCCCCCTTGCGCAGCAATGCTTCTCACCTTTAATAAAGGTGAGAATGCCTCCCTTTAAAACGGGAGGCTAGAAAGGATTTTAATTACACAAAATCTCATTTTTTAGCGTATCTACTAAACGCTGATTTTGCTCATCTGTACCAATCGTAATACGCAAGAATTGATTAATACGAGGTTTGTTGAAATAACGCACGATAATACCACGCTCACGTAACTCACTCGCGAGTTCACCTGCATCTTTAGATACGAATGTGGCAAAAATAAAGTTTGCACTCGAAGGTAATACCTTAAAACCAAGCTCATTCAGCTGAGCTACCAACTTTTCACGACTGGCAATGACTTTCTGATTTTGTGCCTCAAAGTATTCCTGATCTTCAAAAGAAGCCACCGCTGCCGCAATCGCAAAACGATCCATCGGATAAGAGTTGAAACTATTTTTGACTGCTTCAAGTGCTGCAATTAAATGTGGCTGAGCAATGGCAAAACCCACACGTAATCCTGCAAGAGAACGCGACTTCGATGTAGTTTGACATACCACTAAGTTTTCGTATTTCTCAACCAGCTTGACTGCCGATTCAGCGCCAAAGTCGACATAGGCTTCATCAATCACCACCACTGAATCTGGATTGGCTTGCAGAATTTCTTCAATCGCACCCAAGCCAAGATCAATACTGGTTGGCGCATTCGGATTGGTGATAATGATACCGCCATTGGCCTGTTTATAATCATCTACCACAATTTCAAAGTCATCATTGAGTGGTAAAATTTTGGTTTTTACCCCAAAGAACTGACTATATACCGGATAGAAACTATAGGTGATGTCTGGATAAAGCAATGGCTGTTCTTGAACAAAGAATGCTTTGAAAATGTGCGCTAAAACTTCATCCGAACCATTCCCGACAAAAACCGTCTCTACAGGCACATGTTGCTGTTTCGCAATCGCCTGTTTAAGTTCAGATGCGTCTGGATCTGGATAAAGGCGCAAAACGTCAGCTGAATTGGCCAATACCTGCTGCACTGCCGCAACCACTTTAGGCGATGGCGGATACGGATTTTCATTGGTATTCAGTTTTAAAATATTCTGGATTTTTGGCTGTTCACCCGGCGTATACGGTTCTAATTCACGTACGTCAGGACTCCAAAAACGCATTTGTTCTGTGGTGATATTCATTTTTAAATTCTCAAAGTTCCCTCTCCTAACCTCTCTTACATTCACTTTAAAACAATGCTTAAAGCTCATTCAGAGAGAGGAATATTCATTCTTTATAATATTTCCCCTCTCCTTAGTAGGAGAGAGTTAGGGAGAGGTTTTATATTTTTAATTACTGGTAACGATAACGCGCCGATCTCGCATGCGCATCCAGATTTTCCTGCTGTGCCAAAATATCTGCTGTTTTCGCCAAGGTTTTAACACCCTCTTGTGAACACATGATCAGGCTTGATCGCTTCTGGAAATCATAAACACCCAGCGGTGATGAAAAACGTGCTGTACCTGAAGTTGGCAAGACATGGTTTGGCCCGGCACAATAATCACCAATCGCTTCAGGGGTGTAACGACCCATGAAAATCGCGCCTGCATGGCGAATATCTTCTGCCATCTCTTGTGCTTCATCTAAACATAGCATGAGATGTTCTGGCGCCACTTGGTTAATCAGCTCAGCACCTTCAGCACGGTCTTTTACCAATACCAAAGCACCGCGGTTCTCAATTGAAGTACGTGCAATATCTGCTTTCGGTAATGCTTCTAAGTGTTTTTCAATCCACTTTTCAACAGCATCTAAAAGTGCTTCATCAGGTGTAATGAAAACGGCTTGTGCCACAGTGTCATGTTCAGCCTGTGACAATAAGTCCATCGCCAACCATTCAGCGTTATTCTCGCCTTCGGCATAGACCAGAATCTCAGAAGGGCCTGCAATCATATCGATACCGACCTGACCAAACACCGCACGTTTTGCTGCAGCCACAAACCGGTTACCTGGACCAGTAATTTTATCGACAGGTGGTACGGTTTCTGTACCATATGCGAGTGCTGCAACGGCTTGTGCACCACCAATCGTAAAGACACGTGTTACGCCAGCCAAATATGCAGCAGCCAATACCAATGGATTGAGTTCACCATTCGGGGCAGGCACCACCATAATAATTTCAGGGACACCCGCCACATGTGCAGGCACTGCATTCATCAGTACTGAGGATGGATAAGATGCCAGACCACCCGGCACATAAATCCCGACACGATCCAGTGGAGTCACTTTCTGACCGAGCGTATTCCCCAAAGCATCGACATAAGTCCAGCCATCTTGTTTTTGGGCCTGGTGAAACTCACGCACACGCGCTGCAGCTAATTCCAGTGCTTCACGAACTTCAGTCGTTAAACCTTCAAAGGCAGCTTTGAGCTGCTCTTGTGTCAGTTCTAGCTCTGAAAATTGATGCGCCGGATGTCGATCGAACTGTTGAGTGAGTTTAAGAACATGTGCATCACCATGCTGACGAACATCAGCAATAATTTGATCTACAGTTTTTAAAAGTTCAGGATCATTCACAGTCTCAAAAGCCAACAAGTCAGCAAATGCTTGCTTGAAGTTTTGATCTTGGGTCGATAAACGTCGCATCAATTTACCCATCAGGTTTGAATTCGAAGGCTTTAGTTTACCTGTTTTCTAGGCTTTTGTCGGCAGACATAGTGCTCTAGCTCTATGAGTTTTATTGAAAATAGCTTTGGGTAAAATTGATGAAAGGATTTAAATAGAATCTGATATATAGAGAAATAAGAAACCGCCCGGATTGGGCGGTTTCTTAAGCAATCAATTTTAAGCCTGTTTTGCCTTTTCGCGTTCTTCGACTGCTTTTTCAAGCTGAGCCAGAATCGGATTTAACAAGGCTTGCTTACGTTTGAAGCTGGCTTTATTGACGATTAAACGTGAAGAGACTTTACAGATTTCTTCAAGTGGCTCTAAACCATTGGCACGTAAGGTATTACCAGTATCGACCACATCGACAATGTAATCGCCCAGACCGACCAATGGTGCAAGTTCCATTGAACCATACAACTTGATCACATCGACTTGCTCACCCAAGCTGGCATAGTATTGCCGGGTTAAATTCACGTACTTGGTCGCAATTTTCAAACGACCTTTAGGACGCTGCATCCCGACTTTACCAGCTGTCATCAATTTACAAACCGCAATTTTCAGGTCTAATGGTTCATAGACATTTTGCGCACCATGTTCCATCAATACATCTTTACCCGCTACACCAATATCGGCTGCACCATTTTCTACATAAGTCGGCACATCAGAAGCACGTAAAATTAAAATACGAACCTGTTTATGCGTAGTGGGGAAAATCAGTTTACGTGATTTATCCGGATCTTCCAGTAAATTAATCCCTGCTGTTTCAAGCAGTGGCAATGTTTCTTTTAAGATACGACCCTTACTTAATGCCAAAGTTAAACCATGATCAAAATTGCCCATTACGTCAAAGTTTGGATCATCGTTTCTCATATCGCTCATTAATTTACTCGCTTAATTTGGGCACCTAAACTTTGTAACTTTGCTTCTACATTTTCATAACCGCGGTCAATGTGATAAATACGGTCAATCAGTGTTTCACCTTCAGCGGCAAGTGCTGCCAGTACCAAAGAGAAAGAAGCACGTAAATCTGTTGCCATTACGGGTGCGGCAGAAAGTTTTTCTACCCCAGTTACGACAGCATCATTACCTTCGACCTGAATGTTTGCCCCCATACGGGCCAACTCAGGAACATGCATAAAACGGTTTTCAAAAATCGTTTCTGAAATTGTCGCAAAGCCTGCAGCAATGGCATTTACAGCCATGATCTGGGCTTGCATATCAGTTGGAAATTCTGGATGTGGCAAGGTCTGGAAGCTCACGGCTTTCGGACGTTTACCCAGCATATCTAACTCAATCCAGTCGTCGCCACGAGTGACTTCTGCGCCCATTTCTTCAAATTTATCCAGCACAGCTTCCATGAGGGATGGATCTGTGTGTGTGGTTTTGATACGACCACCTGTGATTGCAGCCGCCGCCAGATATGAACCCGTTTCAATCCGGTCAGCCACCACTGCATATTCACAGCCATGCAGACTTTCAACACCAGTCACGATTAACGTATCGGTATCCAAACCTTCAATTTTGGCCCCCATCTTGATCAGCATTTGCGCAAGATCAGTGATTTCAGGCTCACGTGCTGCATTGCGAATTGTGGTCACACCATCGGCCAAGACTGCAGCCATCAGAATATTTTCTGTACCACCGACAGTCACCATATCGAAAACGACTTCGCCACCTTTAAGACGGCCATCGACTTTGGCATGCACATAGCCTGCTTCAACTTCAATTTCTGCACCCAAAGCTTCCAACGCTTTTAAATGCTGATCAACAGGACGTGAACCAATTGCACAGCCACCCGGCAAAGACACTTTTGCACTACCATAGCGCGCCAATAAAGGACCAAGCACTAAAATAGAAGCACGCATGGTTTTCACGAGCTCATATGGTGCAAACTGGTTATCTAATGTCGAGGTATCCGCAGTAACGGTATCGCCTTCATAAGTCATGGTGATCCCAAGACCGGCAATCAGCTTCACCAATGTATTCACATCTTTCAGATCAGGAACATTTTTGAGCGTAATTGGCGTATCGGCAAGAATCATTGCTGCTAATAATGGAAGCGCGGCATTCTTAGCACCAGAAATACGCACTTCACCTTCGAGCTTGATACCGCCCTGAATTAAAAATTTATCCATTAATTTATTAAGCTCCAAATAAGCTTGCTTTGCGCCATTCTTCTTTTGTCATTGCTCGAATTGTCACTGCGTGAACTGCACCACTGGCAATATGGGCATTGAGAGGAGCATAAACAGCTTGTTGACGTGCAACTGGACGCTTACCTTCAAATTGATCATCCACAATACGGAGATCAAATTTTCCGCCCTGACCACTCACAGCAACATCCGCCTCGGGAAAAGCGGCTTCTAAAATTTCAGCGAGCTGTTCATTATTCATCACAAGACCTCTTATAGGACTAAGGGTGTAAAACGAGCCATTTTACTATAAATAGCAAAAATAATTCATGGATCCATACATTATATATATAAAAAAAAGAGGCTTTTAAAACCTCTTTTTCATCATTTGTCCTTTACAAAGCCAAAGCATGCTGCTGTAAATGTATTTCCCGATATCGATCGATCTGGCGTTTTAATTTTTCTGTCAGAAGTTTAATGGAAGTATACATATCATCTGCTGTGGCATGGGCAAAAAACTCGATGCCCGGCAATCGGATAATCGCTTCTGCGATATGATTACTACTGCCTTTTCTGGAGCGTTTATCAATTTGATGATCTTTAGAGAGTTTCACTTGCATACTATTCACCTGATCAAGATGCTTGGTCATTTGTGAAAATTTGGTTTTTATACGTTCTTCAATTGCTGGCGTAATAGATAAATGATGTCCACGAATTGTTATTTGCATAGTTCTATCCCTCACCTTCGTTAGGATTAGAAGAGTCACAATATAAAATAATTTAAATACAGCAACTTATAACTCAAAAATCGTATTTTAAGCACTGATTCAAATCATTTTCACTGTTCCTCAAAAGAAAAAAGATTCATTATGCTGTCATAATGAATCTTTAGAATAGCCAGATTTTAAATTTTAGATCAAGACCTTTCGCTCAGAAGATGAAGGAATATGTAACGATTCACGATATTTCGCCACCGTCCGTCTTGCCACATCAATCCCTTCATTTTTCAATATATTGGCGATTGCATTATCAGACAAAGGCTTACGGGCATTTTCTTCAGAAACCAGTTTTTTGATCTTGGCACGAATGGCAGTAGATGAAGCCTCTCCACCTGAAGTCGTGCCCACATGACTCGAGAAGAAATATTTTAATTCAAATAAGCCGCGCGGCGTCAGCATATATTTATTGGTGGTCACACGAGATACGGTCGATTCATGCAATTCTACTTCTTCGGCAATATCTCTTAAAACCAAAGGTTTCATCCCTTCAGCGCCAATTTCCAAGAACATTTTCTGATGTTCGACAATACAGGTTGCCACTTTTAATAATGTTTTATGCCGCTCATCAACGCTTTTAATGAAATTTTTTGCTTCTAGCATCTGGTTACGTAAATATTGATTATCGTCACTTTGATCTGCACGACGAATCATTTTGGCATAGAAAGGATTGACGCGTAATTTTGGCAGTACATCCGGATTTAAATTGACATGCCAAGCGTTATTCTTTTTCATGACCACAACATCTGGCACCTGATAATCCGATTCTTTATTTTCAAATTCCAAGCCCGGGTGAGGTTTCAGAGTTTTTAATAAATCTACCGCACAGCGTAACTGCTCTGGATTTAGCCCGGTTTGTTTAATTAATTTTGGCAGTTCATTACTAATCAGTAATTCATAATGTTGTAGAAGCTTGATTGCATCATTTCGGCAAGGCGTTGAGGCAGGTAAATGATCAAGCTGAACCAACAGACATTCTGCCAAACTTCTAGACCCTACACCCACCGGATCTAAACGCTGAATATGCTTTAATACGACCGCAACTTCATCATCTTCAATTTCCTCCTCACTCCCCATCAAGGATAGAAGATGTTGTACCGATGCAGTAATTTCAGTCAGCTCAGCATCTAAAAAGCCTTTGTCATCCAGGGAATCGACAATGCAATAAGCGATCAATTTATCAAGCTGTGAAAAATTTAACAGGTTAATTTGCTCAAGCATATATTCCTGTAAGCTCTGATGCCCTTGACGATTGTCTTCGCGCTCTTCGAATTCAGCCGCACCTAAGCTGGTAGGTTGATGAGTATAGACATCATCCCAATCGGTATCTACAGGTAGGTCATCGGGAAGGTGATCCGCATTGAGCTCATTAGTTAGGTCTTTGTGTTCATTATTTGATTCAAGTGTCGATAAGCGTTCAAGGGTAATCTGTTCTTCAACTTTTTCTAATAGAGGGTTACTATCAAGTTGCAGTTGAACTTCTTGTTCCAGTTCCAGACTCGATAATTGTAATAGCCGAATTGCTTGCTGCAATTGTGGAGTTAATGACAGCGAGTTCGCAATTTTTAAGCCCACTGATAATCTCATTATAACCCCCTTAATTAAAAATCTTGTTCTATAAGCAATTTTTATGCCGTTTTAATTTTTATAACACAGTTTTACCAAAAAACATACGAACTGGCTTTCAAATTCTTATATTTCCCAAATTAATAATTCTCAAATATTTGATTTACAAGAACAAAAAATACCCATTAACGATTTCGCTAAGGGGTGTTTTGAGTAAATTCAGAATATTATTTTTACTATATTTAATTTTACTATAAATCCCGCACATAAAAAAACACCCCCTGCTCAGGCAGGGGGTGTTTCGAATAATGAGCTGGCGATGACTTACTCTCACATGGGTAACCCCACACTACCATCAGCGCAAAGAGGTTTCACTTCTGAGTTCGGG
>SMFC01000039.1_pt1 | contig 27328 bp, 25 predicted proteins | sample 2456331 | NCBI WGS metagenome assembly SMFC01 (sample SAMN10132608, study PRJNA489261) | soil metagenome | isolation source: day120 control-loamy sand soil ammended | place: USA
AAAGGTCGAATAAGTGCTTTAAGCTGCTGTTAAACTCTTGAATTAAAATGAGAGTGTTCAAAACAAAAAAAGATGTCGTAATGACATCTTTTTTATGCTCAAAAAATCTTAAGCAGCTTTTTTGAACCAAGAGAACCAGCCTTTTTTCTCAGCTTTTACGTCTGCTTGAGCAGCTTCGGCTTTCTCAGTAGTCGCTTCTTTTACTTCAGCAGCAGTTTCAACAGTTGCGTCTTTTGCTTCTGCTACTTCTGTTTTTGCAGCTTCAACTTGTTGTTCTGCGGTTGCTTGTGCAGTTTTTACTGTTTCAACTTTCGCTTCAGTTGCTTGTTTTGCATCTGTAGCAGTGGCTTGAGCAGCTTCAACTTTTGCTTGCACAGGCGCAACCGCTTCTGTAGCAACAGTTTGAACTGTAGTGGTTGTAGCAGCAGGTGCTACTTGAGCTTCAGTTGCCATTGCAGATGCAGAAGTTGCTACGATTGCAGTCGCAAGCATTGTTTTAAGCATGTTCATATAAACCCCTTAAGGAAGTAGGAAAAAAGAGGCTTGATCATACACAGATAAAATTTAAGCGATTCATAATTAAGATTTTAATGGTGGAAAAATAAACCAATTTTACAAAGGGATAACATTCTAGTTTAAATAAAAAAGCTCCGAAGAGCTTTAACTAATGACATAAAGCTTTGGTCGAGGTTTAGATTCTTCATATTTAATTAAAGAATCAAATGTTAGTTCATTAAAGTCTTTTTCAGATATACGAATTTCATCGAGCATTTTCTGCTTACTAAATTTTGGATCTGAAGCTAATGTTAAAATTAATTTAGGAAGCATTACGCTTTCATCACGGTGAGTTTCGTTAGGCTCATTAATGTGATAACCTAAGGTATTAATTTTCATAGAGTTACTTCGATAAAACCAATCTGTTATACGTTGCAATTTATGCGATTTATAATTTATAGCCTTTAAAGATGTTCGTCATACTTTCTTATAGTCGATCATATTTTCAATCGTTAAATAAGAAGGAACTGTACTTAAAAAACCTTCAGTAGGCATTAAAAATTCTGAAGCAAACTTATCTGCTTCAGTTTCTAAAATGCGATTGTCTACTTCATTGCGGACATATTTATTATGTGTGTGCATAACGGTGTGGCCTAATTCATGCGCACAATCGAATCTTACCCGTTCGGCAGATTTTGTATCATTCAAAAAAATAAACGGTGAGCCTGATTCATCATCAAAAAAAGAAAGGGCATCAATTTCTTTTTTTTGTATAAAAAAACCCCGCACTAAGCGGGGTTTATTTTTATCTGAGTATTTAAGAATTAAACACGTTCGATAATGGTCGCAATACCTTGACCCAAACCAATACACATGGTCGCAAGACCAATTTGCGTATCTTGCTGTTCCATCACGTTAAGCAGAGACGTGGTAATACGCGCACCAGAACAACCGAGTGGGTGACCCAACGCAATCGCACCACCGTTATGGTTCACGATGTCCTGTTTGTCATAAATGCCTAAGCCTTTAAGAACAGACAGACCTTGTGCAGCAAAGGCTTCGTTCAATTCAAAAGTCTGAATATCAGAAATGGCAAGGCCAGCACGTTTCAAGGCTTTTTGCGTTGCCGGAACCGGGCCATAACCCATGATCGCAGCATCACAACCTGCAACTGCCATAGAGCGGATCACGGCACGTGGCTTAAGACCTAAGGCTTGTGCACGCTCATAAGACATGAGCAACATTGCAGAAGCACCATCAGACAAGGCTGAAGAGGTTGCCGCAGTCACTGTACCGCCTTTCGGATCGAACACTGGACGTAAAGCACGGAATGATTCGATGTTGGCATCCGGACGGATCACTTCATCGATATCACATAGAACTTTATAACCATCAGCGTTGTGACCTTCAATGCCCACAATCTCGTTCTGGAACAGACCATTTTCAGTCGCAGCCCAGGCACGACGATGTGATTCCACACCAAAGGCATCCTGTTCCTCACGGCTAATGCCATTCATACGACCCAGCATTTCCGCAGTCAAGCCCATCATGTTGGACGCTTTGGCATAATGCTTAGACGCTTCCGGGTTCAGGTCGATACCGTGCATCATGCCAACGTGACCCATGTGCTCGACACCACCAATGATGAAGATATCACCCTGATTGGTGGCAATTTGCGCAGCCGCAGTATGAATCGCCTGCATAGACGAACCACACAAACGGTTCACGGTTTGACCAGCCACAGTTTTCGGCAAGTCTGCCAGTAATGCGATATTACGGGCAATGTTCATCCCTTGTTCCAGAGTCTGGTTGACACAGCCCCAGATCACGTCTTCAACTTCATTCGGGTCGAATTCGTTACGTACCATCAGGGCACGGACAAGTTCAGCAGACAGGCTGTCCGCACGTACATTGCGGAACATACCGTTTTTGGTTTTACCCATTGCTGAACGTACGCCATCGACGATGACAACGTCACGTGGATTTAAAGTAGCCATTCACGTTGCTCCTTAACCGTAGAATTTTTTGTTGTTAGCAGCCATTTCACGCAACATTTCTGGCGCTTCATAAGCTTTACCAAGGTGCGCATACTTATTGCAAAGCGCAACATACTCAGCTACACCGGTTTGATCGATGTAACGGCATGGACCACCACGGAATGGAGGGAAACCGACACCCATGATCATTGCCATATCTGCTTCAGAAGCAGTCGCGACAATGTTGTCTTCCAGGCAACGAACCGTTTCGTTACAGAAAGCCAGCATCATACGGTCAATGATTTCCTGAGCGTCAAATTCACGTTTTTCCACAGTTGCAACAGAGGCCACAAGCTCATATGCAGTTGGATCAACCACTTTGGCTTTTTTGCCTTTACGGTCAAGTTCATACTTGTAGAAACCCACGTCGTTCTTTTGACCCAGACGTTTGTTCTCATACATGGTTTGAATCGAACCTTTGAAGTCCGGTTTCATACGATCCGGGAAGCCTTCAGCCATCACTTCTGCACCATGCACGCCAGTATCAATACCGACAACGTCCATCAGGTAAGCAGGGCCCATCGGCCAGCCGAATTTTTCCATCACTTTATCGATTTGCTGGAAATCAGCGCCATCTTTAAGCAATAGGTCAAATGCACCGAAGTAAGGGAACAATACGCGGTTGACCAGGAAGCCCGGGCAGTCATTCACCACGATTGGTGTTTTACCCATTTTCTGAGCAAGTACCACAGTCGTTGCAATGGCTTCGTCAGAGGTCTTCGCGCCACGGATCACTTCAACCAAAGGCATCATATGTACCGGGTTAAAGAAGTGCATCCCCACGAAGTTCTCAGGACGTTGCAGGCTTTCAGCCAGACGCGTGATCGAAATCGTAGACGTATTTGAAGCAATGATGGTGTTCTCACGTACTGATTTTTCAGTATCAGCAAGTACAGCAGCTTTGATTTTAGGGTTTTCAGTTACCGCTTCAATCACGATATCCACTTCTTTAAACTCTTCCAGGCTTAAAGTCGGACGGATACGTGCAAGCGTTTCACCCATTTTCGCTGGTGTCATTTTTTTGCGTTCAACCTGTTTGGTCAACAGTTTGTTCGCTTCAGACATACCCAATGCAAGCTGTGGATTACCAATATCTTTCATGATGATTGGTGTGCCTTTGCTCGCCGCCTGATAAGCAATACCACCACCCATGATCCCAGCGCCAAGTACCGCCGCCTGGTTCACCGGATGCGCACCTTTTTCATAGCGCTTCGAGGTTTTTTTCACGATCTGGTCGTTCAGGAACAAACCGATCAATGCACCTGCTTGTGGCGTAACTGCAGCTTTGGCAAAGCCTTCAGCTTCAACTTTTAACGCGTCATCACGATGCAGGCTCGCACCGGCCTGTAATGAATCAAGCAGTAATTTTGGCGCCGGATATTGAGCCGGATTGGCTTTGGCCAAAACCATGCCTTTCGATGAGTTAAACGCCATCATCTGTTCAATCGGGCTGAGTTTAACCGGATCCAGTTTTTCCTGACGCTTGGTTCTCCAGTCTAAACGGCCATGAATCGCCTGTTTGACCAGATCAAGTGCAGCATCTTTAAGTTTGTCAGCAGCAACCACCGCATCTACAGCACCGTCTTTTAGTGCAGCAGCAGGCTTTTTCGGGTTGGCCATGGCCATCCATTCTACAGCATTGTCGATACCGATCAGACGGCTTAAACGCACTGTACCACCGAAGCCCGGGAAAATGCCCAGCTTGATTTCAGGCAGACCGACTTGCGCCTGTTCTGACATGACACGGTAGTCACACACCAGACACATTTCAAAACCACCACCCAGTGCCATACCATTAATGGCCGCCACTTTAGGAATGTCGAGATCTTCGAAGCTGTTGAAAATTTCATGTACCGGCATCGCCCAGTCAACAATTGCTTGTTCACCCTGAGCAAAGTTATCGCCGAATTCAGTGATATCGGCACCGACAATAAATGTAGATTTGCCTGAAGTGACAATCAGACCTTGAATATCGGCATGGGAGACGGCTTCAATAGCAGCCTTGAAATCTTCAATCGTTGCACGGTTGAATTTGTTAACAGACTCACCTTGTAAGTCAAAGCGGAATTCTGCAATCCCGTCCTCTAGCATTTGGACGGTAATGGCATTGCCAGCGTGGATCATGCCCTGATCTCCTTTATTTTGGAGGACTTCTAAGTTGATGTTGTGAAGCAAATGCGCATATCCCGCGCACTTTTAGACTTCGCTAATCTTACGATAACTATATCCAAAAAGAACATAACAAGTTGTATCAAGCCGTGACGCAAGGGTCATCAATTTTTGCCGAATCGATTCCATCTGCGCTGTATTTTTGTTGCCGTTTTTGACCACAGCCTGAACTAAAGATTCTGTTTCAATTCATTATTTTTTATCGATTAGCCTGATTGATATGGAGCAGGGTGGACAATATTCAAGGGCAGGCTTTGCTGCTATTTGGTCAATTCAGTCAATTATCGCCCTGTGGAACAAGGAAAATCAGGGCTGAATCTCGCTCAGTACAGGGCGTGCAGGCATGTATAGATATTTTCGGATCAGCCGCAATAAAACTGTAGTTGATTGCTTTAGTCGAGGGTTTTCTGAGGATTTCAGCCCCAGCATGCCTATGTTGATGCTAGGCCTGAAATAACAGTGCTTCTGTTGAATATGACCTCTGTCATCTGGCACAGAATTGTTTATGATGATCAGGCACATAGATATGGGGATCTCGATGCAGGTATTTCGTTCCAAAAAAGACTGGTGGCTGGTCGCTTTTCTGATCTGTATGAGTGGCCTGTTACTGCAACTGCTGCTGACCATGCAGGCCAAAGGCACCCTGCAGCAATATCCACTGCACACCGCCATCTACATTCTGACCATTATTATTCTGTGGTGGCCGCTGTGGAGTACGCGCTATGTGCTGGAAAATGGAGTGCTGAGCATTAAAAGCCTGTGGTTGAGCTGGCAGATTCCGTTGAGCGCCATCCAGTCCATTCAGCCGACGGATCATTCCATTATTGCACCGGCCTTGTCCTTAAAGCGTCTGCGGATTGACTATAGGGAAGACGGCGTGCAGAAATTTGTATTGGTTTCACCTAAAGATCCGACCACTTTTAGACAAGCGATTCAAGCAAATAAACCGGATATTGAGTCTGCATGATTTAAGCTTTTGCTTGCTCAGGCAGAACCACAAATTGTCCATCGACACAGTCCAGATGCAGACTGAACTGCTCGGGCTGGCTTAAAAAATACAGCGCCAGAACCGGTTCCAGTTCGGTACGCAGCTTGCGGCCCAAATGCCGGGCGCCGTAACGAATATCATAGCCCTGATAGAAATAGGCTTTGGCTGCATCCGATAAATGTACCTGTCGGTTTTGATGTTGCAGGCGTTTATTGAGTTTTTCCAGTTCAATTTCGACCAGACGCGGCAGGGCATCATGCTGTACCGCCTGATAATGCAGGCTGCGGTCAATCCGGTTTAAAAATTCAGGATCGAATTTACGCTGCATGACTTTTTCAATAATGCGCTGGGTGGGTACATGTTTCAGGCACAGTGCCTGCATTTGCTGTGGCAGGTAGCTGAGTTTCTCCAGATATTGCTGTGCGGCCTGTGCCCCGACATTACTGGTCATAAAGATCATGCAGTTACGAAAATCAATAGTTTTGGTTCCGGCTGTCAGGGTCAATCTTCCAGTATCCAGCACGTTCATCAAGCCGCGAATCACCTCGTTACTGGCTTTTTCCAGCTCATCAAACAGCATGATGCCGGGACGGGTATGACTGCCGGCAATCGCCGTTTCATCAAACAGGCTATGACCTTCTTTAGAACCGACATAACCTGGCGGCGCACCGGTGAGTGCCGCGGCATAATGTTCCTGTGCCAGAGTGTTCATGTCAATCCGGCAGAAAGCATCCGGACGACCATAAATCGCTTCGGCAATCAGACGCACGGTTTCAGTTTTACCCACGCCGGTTGGGCCGAGCATCAAGGTGACCGAGAGTGGACGCTCCGGACTGGAGAAATCGGCCTTGACCACATGCAGCATTTTTTCAATCTCGTTTAAGGCGGCATCCTGTCCAATCATCCGTTCACGCAGCAATTGCATCACGTGATTCGGCTCGAAATGAAAACGCGGTTTGCCAATCCGGCGATCACGCTCAGAGGGGTGATGGGTGGAGCTGGATGGTTGAACAATATGGATGCCCGATTGCTGCATGGTCATGCGAATCATCTCAAAACTAGACCCTTCGAGCATAGCAAAGTTAAAGGTTGAAATTTAGAGCTTTTAGCAATCAGATCATGCGGAGAAAGCTATAGATTGCAAAGATGGCTGAGCTATAGTTTTAAATTGGGTGTCAAGTTGAGGGGAATTTTGTGTTTTCGCTTGAAAATAACCGAATAATCATCACATATATCTGCAGATTGCATGTAAAAAATAGGCTTTAGGTGAACGAAAACGCACGTCCTCATATCGAGAAAATTCTGGCCAATATGACCAGCCTGCCCGGGGTCTACCGGATGTATGGCAAAGACGGCGAACTGTTGTATGTGGGGAAAGCCAAAAATCTAAAAAACCGGGTCTCCAGCTATTTTGTCAAAACGCTGGATCATCCCAAAACCCAGGCCTTGGTGGCGCGGATTTATGATATTCAGACCTTGGTGGTGCGCTCTGAAACCGAAGCCTTGTTGCTGGAACAGAACCTGATCAAGCTGCATCATCCGCCGTATAACATTATGCTGCGCGATGATAAATCTTATGTCTATATCTTTGTTTCCGCAGATAAACCTTATCCACGACTGGCCAGTGGGCGCGGCAAGGGCAAGCATCAGGTCGGCAAGTTTTTTGGGCCTTATCCGAGTGCCTATACCGCCCGGGATACCTTGGTGGTGCTGCAAAAACTGTTTAATGTGCGTTCCTGTGAAAACAGCTTTTTTGCCAACCGAACCCGTCCTTGTCTGCAATACCAGATCAAGCGCTGTTCTGCGCCCTGTGTCGGATTTATCTCTCCGGAAGACTACAAAGCAGATGTGGATAACTCGATTCGCTTTTTGCAGGGCGATACCAAGGAGCTGAATCAGGAACTGATCGCAAAAATGGAAGCGGCAGCCGAAGCTCTGGAATTTGAAAAAGCCGTGTTCTATCGCGATCGGATGGCACTGTTAAGAGATGTGCAGTCACAGCAGGCGATTTATAAGCTCAAAGGCGAAGCCGATATCCTGTCGATTGCTTATCAGGCCGGGGTGACCTGTGTGCAGATCATGCATGTGCGCAACGGTAAAATGCTCGGCGGAAAAAGCTATTTCCCGGATATGCTCAGTGATGATCTGGGGCAGATGCTGGCCGATTTTATTGCCAATTTCTATTTTCAGGTGGCGGATGAAATTCCGGCCGAGCTGATTGTCAATGTCGAAGTGGCCGATCGCAAGGAACTGGAATCTGCCTTGTCGCAGCATTTTGACAAGAAAATCCAAATCAAGTCCAAGGTACGAGAAACCCGCGCGGAATGGCTGGAACTGGCACAAATGAATGTACAGCATGCGATTCAGGGCAAGCTGGCCAATCATTTTGAGCTGAATGGCCGTTTCCATCAGCTGGAACAGGTGGTCGGCCGCCCGGTGGACCGGATCGAATGTTTTGATATTTCGCATACCATGGGTGAAGACACTATCGCGTCTTGTGTGGTATTTGATAGTGGTGGGGTACGTAAACGTGATTATCGTCAGTTTTCCATCCATGACATTCAGGCGGGCGATGACTATGCCGCCATGCGTCAGGCTTTGACCCGTCGTTATAAAAAAGCCATGCTGCCAGATTTACTCCTGATTGATGGCGGCAAGGGGCAACTGCATATGGCGATGGAAGTGATGCAGGAACTAGGGCTGGAGGCCTTTATGGTCGGTGTGTCCAAAGGCGAGGGGCGTAAACCCGGTCTGGAAACCCTGCACTTTACCGATGGTCGCAAGATTCAGTTGCCAGAAGATCATAAGGCACTCCATTTGATTCAGCAGGTGCGGGATGAAGCGCATCGCTTTGCGATTACCAAGCACCGCGCCAAACGCGATAAAAAACGCGGTTCATCGGTACTAGAAGTCATTCCGGGCCTTGGGCCAAAACGCCGTCGTGACCTGTTGACCCATTTTGGCGGGATTCAGGGCGTACTGAAAGCCTCAGAAAGAGATCTGCAACTGGTGCCGGGATTGGGTTCAGTCATGGCACGGATGATCTATAAAGTGCTGCATGAATAATTATCAAGCCCAATGCAAGGGCAAAAGAGCACATTGACGCACGGGTCATTGATCATTCACAGCAGAGCAAGCTTGACTCAATATACTGAGGATCAAGACTCACTGAGGGATCAACATGTCTTTGCAGGCGCTTTATGCACAAATTTCCGAACAGGAATGGGTGGAATTTCCATCAGGATGGTTACAGGGGCGCACCCTGTATGGTGGTCTGGCTGCAGCAATGATGATGCAAAAAGCGGTTATTCAGATCAATGATCCGGCCAAACATCTGCTCAGTTGCAGCGTCACCTTTGTTGGGCCGATCCAACAGGCGAAAGTGCGACTAAGTGCTGAAATTTTGCGGGAAGGTAAGTCGGTCACCACCATCGAAGTGCGTCTATGGCAAGACGAGGTAGTACAAAGTATTCTGATTGCCAGTTTTGGTATCTCGCGTGACTCGGAAATTCAGGTGCAGCAAGAAGAACAGGCACCTGACTATGCTGCACCAGAGCAGCTGTTGCAGATTCCTGCTGGTTATGGCCTGCCAGAATGTTATGACCATTTTGAAATCGCCTGGGCGGACGTCAATCTGCCTTGTAGTGCCAGCTCACGTCCGGACTTTGGCGGCTGGTGCCGTTTTCATCCTGAAAAGCATAGCAATCGTGAATTCCTGATCGCTGACCTGATGGCAATTTTCGACATCTGGCCACCTGGTGTACTGCCGATGTTTAAAAGTATGGCACCCGCGAGTAGTCTGACCTGGAGCGTGACCTATGTGCATCCGCTTCAGCATCAACTGCATGATTGGTTTAAATATAAAGTATTTACGGATCATGCTGCGGATGGTTATGCAACCGAGCATGCCTATCTCTGGGATGCAGAAAATCGCCTGATTGCGATGGCAAGACAAACAGTGACGGTGTTTGCCTAGTGACACTGACAGCCAATTCGTATAAAGTGAAGCCTATTAATGATGGATCAAACCTCTAAAAAAGTGTGCATTTTCATCGTACATGAGGGGAACAATTGGCGGTGTCTATGACTACAGGTCGTATCCTGAATATTCCAAATATCTTGACCTTGGCGCGTATCGCTCTTATTCCGGTATTTTTATTGGTGGCTTACTGGCCGCCTGCAATGGGCTTTGAAGCCAACCATTCCGACATGACACGGCATATTATTTTGACCACGATTTTTGTAGTGGCTGCAGTGACGGACTGGTTTGATGGCTATCTGGCTCGAACTTTAAACCAGACCTCTGCTTTTGGCCGTTTTCTCGATCCGGTCGCAGATAAATTGATGGTCGCAGCTGCGCTGATTGTATTGGTGCAATGGCAACCTTCGATGTCGATGGCTTTTGCTGCGATTGTGATTATTTCACGTGAAATTACTGTTTCAGCATTACGTGAATGGATGGCAGAACTGGGTGCACGAACCAATGTTGCAGTATCAACCGTGGGTAAATACAAAACGGCTTTTCAGATGATTGCGATTACCGTGTTTTTGCTGAACTGGCCACCACTGGAAATGCTGGCCTATGCCTTGTTGTACACAGCAGTCATCCTGACTTTATGGTCGATGTTTATTTATCTGAAAGCGGCTTGGCCCTATTTGAAACAGCCTTAAGCAAAATTAAAAAATAAGCTCCTTGAAAGGGGCTTTTTTTATGCTCCGAAATTATCAAAATTTGATAAATCACAGGCAAAAAAATACCCAGCCTTTGGGGGAAGAACTGGGATGAAATCGGGGTATTTGTTGCTTATTGTTATAGTTATTCAAAGATATCTCATCTTCTTAGAGCTCATTATAAAGAGACCATTTTACAAAATCATATGACTTCTTGTAGCAGATTGTTGTGTTTTGTGATCAGTCTGTATGTAGGATTTACAATCTATAATTTTGATACAAATATGAATGTTTTTCAGCAGGATAGTGGCTGACTATTGGCGGGGGATAGGATAGGTAAAAATGCTTTTTAATCCTTCAGCTTTTGTCTAAAAAGTACAGAATACCGGCCGCCGCCCAATCAAAACCCTGAATTCAAGACATCAATAACTTAGCTTGCTGCTATTACTCTGTTCTTGAAATTCGAAAGCGCTATTGGGGAGAAAGATTTATAATTTCAGAAATGAAAAAGAGCCTCAAAAGAGACTCTTTGCAGATTAAAGCCTACGTGCAGCATAGCTGCTTGTCTTGCGTTCGGGTGGAGCAGTATTAGAGATACTAAAAAGGAGCCTTTTCAGACCCCTTTATCACATTCGAAACTACGTGCTTCGCTTGTCTTGCGTAATGTTTAGAGCAGCGCTCTAAACATTACTCAGGCTTTAGCCCTTCAGCTTTTTCCAAAGTTTCGTCATTGCTAAAGAACTTTTCACGTTGTTCTTCTAGAAACTTTTTCGCGTCCGGTTCAAATACGTTTAAACGCTTTTCATTAATCAGCGTAGTCTGGTGTTTGAGCCATTCCTGCCAAGCCTGTTTAGACACATGGTCAAACAGTTCCTGACCCTTGGGGCCTGGGAAGGGTGCAAAGTCCAGGCCTTCCATTTCTTGTTGATACTTACGGCAAAATACTTGTCGAGACATATCAATACTCCGAATTTAAGCTAAAAAAGTTAAGCGTAAAGATTTTCTAAGCGAGTATAAGCACGGGCAATAGCAGCTTCGACTTGCGCAGGTGCAGTTCCACCAATATGGTTACGTGCATTCACAGATGCTTCAAGTGTTAACGCTTTTTCAAATACATCGGCCTGAATCAGGTCAGAGAACTGTTGAAGTTGCTCAAGTGTCAGCTCAGACAAATCTTTCGACTCTGCAACACCCAGTGCTACAGCTTTGCCGACAATTTCGTGCGCATCACGGAATGCCACGCCATTTTTCACCAGGTAATCTGCCAGATCAGTCGCAGTAGAGAAACCACGTAGCGCTGCTTCGCGCATTTCAGCAATGTTTGGAACCAGTGCAGGAATCATGTCGGCAAATGCCATCAATGAACCACGTACCGTATCGATCGCATCAAACAAGGGTTCTTTGTCTTCCTGATTGTCTTTGTTGTACGCCAGCGGCTGGCCTTTCATCAGGGTCAGCAGGCTCATCAGGTCGCCATAGACACGGCCGGTTTTACCACGTACCAGTTCAGGCACATCCGGGTTTTTCTTCTGTGGCATGATTGAAGAGCCTGTACAGAAACGATCTGGAATATTCACGAATTTGAACTGCGCTGAAGTCCATAGAATCAGTTCTTCAGACATACGAGACAAGTGCATCATAATTAACGATGCAGCGGCATTAAATTCAATTGCAAAATCACGATCCGATACTGCGTCTAAAGAGTTTTCAGCAACGGCTTCAAAACCTAACAGCTCAGCGGTGTAAGCACGCTCGATCGGATAGGTGGTTCCTGCAAGTGCAGCAGAACCCAGTGGCATACGGTTGACACGTTTACGGCAATCAATCAGACGCTCAGAGTCGCGTACCAGCATTTCAAACCAGGCCATTAAGTGATGACCAAAAGTCACCGGCTGAGCGGTTTGTAAATGGGTGAAGCCCGGCATGATGGTATCGGTATTTTTAGCCGCCAAGCTTAAAATACCTTTTTGTAATTTTTCGAGTAATTTTAAAATCGCATCAATTTCATCACGTACATAAAGACGAATGTCAGTTGCGACCTGATCATTACGGCTACGGCCAGTGTGTAATTTCTTGCCTGTGATGCCAATACGCTGAGTCAGGCGCGACTCAATGTTCATGTGCACATCTTCTAGGTCAATGCGCCATTCGAACTTACCTGCTTCAATATCGGCTTGAATGGCAGTCAGACCTTCGATGATGTCATCGCGTTCCTGTGCCGTCAGTACGCCTACTTTGGCCAGCATGGTTGCATGGGCAATCGAGCCTGCAATATCCTGTTTATAAAAACGTTGGTCAAATTGAACAGATGCTGTAAATTCAGCAACAAAAGCATCAGTCGCTTCAGAGAAACGACCACCCCACATACCCGAAGTCTGGGCTTGTGATGGATTAGAGGAATTAGAAGATGTGGTCATGTCGGCTCAATCAGATTAAAAGCAGTAGAACGAAAAAGAGTATAACAAATTCAAAGCCTATTGCCGAAGTCACATCTGCTCAATCTTTCGCATCGATAAACGGGCAAACACAAAGTTCCTATTTTTTTAGCCAGATTGGCAATCTTCGCTATTTGCTGGAACTGTTTGTCGGCGGCAATATTCTGGCCATGATTCTAGCGCTCGCAGAAGCACAGTCGTGGCAAGCTTTAAATGCGATGCATCTGCTGCAATATATGCTGTATATCAACTGGGTACTGTTATGTTTTGCAGCACTGGTGGAATTATTCCATCAGGCCTTTCAGCATATGGGGATTAAGCTGGCGCTCATTTCCGGTTTTTTGCTACTACAGGCCATTGTGGTGCTGACCACCATCAGTCTGAATGTTGTGATACATTTTGGAATGAATTTTAATTTTCAGGGCTTAAACCTGGCAATTGCCCTGGATCAGGTTGGGTTACATCTCAGTTTGGGTGTTTTGCTCGGTATGTTTTGTTTTCGCTACCTGTATTTGCGTGAACAATGGGAACAGCAGCAGCATAGTGAACTGAATGCCCGGATTCAGGCCATGCAAGCGCGGATTCAACCGCATTTTCTGTTCAATAGTATGAACAGTGTGATTAGCCTGATCAGCATCGATCCGGATAAAGCCGAACAGATGCTGCTGAATCTGTCCCGCTTATTTCGTGCCAGTTTTCAGGAATTGAAACTGGTCAGTCTGCAAGAGGAAATTGATCTGTGCCAGCGCTATCTGGAGATTGAGCAGATCCGTTTGGGTGAACGCCTGCAAATCGAATGGAAGTTAGAAAACAAAGACTTATACTCACAAGTACAAATCCCATTATTAACTTTACAACCCTTGTTAGAAAATAGTATTTTCCATGGAGTTGAAAAAATTCTCACAAAGAGTACGATAAGCATATTGGTTGAAATATTGCAAAATCAAATTAATATCATCATTACTAACCCTTATACGCAGGATAATAAAACTTTAAAAAAGGGGCATGGTATTGCAATAGAAAATGTCAGACAGCGTCTGCAAGCTTATTACGGACCCAGTATGACCTTTCAAACCTTTGCCGGCGAAGGGATGTTTACGACGGTAGTGCGATATCAATATAAATAAAAATAAATCAAAGAAATCGCAGTTAGCTTTATCATGTATTTGATCATGTTAACTGGGTAAGGAGGAGCAATGGACATCCTGATTTGTGATGATGAGCCTTTGGCTGTCGAGCGATTATCACGTTTAGTCTCTCAGCTGGGGCATGATGTGGTGGCGACTGCAAGTCATGGTCGTCAAGCGATTGATCTGGCTCACCAATACGAACCCGATGTCATACTATTAGATATTCAAATGCCTGAAATGAATGGCCTTGCTTGTGCGCAGTATTTGCGTCAGCTGGACCCGATGCCGGCAATTATCTTTTGTACGGCCTATGACCAACATGCGCTGGATGCATTTAAATCAAATGCCGAAGGCTACTTGCTTAAACCCGTGATGCAACAGGAATTGGCACAGGTTTTGGAGCACTTAACTAAACTTACCCAAGCTCAGATGAGCCAACTAAAACAAAAAGAAAATATGGACGAAATCAATATCAGCCGCCAGCAGATTGCGGCAAAGACCTATCGTGGTGTCGAATTGGTGCCAGTTGAAAATATCTATTATTTTCTGGCGGATCAGAAATATGTCACTGTACGTCATAAAAACGGCAGTGTACTGATTGATGAAACCTTAAAGGAGCTAGAGCAGGAGTTTGGGAACCAGTTTATCCGGATTCATCGTAATGCCTTGATCTCGGTGAATTATCTGGATGGTCTGGAAGTGGTCAGTTCAGGTCAGTATCAGGTGCGTTGTCGTGAGCTGGACGACCGTTTAGCGGTCAGTCGGCGACATTTGCCATTTTTAAGGGATCGGATTCAAAAGCTATAGCAGGAATCAATGAGAGCATTCAGTTGAAACTTGTATAAATTCACTTGCATTTTAAAGTGAGCAGGTTAAGTTTAGACTATTGTTCTCATTTACTGTTATTGAAATTTATGAAGACCCTAAAAATTGCAACTCGACAAAGTCCACTTGCGCTTTGGCAAGCGGAACATATCCGTGCGCGCCTACAAGATTTGCACGCTGGTTTGCAGGTCGAGTTAGTCACTTTTGTTACACAGGGCGATAAAATCCTAGATACGCCGCTGGCCAAAATTGGTGGTAAAGGTCTATTTGTAAAAGAATTAGAAGCTGCTTTACTCGATGGCCGTGCCGATCTGGCCGTACATTCCATGAAGGATGTACCGATGGCATTGCCGGAAGGGCTGAGCCTTGCGGTGATCTGTGAGCGTGAAGATCCACTGGATGCCTTTGTCTCGAATACCTATGCCAGCTTTGATGAATTGCCACAGGGCGCCAAAGTGGGCACTTCCAGTTTGCGCCGTAAAACCCAGATTTTAAAACAGCGTCCTGATCTCGAAATCATTGATTTGCGCGGTAATGTCGGTACACGTTTGTCCAAGCTGGATGCCGGTCAGTATGATGCGATTATTCTGGCCAGTGCCGGTTTGAAACGTTTAGGTCTGGCAGAACGTATTCGTCATACTCTGACTCCTGAAATCAGTCTACCGGCCGTAGGTCAAGGTGCACTGGGGCTGGAATGCCGTACCCATGATCAGGCGGTACTGGACTTGATTCAGCCATTATTACATGCAGAAACGGATGCCTGCGTGCGTGCTGAGCGTGCCTTTAATGCCTATCTGGAAGGCGGATGTCAGGTGCCGATTGCCGGCTATGCCACGCTCCAGAATGATGTGATTTCAATCGAAGGTCGCGTTGGCAGTGTTGATGGAACGGTTTTGCTGCGTGCACAGCACACTGGAAAAATTGCAGAAGCTGAACAGTTAGGGGTGGAATTGGCCAAAAATTTACTCGATCAAGGTGCAGGCGAGTTGCTGAAAGCACTTTATTCAAACTGATGTTACTGATTAATACCCGTCCGAGTGAGCGTGCTGCGGGTTTGACTCAGCAGTTACAGGCAGCGCAGATTTCTGTACTAGAATTGCCTTTGCTGGAATTGCACGCACAGCCTTATTCCGACGAGCTGTTACGCTTGTATCGCCAGCTGGATCAGGCCAAAATCATTGTGGTGGTCAGTCCGACTGCCGCCCAGATTGGCATGCAATATTTGCAGCAGGCGGAAATTACCTTATCGCGCTTGGCAGATGTGCAATGGGTGGCGGTGGGTAAAGCCACTGAGCAGGCGCTGGCTGGTTATGGTATTCAAAGTCATGTGCCTGAACTTGAAACTTCGGAAGGCATGTTGCAATTACCCGTGTTAAGGCAACTGCCTGCTGGCTCAGCTGTGGCCTTCTGGCGCGGAGAAGGCGGCCGTCAATTTATGATGGATCATCTGCGCGCAAATAATATCAAAATTTTGAATTTTATTTTATATCGGCGGCAATGCCCCGCAAGCACAGCAATGATTTTGGCAGAAAACCTGGCATTGCTTGAGACGCAGCAGCGCTTTGCCGTGCTAATCAGCAGTGAAGCAAGCTGGTTAAACTGGCTGACATTAATGCAGGATAACTCGGATTTAATGCATCAGGCCCGTTATTTGGTTTTGGGGCCGCGTTTGGCCACTCTTCTTGGGGAATATCAACAGCAGCATCAGGCAGGGTTTGAATTTGTGCAAATTGATGATTTAGAGGCGAATACGATCTTGCAAAAAATGAGACTGATACTAGGGAACGCATGAAGAAACTATTTATTGTATTTTTCATTTTGAGTGTGGTGTGGCTCATCAAACTCAGCTATGACCTTTATGTTCTCAATGCAGCGCAGACTGGACTTCATCAAGGTGTTAAACAGTTGCAGCAGCAAAATGCCAATCTCAATGATCAGTTTGTGGCATTAAAACGCCAGTTTACCGCCCAGCAGCAAAATGCAGGCACTCCCTCAGCTCAGGCAGCAGCTGCAGTGCTAACTGCTGACACGCAGAATGATATTGCTCTCGTACAACAGCAGCTGGATCTGATTGAATTTGCACTACAACAGCAACAATATGCCACCGCCATTGAAAAACTAAACCACCTGCAGAATGAGTTGGATGAGTATGTCTTGGCGCCGTCGCTTGGTGCAGCAAAATAAATTAAAAGAAGTATTGATGCAGATGGATGCTGAAATTGAAAAAGAAATTCAGGCTCCGCATCTTCAAAGTTTGGAAACTCAACGCTCTTTCTGGCAGCGCTGGATTCAGATCGAAGCTGCAGAGCAGCCGAGTACCGTATTAATGCAACGGCATCTGGTATTGAAAGAAGCTCAGTTGCGCTTGCTCATTGCACAAAATACGTTGCAGCAAGATCAATCTGTCGCCTTTCAGCAAGCGTTGAATGCGGTGATTGATGTCTTGGAGCAATTACCGGATGCACGTAGTCAGTACTGGATTCAGCAGTTGCATCAAATCAAGGCCACACCGGTCACTCCAACGCCTTTATTAAATACACGCACCTTAGTTGGCTAATTGCTTATGAAACAGATTTTGCTGGCCTATTTATTTATCTGCCTACTGGGTATAGCGGGGCTGAGCATCCTGAGTTATGGGCATGGGGCCGGCTATGTCTATTTATATTGGCGTGAGTGGCAGTTACAAACTAGCCTGTGGTTTTTGGCGGCCTCACTGGTCACGTTCAGTTTTCTGATTCATTGCCTCTGGTACGCGATCAAACAGTATCGCAGCCGTGAACAGCGTAAAAATGAAACCGTATTTAGTTTTGCCCATTTACATCCTTATGAACAACTGGCTGTGATCTGGTTATTAAATGCGGCTCAGGATCAACGGGATTTTATTCAGCAGTCTTTTAGCAAGTCGGGCTTACTCAAACATATTATTGATGCACGATTATCTTGGGGGCAACAGCAATATACAGATGCCTTGACTGCTTTAAATCAGTCTAACCCGATGGCATTTGAGTTGGCAGAATTGCAGCGAATTGAAATTTATTTATCGCAACAGCACGGTGAGCAAGCACTGACTCATTTAGAATTTTTAAATCAGCATGAATTATCACCATGGTTAATACAGGTGAAACCAGCCTATGAACAGCGACTCACCACATTATGGGGTGTATTTGCCCTACAGTTTCCCTGGTTATATTTACGCTCGACTAAATATGGACATTTAGAACAAGAAGTAAAAAAAATATGGCTTGAACAATTATTATTAGCCTATGATCAGGCCACACAAGATGATTTAATTTATTTACAACAGCGTTATTTAGATTTAAAAAAGCAAGTATTTGATCGTGACTATACAGTCAAGTTATTATGGTTGAAATTATTATTCAGAATACCTGAAATGAGTGCCGAACATGAAACAATGGCAATTCATTTATTAGAGCAACAATTTAATCAGGACGTATTTTATTTGTGGTTTCAACAGCAATTGTTACGGCAGAACCCGGATTATGATCATATTGCACAGCAGATTTCGCATTGGGAAACCAAGTATCCGGCATTACCGATTTTGAGTTTTGCAAAATGGCATGTGTTACAGGCCACCGGTTATACAGAGGAAGCCCAGCATTTGCTTGACTTATATCCTGATGATATTCGTATGAGTTATTTGAGAATTAAAGCGGCCTTACAAGACCGTGAAGACTTGCTCCAGCAGTTAAATGCAGTATTTGAGTCCAATGTAAACTTTATCGAAATTAAAATTTGAGAATCATCATGTCAGAATTACAACAATATCCAGTGGTTTATGCACAGAGCGTGGCATGGGGAGACATGGATGCATTGGGCCATGTGAATAATGCCATGTATTATCGTTATATAGAAAATGCACGTCTGGCTTATCTGAATGCATTGGATTTACTGAATGAATCGGTCTCTACGGTGGTCTCTTCAAATCAGTGCCGTTATTTAAAACCGGTGGTTTTTCCAGATCATTTAAAAATTGCAGCACGTATTGAAGAGATTCGAAATAGTGCATTCCGCATGCATTATTTATTATGGAGTGAAAAACAGCAAAGTATAGTGGCAACTTCGGAAGCGGTTATTGTTTGTATTGATCAAAAAACCCTGCAGAAAACTCAAATTCCAGAACATATCCGAAAGAAAATCGAAGCACTTGAATTAACAGCCGGACATGAAATCTAAAAAATGAATTGATTATTTAATTTTGTCATTATTTCTAAACTTTATTGTTATTGATTTAAATATTTATATTGAATGTTTTATTTAATATAAATATGATGGGGTATTATTTAACAAAACAAATAATATTATTTAATCGGAGAGCATTATGCCAGATATTACTCATTTATCAGTAGAAGAGTTAAAGCGTTTACAAGCCGAAGCAGAATCACTGATTGCTTCAAAAAAAGACCAAGAGATCGAAGATGCTTATCAGCAAATCTTGGCCGTTGCTGACAAAGTAGGTATGACGGTTGAACAGTTACTTGAATTTGGCGCGTCTAAACGCAAGAAATCATCACGTAAATCAGTGGAGCCACGTTATCGTAGCAAAAGCAACCCAGATGATACCTGGACGGGTCGTGGCAAGCAGCCGCGCTGGTTGGTGGCAGAGCTGGACAAAGGTGCCAAGCTTGAAGATTTCTTGATCTAAGCCTCGATTTGATCTCGTCATTAGGCTGTCATACAGACAGTCTAAGATTGCTGAACCAAGCATGATTGCTTGGTTTTTTTATATCTATGAATTGGCGTTGGGAAAAAAGTGTGCATAATGTGTCTGTATAAGGAAAACATTATAAATGGGGATTTAGACTTGAGATATTGGTCGTGGTGGGATGAGCAATAAACCTAAAACTTTAAAATGGTTCATCCTTGCGCTTGTGGCGTTTTTTGTCTTTGTGATCCTGCAAGTGCCAGCTGCCTGGTTGATTTCAAAATTTTATAAAAATAATCAGGCCTTGCACAATGTAAACGGGAATATCTGGCAGGGCAGTGCTGACTGGAAAAAAGGTAATTTGCGGGGCAGCCTGAACTGGAAAGTACGGCCATTGGACTTGCTGTTGCTGCGAGTTGGGGCAGATGTTGAATTGCATAGCGGCAATACTCAGCTTTCAGGGATCATGGGCTATGGGCTGAATAAAGCCTTGATCGTCAAAAATCTTGAGGGTCAGCTCGCGCCGGAAACCTTAAAAAAAGTGGCAGACTGGCAATGGCCAGCGACTGCTATTCAGTTTAAAGAGCTGGATTTTAAATATAAACAGGAACAAGGCTTCAGTCAGGTGACCGGGCAAATGCAATGGGCGGGTGGTGAGCTGATTTATAGCTTTGCCCAGCGTCAGGAACGTATGAATGTACCGGCCATGACCGGACAACTGGCAGATGAGAGCGGACAGCTCTTACTCGACGTTCGGGATAACCGAGAGCAACGTATGCTGAATATCAAGCTTGATCCCAGTCTGATGCTCGATATCCAGCTTACCCAGCGCTTTTTAATGAATGCACCCTCCTATGAAGGTAAAGCTGGCCTGGATACTTATGTGATTAGTACCCGCCAACCCCTAATGGGAGGCTTGAACTAATGGCCATTTCTCTTGGCGATCTAAAAAATATCGATCTGAAACAGGCCAATCGTGTTGCGCCTGTCGTGTTGCTGTTGTTGATTCTATATTTATGCTGGAAACTGGCGGCCATGTTCTGGTTGCTGATTGCGCCACCTCAAGCTATGCAGCTGGATCGGGTAGAACTGGGTTCACAACAGGCGCAAATCCCCAATATCAGTGCATTTTCGCTGTTTCAGGAAAGTGGACAAACAGCAGCAGGAGCAGAAGCTGCCAATATTCTTTTGCAAGGCGTGGTGGTTGCCAGTCCAAGCTATAACTCTTCTGCGGTGCTGAAAGTCAATGATCAGGTGGATCGTTATCGCGTTGGAGAAATGCTGGGCAACAGTGGTTTTGAGCTGGCTGAGGTCTATTGGGATCGGGTCATTCTGCGCAGAGCAACCGGTGCCACTCATGAAGTGTTATTCAAGGGTCTGGAAAATGGCTTGAATCAGCCGATCGTGCCGGCAACCCCAGCATCTAATACGATGTCTGCTCCATCTTCGATTATGAATAGCGCAGCTGAAGCACAAAATCTGCCTTCAGCTCAAAATGAAATCGGTCGGGCAATCCAGCAGATGCAGGAAAACAAGGATCAGTATTTACATAATATGGGGGTCAGCGCGTCGGATGGGGGCTTTGAAATCACTTCCCGGACGCCGGCTGCACTGCGTAATCGACTCGGTTTAAGACCGGGAGACCGGATTTTATCTTTAAACGGTCAGACGCTGTCGCAGGGGCAAACCGAGGCGCAATTACTGGAACAGGCTCGACGTGAAGGTCAGGTCAAACTCGAAATAAAACGTGGTGATCAGACGATGACCATACAACAAGATTTGAAGTGATGTGTCATCACGCATAGGGTTAGGAAACACAAAAGTTTATGGCTTTATTTAATAATAATCGATCAGCATGGGCATGCTGTGTGGCCGCCCCGCTCGTAGCAATGATCAGTACGGCGGGTTATGCGCAAACCTGGAAAATCAACCTGCGGGATGCTGACCTCACCGCATTCATTAATGAAGTGGCTGACATTACCGGCAAGAACTTCGCAGTCGATCCGCGGGTGCGTGGTAATGTTACCGTTATTTCCAATAAAGCACTGAATAAAAATGAAGTCTATGACCTGTTTTTAGGTGTGCTCAATGTCAATGGTGTGGTGGCGATTCCTTCGGGCAATACCATCAAGCTGGTACCGGACAGCAATGTCAAAAGCTCGGGCATTCCCTATGATGCCAGAAGCCGTGCCAGTGGTGACCAGATCGTGACTCGGGTATTGTGGCTGGAAAATACCAATCCGAATGATCTGATTCCAGCACTGCGCCCTTTGATGCCGCAATTTGCCCATCTGGCAGCAGTGCCGGGCACCAATGCACTGATCGTGTCGGATCGGGCCAATAATATTTATCAGCTGGAAACCATCATTCGTAATCTGGATGGCACCGGTCAAAATGATATGGAAGCGGTCAGTCTGCAATCGAGTCAGGCCGAGGAAATGATCGAGCTGATCGAGTCCATGACAGCCACGGGTGCAGCCAAAGATGTGCGTGGTTCGCGGGTACGTGTCATCGCAGATACCCGCACCAATCGGATTATCATTAAAGGTGATCCGACGACGCGTAAGCGGCTGCGTCAAATGATTGAAACCCTGGATGTGCCGGCGGCAGACCGTCTGGGCGGCTTGAAAGTCTTTCGTTTGAAATATGCCAGTGCCAAGAATCTGGCAGAGATCTTGCAGGGACTGGTGACAGGGCAGGCGGTGAACAGTAGTTCAAATTCCACTGGCACGTCTTCGGGTTCATCTTCCCTGAGTTCGAATAACAGTTTAAACAATAACAACAGTAGCAACACCAGCGGAAATAATACTTCCTCCGCTATTCAGTTGAATACCGGCATGAACGCCGAGCAGGGTGGAATTAGCAGCTTTAGCGCAAACGGGGTGAGTATTATTGCCGATGCCACGCAAAACTCTTTGGTGGTTAAGGCCGATCCGCAATTGATGCGGGAAATCGAATCAGCAATTAATCAGCTGGATATTCGCCGTCAACAGGTACTGATTGAAGCTGCCATTATCGAAGTAGAAGGTACAGATGCCGATCAGCTTGGGGTGCAATGGGCCTTGGGAGATATCAGTAGCGGTATTGGGCTGATTAACTTTGATAATTTTGGTACCAGTCTAAAAAATGTGGCAGCCGGCTATCTCACCGGCGGTGGTGCAGGTGCTGCAAGTACCGTGGGAGCTGGGACTTCGTTGGTGCTCGGCGATTATCGTGAAGGCAGTGATGGTTCACGCCGTCTGTATGGTGCGCTGATTCAGGCCTTAAAAGAAAGCACCAAGTCCAATCTGTTGTCTACGCCATCCATTGTGACCATGGACAACGAAGAAGCCTATATTGTGGTCGGTGAAAACGTACCCTTTGTGACAGGTTCGGTTTCAACTGGCGCTGCTGGGGTGGCCAATCCCTATACCACGATTGAACGTAAAGATGTCGGGGTCACTTTAAAAGTGGTGCCGCATATTGGTGAAGATGGTACGGTGCGTCTGGAAGTGGAGCAGGAAGTATCGGCTGTTAATCGGGATCGTGGACAAGCGCAGGATCTGGTGACCAGCAAGCGTGCGATTAAAACTTCGATTCTGGCTGAAAATGGGCAAACCATTGTGCTGGGTGGTCTGATTTCGGATAACACCAGTTATGGCCGTCAGGCAGTTCCGGGTCTGGGCGCAATCCCTGGTCTTGGGCGTTTATTCCGTTCTGAAGGTAAATCTAATCAGAAACGTAATCTGCTGATCTTCATCCATCCAACGATTGTGGGGGATAAAAATGAAGTCAGTAAACTGACCCAGCAACGTTATAGCCAACTGTATAGTCTGCAACTGGCCCTGGATGCTGATGGTAATTTTGCCAAGCTGCCGGAACAGGTCGGTGATGTCTATCAACAGCGTATTCCGGTTTCGAAAACACCTTTACAAAATTCGTCTTATCAAACTGTGCCGACGGCTCCAGTGCCGACTCAGCCAGCTGCTGTGGTAGTCACGCCTGTCGCGATTGAGCCTGTGTTGCAGTCACAACCCGGACAACACGTCGAAAAGCGTAAGAATACCGTGACCACCACAACACTTAGACCGAAAAGCTAAGTGATGTAGCATGAACAAACAGCATGTTATGATAATGTCAAAGAGAAAAGAGAAGTAAATTCATGACTTGGAAAATACACGCGATTACAGGTGACTTGACAGGGCAAGAGATTAGCATTGACCGTGATATGCTGGTGGGACGTCATCAGGCCGCAGACATTGTGTTGCAGGCCGCAGAGATCTCGCGCAAACATGCTGCTTTCTTGCTCAAAGATGATGCGCTCTGGGTACAGGACTTAGGATCATCGAATGGCACTTTCGTCAATGATGTGCAGATTGCACAGGAAACGTTATTAAAACAGGATGATATCGTTCAGTTTGCCAGCCTGAAATTTTCCGTGTTGGCGCCTGTGGCTGCGGTAGAAGTTCCAGCAGAAATAGAAGCCACGGCAGAAAAAGTCGTGGCACAGGTTGAAGTGACTGAACCAACGCCAGCACAACAAATGAATGAGCAGGGTATACCGGAACTGACACAGCGAGATGCCTCAGTCCAGCTGACCCGAGATGGCATGCCAACCCATGTCGGGATTCCAAAACCAGCGCCGATTCCTGAAGGCGTCGATCTTGCTGCAGTGAAACCAGAACCTACGCCAATGCCGGTTGAGCAGCCTGTGTCACGGGTAGAGCAGGAAAAAGAAACCCAGAAAAATGTGTCTGTTGGTTTGATTTCAGTGATTGTATTGATTATTTTGGCAATTATGGCTTGGGTAATGTTTAAATAAGCCGATGATTGGTTACAATCAAGGCATGCACAGCGCATGCCTTTTTTGTGGCTGCGAATAATATAAAAGAGGGTCGGGATGTCTATTGCACAATTAGAACAGCGTGAACTGATCTTGTTTGATCTGGATGGTACTTTGGTTGATTCGGCGCATGACCTGTATCGTGCCATGAATATGAGCCTGAATGTGTTGCAATTGCCTTTGGTCACGGAAGAGCAGGTTCGTACCTGGGTGGGCAAGGGCACCTCGATATTTTGTGAAAGTGTATTGCTACATCTGGTCGGTGAAGTTACACCCGCACAGCATCAGGAGCTGCTGAATACTTTTCTGGATATTTATAATGTTGATCCTTGTGTCGACACGGTTCCATTTCCCGGAATTCTGAAGTTTCTCGACTGGGCCAAAGCGCAGGGCAAAACCCTGATCTGCGTCACCAATAAGCCGGAGCTTCCTGCTTGTGCTATTTTAGAGACATTGGATATGGCACATTATTTTGCCGAGACCATTGGTGGCGACCGTTTTAGCGAGCGTAAACCGCATCCGCGTCAATTATTACACTGTGTCGAACAGTATGGTGTAACGAAAGAACAGGTGTTACTGATCGGGGATTCTTCCAATGATGTGGAGGCTGCACGTCGCGCCGGGATTGATTGTATTGTGGTGAGCTACGGCTATAATCACGGTGAAAATATAGCAGACTGTCATCCTCAAGAAATTGTAGATGATCTACGTGAATTGCTTGCTTAATTAGGGTGTTAGGAAAATAAAATGAATAGTGATCAGGTTTTTCGATGGCGTCGCTCAGTTCAAGTCTATTTATACACTGAGTAAACCCAATTTAAAGAGAAAAACCGCATGACCACACAAGCACAATTCCAGCAACTTGCTGCACAAGGCTATAACCTGATTCCAGTGTACCGTCAGCGTCTGGCCGATACGGATACCCCACTTTCTATTTTCGCGCGTCTTAAGCAGCATCAGCAGGCTTATCTGTTTGAATCTGTCGAAGGTGGAGAAAACTGGGCACGCTATTCGATTATTGGGCTGGGCGAATCTACGGTATTTTCCTGTAATGCCGGTGAACTGACGGTACAGCATGCGGACGGCTCGATTGAAAAGCAGCACTGTGCAGATCCTTTTCACTATATTCGTGACTTTCAGGCTCAGTTTAAAGTGCCGACCCAACAGGACTTGCCTGCATTGCCAAGCTTCACTGGCGGTCTGGTGGGCTACTTTGGTTATGATGCCGTGCGTTATATTGAACCCAAACTCAAAAATGTGCCTGAAGCAGATCCGGTTGGCTTGCCTGATATCTGGATGATGTTGTCTAAAACTGTCATTGTCTTTGACAATTTAAAAGATACCTTATTTCTGATTGTGCATGCCGATGCAGCTGACCCGATTGCTTATGAAAAAGCACATGAACAATTGAATGAATTGGAAAATATTCTGGCAACACCGATTAGCCTGAAAGCTGAAAAACATAGTCCACCACATTTTGAATCTCTAACCGGACATGACAACTTTATTGCCTCGGTTGAAAAGGTCAAAGAATATATTCGTGCCGGCGATGTGATGCAGGTGGTGCCCGGGCATCGTATGGTGTCAGATTTCGATGGTGATCCCTTACAGGTCTATCGTGCGCTACGTCATCTGAATCCTTCGCCGTATCTGTTTCTGGTACAAGGGCAAACCTTGGAAAACAATACACCGTTCCATATTGTCGGTTCTTCACCAGAAATTTTATCGCGTTTGGAAAATGGCATTGCCACAGTGCGTCCTTTAGCAGGCACACGACCACGTGGCAAAACCAAGGAAGAAGATCTGGCCCTTGAGCAAGACTTGCTCTCTGATGAAAAAGAAATTGCCGAACATGTCATGCTGATTGACTTGGGGCGCAATGACGTCGGACGCATTGCAAAAATTGGTAAAGTTCAAGTGACTGATCAAATGGTGATCGAACGTTATTCGCATGTCATGCATATTGTCTCGAATGTACAGGGTGAAGTGCGTGACGATGTCGATGCCTTGGATGTTTTCAAGGCAACTTTCCCTGCCGGTACGCTTTCAGGTGCACCAAAAATTCGTGCCATGGAAATTATTGACGAAGTTGAGCCGGTAAAACGCGGAATTTTTGGTGGCGCTGTCGGTTATTTAGGCTGGCATGGTGAAATGGACATGTCGATTGCGATTCGTACCTGTGTGATCCGTGAAAATAAGGTCTATGTTCAGGCCGGAGCAGGGCTGGTTGCCGACTCAAATCCCGAATCTGAATGGAATGAAACCCAAATAAAAGCTCGCGCAGTGATCAAAGCGGTTGAATTATCATCAAATGGTTTGATTTTATGAGTTTTTGGGGTTTTTTTTGAAAAAAACACTTGCATGGTTTGTGAGTTTTGCTAAACTGCACACCGTTCCGATACGAAACGTACGAAACACTAAGAAACGCCGGCATAGCTCAGTTGGTAGAGCAACTGACTTGTAATCAGTAGGTCCACAGTTCGAATCCGTGTGCCGGCACCATCTTAGAGAGTTTCAAGGGTTGAGTAAAGAACAGCACTGATGTAAGTGTAAAATGGTGAGGTTCCCGAGCGGTCAAAGGGGGCGGACTGTAACTCCGCTACGAAAGTTTCGAAGGTTCGAATCCTTCCCTCACCACCAATTTTAATACTTCAATAAGTGGTTTGTACCAACATCGTGCGGGAGTAGCTCAGTTGGTAGAGCGGTAGCCTTCCAAGCTGCATGTCGCGAGTTCGACCCTCGTCTCCCGCTCCATTGAAGTGCTAATATTTGCTCTTATAGCTCAGTGGTAGAGCACTCCCTTGGTAAGGGAGAGGTCTCGAGTTCAAATCTCGATAAGAGCTCCAGATTACAGTTTAGCAATTTTTATTGCACAATATTCCAGAAGCAGGCTATTTAGTCTGCTTTTCAAGTATTTGGTATTTGGTTTTTTAAAACGACATGTCGGAACTGGGTTTTACTCAGAATTGTGTTCGACGTAAACGAGGAGTATTAACATGGCTAAGGCTAAGTTTGAACGTAATAAGCCACACGTTAACGTGGGCACAATTGGTCACGTCGACCATGGTAAAACAACTTTAACAGCTGCGATTGC
>SMFC01000067.1_pt1 | contig 27111 bp, 21 predicted proteins | sample 2456331 | NCBI WGS metagenome assembly SMFC01 (sample SAMN10132608, study PRJNA489261) | soil metagenome | isolation source: day120 control-loamy sand soil ammended | place: USA
TGCATGGGGTACGCCATACGCGGCGGCCATGGTGGGATGCACACTGGTACTGCCGGGGCCAGGTCTGGATGGTGCCAGTCTGGTGAATCTGATTGATACTTATAAAGTTTCAGTGGCGCTTGGCGTGCCAACCATCTGGCAGGGTTTGATTGCCGCAGCAAACCAGTCAGGTTCCAAGCTGGAAAGTCTGAAACGTAATGTAATCGGAGGATCGGCCTGTCCACCGGCAATGTTACGAACTTTCAAAGAGCAGTTTAACTGTGAAACAATTCATGCTTGGGGCATGACGGAAACAGGTCCAGTGGCTACTGCCAATCAGCTCAAAGCCAAACATTTGCAGCTATCAGATGAAGAAAAACAGCAGATTCGTCTGTCTCAAGGCCGACCGCCATTTGGGGTTAGTGTACGTTTAACTGATGTAGAAAAATGTACGCATGAAATTGAACGAGATGGTGAAACTATCGGAAGTTTACAGGTGAAAGGGCACTGGGTTATTAATAAGTATTTCGGTAAGCAAGAATCTCCATTGACTGAGGATGGTTGGTTAGATACAGGGGATATTGGCACGCTGAATCAAGATGGTTTTGTAAAACTCAGTGACCGTTCCAAAGATTTAATCAAGTCTGGCGGCGAATGGATTTCATCGGTGGATCTGGAAAATATTGCCATGGGACATCCGGAAATTGCGATGGCGGCGGTGATTGCCGCCCAGCATCCAAAGTGGGATGAACGTCCGGTATTGATTGCGATTAAAAAATCGGACAGTCAGCTGAGTGAGACAGAGCTACTCGATTATTATGCTGATAAAGTCGCTAAATGGCAGGTTCCAGACAGAGTGGTTTTTGTAGACTCAATTCCACTAAGTGGAACTGGAAAGATGCTGAAAAAAGATTTGCGGGAACTCTATGGGAATATTCTTTTAGAGCAGGCTGTCGGTTAGAGCCTCAACATGAAATTTTGATTGAGCCATATATGACATATCTTTTGTCATAAGAAAAGCCTATTCTAGAGAGGATAGGCTTTTTATAAATACTCATATCATTGATTTTTAAAGTTATATATGGAGTTTTAGGGCATTGGTTTTAGAAAATTATAAAATCTTAAATTTCTTTTTCATAAAGTAAAAAGCTAATAAAACACTTAACCAAAATAAATAATTTAAAAGAAAATAGTTAAAGAGAAATTCATCTTGATCCCAGAAAATAAATAACACACTTATATTATTAGCAGGTGATGTAAAATCTCCATCAATTAAGAATACAAAAGGAAATCCTCCTGCAAGTCTATGTACTTCCTCAATTTGATCTACCACTATACGATTAATAGGGATGTATCTTTGATAAAACAAAGATACCGAGGTTAGTGCAAAAGATAAAATGCTGATATATAATATTTTTTTCATAGACTAATTCTTTGTCTTTTAAGTTTATCAAAAACAACCAATAACACAGCCAGGAAATAGAGTCAGAAGAATGGTTGGTATATTGCTATACATTTCAACTATTCTTTAAAAAACTACCCTTTACGAATTTGTCTAAAAAGAATAAAACTAACGTAGCAATAATTAGAGAAGCTAATATATACGGTTAGCAATTTAAGGATGCTATGTTATCAATTCAAATTACTAGAGATGACAAATAATGTATCGCATGACGATCTCACAAGCAAAAAAATCACTCAGAATTGATTTCCCTATAAAAGTCAGCTTTTTATATAGAGTTAGCAGAATTAACAGATATAAAAATCCCTTTTTCTAAAAACTATAGTTTCAGCAGATGCTTTTGCTTCATATTGTCCGACAAAAAGCTCTATTATGTTTGATAAGCACATAATTTGACCTGTATTGATATGGTCTGAATTATAAAACGCTTTATGCTGACAACATAATAAATAGACAGTTGTACATTAATATTACTGTCTGCGGATAAGGGGATAAAAATGACAAGTATGCCGACCTATCAGCCGCATTGGGTTCGTGAAGATTTCATTGATTTTATTGGTGAAAAAATCCATCCAACCTGGGCGTTTAAAAAAGTTAAAGCGGCCATTATGGGCATTCAGGCCATCAGTCCTGACTTTTTCAAGATTCACTTGCGCCCGAATCATAATTTTAAAGCCAGGTCATTTCAGGCTGGCCAGCATATTGCAGTAACAATAAGACTCGATGGTGTACGTCATCAGCGATATTATTCTGTGGTGACGGTATTAAAAAATGGTGATTTGATTATTGCGGTGAAACAGCAAGGCAAAGTGTCACGCGCCTTGAGCCAGATGCAAATCGGGGCTGTCATTGAAATTTCGCAGCCGCAAGGTGACTTTATACTGCAAAACTCTAGCCAGCCCACTTTATTTCTGGCATCCGGCAGTGGTATTACTGCAATATATTCCTTGCTGCAAAAAGCAGTGATCCAGTCCCTGGAACAGATCGACCTGATTTATTTTACTCGCGATGATGCCTTTCATGCTGAATTGAAAACCCTGGCTTTAATGCATCCAAACTTGAAATATCATCATTTTAATACACGGGAACAGCAACAGCATCTGAATCAAAGATTATTGCAAAAACTGGTGCCAGATGTTGCAGAACGAAAAATATATGCCTGTGGCTCTGCTGGGATGATGAAGGCTGCACTTAGAATTGTAGAAAAACTGGATTTGAAATCCAATTTTCATTCGGAATATTTCCAGATTGTGGTCGATGAAAAAATTAAGGCGCAGCCAGTACAGTTTTTAAGATCGCAGCAAGTGTTTCAGGCTCAGTCCAACTTGCTGGAAAGCGCTGAAAATTCAGGCCTGCGTCCTGCTCATGGTTGCCGGATGGGAATCTGTAATACCTGTTCCTGTACCAAAGTCAGTGGCTCGGTGCGTAATGTCCTGACCGGTGAGGTTGATCATGGCAATAACACCCAGATTAAACTTTGTATTTCCCAGGCGATGAGTCCAGTCGTTATTAATTTATAAGCCAGTATTAAACGAATAAAAAGGTGCTCCCATGAATATGCAAATTGATTTTAAACGACACAGTAAGTCGCAATTTCTCAGTCCTGAACAGATTGAGGAGTTTGGTGCTAAAGTCGATGCGATCCGCCGCGAGGTCATGGACGATCTGGGTGAAAAAGACGCCAATTATATTTATAAAATCCGTAATTTTGTCCGTTATAGCGAAATTGCATCCCGAGGCATGTTGATGTTTGCTGGCTGGTTGCCACCGGTTTGGCTGGCAGGGACAGGGCTGCTTGGCATCTCCAAAATTGTGGAAAATATGGAGCTGGGACATAATGTCATGCACGGTCAGTTCGACTGGATGAATGATCCGACCCTGAACGGAACCACCTATGACTGGGATACGATTTCCACAGGAGATGACTGGAAATATACCCATAACTATATTCATCATACCTATACCAATATTGTCGGGATGGATCATGATGTCGGTTATGGCCTGATTCGGGTCAGTGAATCCCAAAAATGGGAACCACGTTTCCTGTTGAATATTCCACTGGGCATGCAGTTAATGGTGTTTTTTGAATGGTATGTCGGCCTGCAACGCTTGCATCTGGAAGATGTGATTGCCTATAAAACCAAAACCTGGAAAGAAGTTTGGAAAGAAGCGGCTCCACTGCGTCAAAAAATGCGCCGTCAGGTGTTAAAAGATTATGTATTTTTTCCAGTGATTGCTGGCCCGAATGCCATTCCTGTGTTTGCCGGAAATGCCGTAGCCAATGTAATTCGTAGTCTGTGGGCGTCTGCAGTGATTTTTAATGGTCATTTTACGGAAGATGCTGAAACTTTTGAGATGGACAATACCGACAATGAAACCCGTGCTGAGTGGTATTTACGCCAGGTTCGTGGTTCGAGTAATTTTACCGGGACGGACTGGCTGCATATTTTGAGTGGTAATTTGAGCCATCAGATTGAACATCATCTATTTCCGGACATGCCAGCCAATCGCTATGCGCAGGTGGCGCCGAAAGTAAAAGCGCTGTGTGCTGAATATGGCATTCATTATAATGAAGCGAGCTTTATAAAACAGTTTTCTACTGTTTGGGTGCGTCTGGCCAAATGTTCATTGCCGAATCACTGGACTGCACAGATTATTGAAAAAACCCACTCTGCTAAATCTGCATTGAGCTACTTTAAATCCAAAATCATGCCCTAATTTTTAATGTGTGGTATTCACCCGTTTGCTACGCCTCAATAGATTTACATGGTCTATTGAGGCCTTTTTTGCTTTTTTGTCGTTTTAGTAGAAATTGAATCATCCATTTTTATGAATGAAGTATGGAGAGATATTTCAAAAAAATCACCAAAGAAAAACAGATACGGTACTGCTGAAACGCTTTGCCTACAACAACCTGCTTAAGCTCTAGAGGGTTGTCCCTATAATGGCCGCGTTGTCACAATCAAGGTCTCAGTTTTGAAATATCTTCAATTTTTTTCAGGCATCTCATTATTACTGCTTTTAACTGCTTGTAACCTCACAGAAGCACCAGCTCCAGATTATCAAGGAAACTGGAAAAATACGCTGGAAAATCCAAAACTTGAAAATGTATTGGTCATTTCGAAAAATGGTGAAAATTACTTCATTACCAACACCATAAAAGACAAAGAAACTGGTAAAACCGAAGAGAAAAATCCGATGCCGGCAGCAGTGAGCAAAAATGGCTTACTTCAGTTAAATGCAGGTGCAGGTATGGTTGATTTTGCAATCGATGAAAAAACAGGAAATCTGGTCGGTTCAGGCTCAGTCTATGAGAAAGCCAAATAACGTTTTCTTCTCAGGTCAGAGATCTGCAGAAAAAAATGTCATGAAATACAATGATTCATGGCATTTTTTTTATTGGGCTAAACTTAATAACTCAGTAAAATCTTCTGCAAAATAATTTGCTTGGACCTTGATCAAATCTATTTCATGAACAGAGTATTGATCATAAACTGCAATCACATCGATTCCTGCATTGTTGGCCGCTTCAACGCCAATTAATGAATCCTCAATAATCAGGCAATCTGCGGCTTGCACCTGAAAATGCTGAAGGGCATTGAAATAGACTTCAGGATGCGGCTTGATGTTCTGCACATTTTCACGGGTCAAGAGCAGGGCAAAGTCATCATTAAAGCTGATTTTTTTGTTAATGTTTTGATTATTGTCCTGATAACGCTGCACATTGAACAAACTGGTGGTTGTGGTCAGGGCGATCTGAATCCCTTGTTGTTTCAGGGCTTGAATGAACCGTTCAGCATGTGGTTTTAGCTCGACCACATGATCGAGAAAATGCCGTGAAATTGCATAACGGCGGTTTTTTACTTCTTCTTTATTCGGCGCAAATCCATAAAGCGCTTTTAAATAAGCACAATATTCCAGATAGGGATCCGGCCGATGTTTAAATTTTTTGAGCTGAAGATCGCGCTGTTGCTGGATCTGACTTAAGTCGACTTCAATATTTGCCAACTCCTGAATCAGCGCAGCATCGACCTGATTCCAGACTCCCACAGAATCAATCAAGGTGCCATCCAAATCAAAACACACCAACTTTTTGCCTTGGAACATATGATATTTCTCTTAATTTGCATCGTTAATTCTGTGGGCTTGAGTATATAGCATGAAGCTTGCGTGTTTAAGTTGACCAAGGAAAAACAGAAGTGCATATTTACAACAGAACTACTTGTAACGAGGCTCCACATCAGAGAAAAGTAATTTTTAACACCACATGGAAATTGACTGATCCTAGAAATCGTTGCAAAGTGTTATATTTGAACATTGGCAATTGATAAAATGATGTCGATGATATCTTCGTCAAAATTATTAGAAAGTTAAAGGAAATGTGTTTCTGTGTTTGAACTTGACTGTAAATTGCTCAGTATTTTTTATTATGTCTATAAATTTAAAAACGTATCTCAGGCAGCTGATCATTTAGACATGAGCCAGCCAGCGGTGAGCAATCTGCTGAATAAAATTCGCCAGCATTATGGTGATCCTTTATTTTTACGTATTGGCAATGAAATGCTGCCGACAGATTTATCTAAGCAGTTGTTTCCCTTGGTCAGTGAAGCACTCAGTAAAGTTGAAGCGATTAATAATTTCACCATCAATTTTGATCAGGTCACTTCACAGCAACGTTTTACACTGGCGATGACCGATGTATCGCATCTGGTGTTATTGCCAAAAATTTCACAGTATCTCAAGCAGCATGCATCACATATCCGCCTGAATGTGCGTCCGATTACCTCGGAAACCAGTTATCAGATGGCCAATGGCGAGATTGATCTGGCTTTGGGCTTCTTGCCAAATCTGGAGAATGGCTTTTATCAGCAGAAACTGTTTGAACAGTATTATGTGGTGATCGCAGCGAAAGACCATCCGCGACTAACGGGTGACAGCATCACGACCGAAGAGTATTTACGTGAAACCCATATCGATATTGATGCCGGGATGGGGCATTACCATATTGAAAATGAATTGCTGAATCTGGAACTCAAGCGCGACATTCTAATGCGTCTGCCCAGCTATTTAGGCGTGGGACTGGTGGTACAGGAAACCGATGCGATTGCGACCGTGCCTTATTATTTGAGTGAAGTCCTGTTATCACGTGGCAATCTCAAGATTTTTGGGGCACCGATTGCTTTCCCGACCTATTCTGTAAAGCAGTATTGGCATATGTCCTGTCATCATAAAACCAGTCATCAATGGCTACGCAATATGTTGCATGAAATCTTAAGCAAATAGCATTTCAGCATACATGCATTGTGCTGCAATCTGCTTTTTCTCTATCTCAGAGATTTCGACACCATCCCATTTTTCAATCTGCTCGATTAACCAGATAAAATCGGCAAGCTGCGGTTTCGCACTTGCACCAACAAGATTGCGGATGATGTTTTGAATTTTATGATAGTCACAGACATGACGCTGTGCAGAGCATTCAAACTGGATAATCTGATAATCAACCAGCATGTCCCAAACTTGGGACAGATCAGCACGCTGTTTTAAATCCGTTTGGGCTTTCTGGACAGCATTGACCAAAGCCTTCACCGTGCATGGATGTAATTCTGCCCATTCCTGAGTCATGGCCAGAACCTTGTCGGCAACTTTAGGAATGACATTCTGGCTTGCAGCGACAATTAAACTATAGCCTTCAAGCTTGGCCTGAATATTCCAGGGTTCTCCCACACAAAAGCCATCAAAGACCTGTTCCGAGATTCCTTTTACCATCGAAGCTGGTGGTGAGGTCATGAGCTGAATCTTGTGGGCAATATTGACATCTGTCAGGGCTAACCATTCTTTTATACAATAATGATGAATTGAGTGCTTATAGACATAGGCCAGATTCATTTTCTGCTGTTGTTGCAAGGCCTGCACCAGTTTTTGAGAACTGCTTTTTTCATCATCTTCTGCATCAATTCCCAATTCATGACACAGATCTTGACGCAGGCTGATAAAAGCCTGATTCATGCTCAGTACCAACGGGGTTTGCAAAGCCACCTGTAACTGGTCTGTACCCAGAGCAGCAGCAGGTAGCATGGCGGACAAACAATGCGCAGCGTCCAGAAAGCCATAGGCCAGACGGTCTCTTAAACTGGACCAGGAGGCCTCCCGGATTAAGTTGATGGTTAATCCCTGTTCGGCAAAATAACCCTGTTTTTCGGCCCAGAGAATGGCCACACAATCAAGCAAAGGAATATAGCCAATATTGAGTTCAGTTTTTTCTAATGTGGACATATGCTTTTCCTTATTGGCCCAATAACAGCTTCTGTGCATCGAGCAGGCGTCTGGCCATTTCACCAATGGTAATCCGGTGACTCATGGCATTTTTACGTAATAAGGCAAAGGCCTGTTCTTCAGATAATGCATGCAGCTGGATCAGCAATGCTTTGGCTTTATCGATATCTTTACGGTCAATCAGCTTGTCTTGGGTTTCTTTTAAATCGTTCAGCAGCTTTTTATGCTTGCGGAACTGTTCAATTGATATTTCCAGAATGCTTTCTAATTTGCTGGGATCAATACCATCGACAATATAAGCCGTGATCCCGGCATCAATCGCACTTTTGATGGTGTCTTTATTGGAGTTTTGGGTAAACAGTACGGTAGGAAGTTCATATTGGCTGACACAGCTTTCAATAATATCCCGATGTGGATGATCCATATTTAGCAGAATCACATCTGCATGGATGCCTTTGACATGCACCATATTCAGATCATTCAGGATTAAACAGGCCACCACCTGAAAATCATGTAACAGCAGCGATTCCTGGATGAATTGGGCGCGCTCCAGATCATCATCAATAAGAGCAATTCGTAATTTAGACATGGAATATTTTCAAGTAAGGCCTAAGGAATATTCAAGTACGAATAATGCAAAAAACATGCCATGATATTGGTGCATCAAAGAGTTATTTTGAGTTCAATTTGGTGCAGGAGTTTGGCATCCATCATCAAAATAAAGCATTTCCTGCAATTTTCTGGCTGATATCAGTCATTGTGTTGCTAAAAAAGTTGGCATGCTTCCTGCATTTATCAAATTGTCAAAGATGACTTTCAATACGAATAACGGCCAACGATGCCCGTTCTGATCGTAGTTGCACTTTAAAAGGGTGCAACTGATATTTCGTTCAGCACAGGATAAATGACATGGTCAGTTGTTCAGCAATACAAACTGGGCACGGTATTTACCACCCATTCAAACAGTCGACATATCAACCACTAGATCTGATATGTGGCTTTTTATCGTCTTTAAAAAAACAATAGTCGGAGCGCAGATATGAAAATTCTCATGATTGGGCATGGCATGGTGGGGCATAAATTCATCGAATCTGTACTGGAACAGGCCGGTGATGACATTGAGCTGACCATTCCGAATATTTCAGCGGCAAGTCGGTCAAGGATCTGAGTCTATGCCGTAGTGATTTCGCCGATGCCTATGGCATTGATTTACGACTGAATACCAAAGCAGTTGAAATGGATCAGCTGAATAAAACGGTAACGACTAATCACGGTGATGTGCTGAGTTTTGACAAGTTGATTCTTGCTACCGGCTCTTATGCCTTTGTACCGCCAATCCCGGGCAATGAGCGTCAAAACTGTTTTGTCTATCGTACTATTGAAGATCTGGACGCGATTCGTGCCGCCAGCCTGAATGCAAAAACCGGTGTGGTGATTGGTGGCGGCTTGCTCGGACTGGAAGCAGCGAAGGCATTACGAGATCTGAATCTAGACACCCATGTGGTGGAATTTGCACCGCGTCTGATGGCGGTGCAGATTGATGATCTGGGTGGCCGGGTATTGCGTTCTAAAATCGAAGATTTAGGCGTCAAGGTTCATACCCAGAAAGCCACATCAAGTATTGAAGATGGTGACAGCACTCAGCATGTAATGAAGTTCGGAGATGGTTCGGTGCTTGAAACCGATATCATCCTGTTCTCGGCCGGCATTCGTCCGCGTGATGAACTGGCGCGCCAAAGTGGTTTACTGATTGGTGAGCGTGGCGGCATCATCATTAATGATTATTGCCAGACCTCACATCCGGACATTTATGCCATTGGTGAATGTGCACTTTGGGACAATAAAATTTATGGTCTGGTTGCACCAGGCTATGACATGGCGCGGATCGCGGCAAAACATGTCCTAGGCCAAGAAAGTCATGCATTCGCTGGTGCGGACATGAGTACCAAGCTCAAACTGATGGGCGTGGATGTTGCTTCTATTGGTGATGCACATGCCATGTCCCCAAGTGCTTTGAGCTATTTCTATGCTGATGAAGCCGCGCAGGTTTATAAAAAAATCGTGGTGTCAGCAGACAGGACCAAGCTGCTGGGCGCGGTGCTGGTGGGCTGTGCCAAAGAGTATAGCGATCTCCTACAAATGATGCTGAATGGTCTGGCTGTGCCGGAGCAACCGGAAAGCCTGATCATGCCAGGCTTTGATCAGTCAACTTCCAAATCGGGTGGCAGTGGCATCGATTTATTGCCTGACAGTGCGACCATCTGTTCCTGTAATAACGTTTCCAAAGCTGATATCTGTTCAGCCATTGATGGCGGTGCAACTTCATTGGGTGCACTGAAAAAATGCACGCAGGCTGCAACGGCGTGCGGTGGCTGTGCGCCACTGGTGACGCAGGTTCTCAAATCCGAATTACAGCGTCAGGGTGTCACGGTGAACAATCACCTGTGCGAACATTTTGCCTATTCGCGTCAGGAACTGTATCACCTGGTACGCGTGCATGAAATCAAGACTTTCTCTGACCTGATTCAGCAACATGGTCATGGGATGGGCTGTGATATCTGCAAACCGACTGTGGCCAATATTCTGGCATCCTGCTGGAATGATTTTGTTCTGAAACCAAGTCATGCCGGTTTGCAGGATAGCAACGACTACTACCTCGGCAATATCCAGAAAGATGGTTCCTATTCGATTGTGCCACGTGTGGCAGGCGGCGAGATCACCCCGGATGGCCTGATTAGCATCGGTCAGATTGCCAAAGATTATGGCTTATATACGAAAATCACGGGTGGACAACGGATTGACATGTTTGGTGCGCAGGTACATCAATTACCGGAAATCTGGGGAAAACTGATCAATGCCGGTTTCGAGTCCGGACATGCCTACGGCAAATCCTTACGTACCGTGAAATCTTGTGTGGGCAGTACCTGGTGCCGTTTTGGCGTCGATGATTCTGTCGGCTTGGCGATTTTTCTGGAAAACCGTTACAAGGGCCTGCGTTCACCGCATAAAACCAAAATGGCCGTATCCGGCTGTACCCGTGAATGTGCCGAAGCACAAAGCAAGGATGTGGGGGTGATTGCCACGGAAAAAGGCTGGAATTTATATGTCTGCGGCAATGGCGGTATGAAGCCGCGCCATGCAGAACTGCTGGCTTCAGATCTGGATACTTCCACACTCATCAAATATATCGACCGCTTCTTTATGTTCTATATCCAGACGGCGGATCGTCTACAGCGCACCAGTGTATGGCGTGACAATATGGAAGGTGGGCTGGATTATCTGAAAGATGTCATTGTGCACGATTCGCTTGGCATTGCGGCTGAACTGGAAAGCCGTATGCAGCATGTGATTGGCACTTATCAGGATGAATGGCGCACCGCGATTGAAGATCCAGAAGTACGCAAACGCTTTAAAACCTTTATCAACGCCAAAGCAGCCGAGCAGAATGACCCGCATATTCAGTTTGCACCTGTACGTGGCCAGATTCGTCCAAAGACAGAAGCTGAACGTGATTTAAACCGTATTCCAGTGGTTGAAGCCTAAATACCACAGTCAGGGAGAATGAAAATGACAATTTTAAAAGACATGAACGAACTGAACTGGTACGAAGTCTGCAATCTGGATGAGATCACTCCGAATACCGGTATTGCAGCCTTGATTGAAGGTCAGCAGATTGCAATTTTATTCTGGGCGATCTGCAAGGTGAGCGTGTAGTCGCATCCCCAATTTACAAGCAGCATTTCAGTCTGGTGACCGGCCGTTGTCTGGAAGAGCAAGATCAGAAATTACTGGTATTTCCAACCCGAATTGAAAATGGCACAGTCTTTATCAGCCCAACTGCACAAAAGACCTATATTTCCAGTAATGGTCAAAACACAGAGCGTTTAAAACTGGTATTGGTCGGGAATGGGCTGGCGGGTATGCGCTGTCTGGAAGACTTGCTGGATATGGCGCCAGATCGTTATGACATTACCGTGATTGGGGAAGAGCCATGGGGCAATTACAACCGCATCATGTTGTCACCGGTATTATCTGGTGAGAAAAGTTTTGCCGAAATTATGTTGCATTCAGTCGACTGGTATACTGAAAAAGGTATCCGTTTTATTGGCGGAGATGCAGCACTCTCTATCGACCGCTCACGCAAACAGGTGCATACCGGAAAAGGCGAAATGGTTGCTTATGATCGTCTGATCCTCGCCACTGGTTCCAAACCCTTTATACCGCCAATTCCAGGTGCTGAACTTGAAGGCGTGATGAGCTTCCGGGATATTCAGGATGTTAACCGCATGCTGGATTACTGCAAAACCAAGCAAAATGCCGTCGTCATTGGCGGTGGTCTGTTAGGACTGGAAGCCGCATATGGCTTGAAACAGCGAGGGATGAATGTAACGGTGCTACATCTGATAGACCGTATTATGGATCGTCAGCTGGACATGAAAGCCAGTCAAATGCTGAAGAAATCAATTGAAGAAAAAGGTATTAGGATTATCACCGAAGCCAATACCGAAGAACTACTCGGTAGTGATGGTCACGTGACTCAACTGCGCTTAAAAGACGGGACAATGCTGGATGCTGATTTGGTGGTATTCGCCGTCGGGATTCGACCAAATAAAAGTCTGGCCGAACAGTCTGGCCTGCGCTGTAACCGCGGCGTGCTGGTGAATGACACCATGCAGACCTATGATCCGAGTATTTATGCAGTGGGTGAATGTATTGAGCATCGTGGTCAGACCTTTGGATTGGTTGAGCCATTATGGGGACAGGCCTTTATCTGTGCGACTCATCTGGCTGAACATGGCCGACTGACCTTTAAGGCACCGACTGTTCCGACCCAGCTTAAGGTCAGCGGATGTGACGTATTCTCGGCAGGTAATTTTGAACCGACTAATGATTTCGAAGATATCGTGCTGAATGATGAGAAGCGTCAGATTTATAAACGGATCATCATTCAACAGGACAAAGTCATCGGTGCGGTGTTGTTTGGCGATACTGAAGATGGGGCATGGTATGCCGAACTGATTGCAGATCAGACACCAATTAGTAATATCCACAGCAAGCTGCTTTTTGGTCGGGATTTTGCATTAAGGAAAGTAGGCTAATCGGATAAAGCTCTCCAGCCCTTCTTTAGCAAAGGAGGGTTGGGGAGGATTAAATTTTAGGCTTGCTCATTCAGAAATTATATTGCTGGATAAGCCTTCAATTGTAGGTTGGTGCAACAAAGCCAATTACATTTAAAAATATGGCACGTTATTTGCTGATCTATTTAGTAAATATGGCAACGGCGCCATGACACGATTGATCTGCTTAAATAATGCAAGGCAAAGACGCCTAGGGTTGAAATAGACCTTAGGCGTCTTTTTATTTAATAACAGGCAAGAAATTTTTATATAAAGGGGATAAAACTATGGCTTATCTTGCTCCTGCAGAGTTTGCAAAAAAAGTAGTCGATGCTGGTGAAGCAAAACTGCATATGGCCACACGTGATGTTGTAATTCGTGCATTTATGGCCGGTGCGATTCTGGCGCTGGCAGCAGTATTTGCGGTGACGATTGCTGTACAGACAGGGGTGCCACTGATCGGTGCACTGTTATTTCCAGTCGGGTTTTGCATGTTATATCTATTGGGCTATGACCTGCTGACCGGGGTATTTGTATTGACTCCTTTGGCCTGGCTAGACAAACGTCCAGGGGTGACATGGGCGCGTATTTTAAAAAACTGGGGGCTGGTGTTTTTAGGCAATTTTATTGGATGTTTAACCGTCGCAATCTTGATGGCGGCGGTCTATACCATGGGTTTCGCAGCTGAACCAAACGAAGTCGGCGTAAAAATTGCTCATATTGGTGAAGACCGGACTTTGGGTTATGCCGAATATGGCTTTGCTGGCTGGATGACCATCTTTATACGCGGCATGCTGTGTAACTGGATGGTGTCACTTGGTGTGATTGGCGCCATGATGTCAACAACTGTAAGTGGAAAATTCATTGCCATGTGGATGCCGATCATGCTGTTCTTTGCCATGGGATTTGAGCATTCTGTCGTGAATATGTTCCTGTTCCCATTTGCCATGATGATGGGCGGTGATTTCTCGATTACAGACTATTTCTTGTGGAATGAATTACCGGTGGCACTGGGGAATCTGGTGGGTGGTCTGGCACTGACAGGTTTGGCGCTCTATACCACGCATGTACGTACTGCCCTTTTCGAGTGTCTACAATGAATAAAAAATTAAAAATCAGTATCGGACAATATTCTTCCGCCGGAATCAAAGCACAAAATCAGGATTTTCATGGCATTTATATTCCTGAAGGCCATGCGCTGAGCAGCAAAGGTATTGCCTGTGCCATTGCAGACGGGATTAGCAGCAGCAATGTCAGCCATATTGCGGCAGAAACGGCGGTCAGTAGTTTTTTATCCGATTATTATTCAACTTCGGATGCATGGAGTACCCAAACTTCAGCTGCTCGGGTGATTCGTGCGACCAACTCTTGGCTGTATGCGCAAACCCAACAGAGTCAGGGACGTTTTGATAAAGATCATGGTTATGTCTGCACCTTGAGTGCACTGATTTTGAAACAAAACAGGGCACATATTTTTCATGCAGGTGATGGCCGTGTTTATCGCATTCAAGCCCAAAGCATTGAACAGCTGACCATTGATCATCGGGTTCGTTTATCTTCAACCGAGCATTATTTAAGTCGTGCTTTAGGTGTAGATCATCGGATTGAAGTCGATTATCAACAACTTGAATTATGTGAAGATGATTTGTTTCTCTTGATGACCGATGGTGTCTATGAATTTATCGATATACAGCAGATCTCGGATATGCTGCAGCAAAAACAAAATCTGGATACTATTGCCCAATCTATCGTCGAACTGGCCTTAAAGCGCGGCAGCGATGACAATCTCACCATTCAAATCATCCGAATTGATGCATTAGCTCAAGAGAAAAGCTTTCAGATTCAGGAAAATATTTTATTTCCACAGCAACTCAGTCATGGTGATTTGTTTGAAGGTTATCGCATTCATAAAATCCTGCACCAAAATCATCGCAGTAGCCTTTATTTGGCGCAGGATGCAGCCACACAAGCTCAGCTGGTCATTAAAACCTTGTCTGTCGATTTGCAGGATGACCTGAAAGCAGTGGAACAATTCCAGCTGGAAGACTGGGTATCCAAGCGTTTAAAACATGAAAACCTGATGCACTACTATCCGCATACAGGCAGTAAAAAGTTTTTATTTCAAAGTTATGAATACTTGCAAGGGGAAAGCTTAAACCGATGGCTACATCGTCAAAAAACTGCTTTAAGTTTAAAACAACTGATTCCGATTATTGAACAGGTGGCCAAAGCACTGAATGCCATGCATCGACTTGAAATGCTGCATCAGGATGTACGGCCAGAAAATGTCATGCTGCTTGAACCGATTGATGCTTTGAAAGTAAAACTGATTGATTATGGATCGACGGCAGTTAGAGGGCTGGTCGAACTGAATCCTAAACATGCAGATGTGCCTTTGGGAACGTTGGCATTTATGGCACCAGAGTATTTTATAGGGCGCTCACCCTCGGTAAAATCAGATCAGTTTTCACTGGCAGTGATGAGCTATTATTTATTGACCCGGCAATTGCCTTATGGGACAGAGCTGGCGCGCTGCAAGACCGAAAAAAAATTAAAAAAGGTACGCTATCATTCACTGTCTGAATATCGTCCGGATTTGCCCAAGGGTTTGGATGCGATTTTTAAAAAAGCACTGTCAATTCGTCCAGAGCAACGTTATGAGGCACTTTCAGCATTTATCTATGACTTGAAACAGCCTGATCTTGAATTAAAAAAATCTGTTTCACGTCCTGTGATTGAGCGTCATCCCCTGACATTCTGGAAATGCTGCACCGCGATTCTGTTTATCTTATTACTCTTGGTCTTTTCCCTATATTTTACAAAATAAAGCTCTTTAATAGGCTATTCAATTATATTTTTTGAATTGTCAGCAGCAAGTTCGGGAATGTTTGGCATATTATTCAGTCCAAATATCTGCTTATTCTATGTGCAGGTTTTAATGAAACAGTTGCTGTTTGCATCACTTTATGTTCACGCGGTTTTCACCCTTTTTCTGCTCAATGAGTGAATAATTTTTGAATATGAGTCAGGTTGAGTCTGATCCAAAATTTATCCTTTAGCCCAGATCCAAGACCCAGTGCTCAGTAATTTTCTCAAAATATATAAACGACTGTGGGCTCGATCCAAGACGATGCTATGAGCTAATTCAAATCGATATGCTACTCAATTTCAGTGAGCTTTGAATATGAAGTAACTGGTTTAGTCCACTATGAATTTAACGCAGTATTACATTATGCCAACTGGAAATACATGTGTGCAGAATTAAATAGCATATTATTTAATATCAAATACTTAATTATTAAGTTCTTGGAACTTGTGAGGATGTGGTGGCTATCTTGCAAGTTGTATAATCAAAAAATACCAAAATTACATCAAAAAATATACGCTGATCAGTCAGTTTTTTGGCAGAAAATAATGCCTTGATTCGGCATTGTTCATTTATGCTACAGCATAATTTTTAAAACCAGAATCCCTCTAGGATTAGGATCATGTATACAGGATTGTATAAACCCGATATGAGCACGAGAACAATTCCGCTGAACAAAAAACCGCTAAGCTTGATGATCCTTTCAGTTCTTTCCAGTGCTGTCTATGCTGAAACATCTCGCAGCCAGCATCCTGTGCAACAACTCAACACCATCGTGGTCAGTGCTGAACAGACAGATCCGCAGCAGCAATACCAGACCGAGCTTGCGCAAACCTCAGGTGGAACCAATTTTATTTCAGCCCAGCAGCTTGAACATCAACATATTGCAAATAATGCCGATGTATTTCGTCTGCAACCCGGTATCTATGCTCAATCCCCGGGCAATGAAGGCGCCAAAGTGTCTATCCGTGGCTCGGGTATTAACCGGACATCAGGTGCGCATGCCTCTGGTACCTTTGTGCTGATTGATGACATTCCATTTACCGGGCCGGGCGGCACCGCTTATGAATTACTAGAGCCTTGGTGGATTGATCATGTTGGCGTCTATCGCGGTGCAAACGGTTTTAAACAGGGGGCGCTGGCGCTAGGCGGAGCGATTAACTATAAAAGCAAGACTGGTGCCGAGCAGAATGGTTCTGAACTGAAGTATGAGGCAGGCAGTCATGGTTATCAAAAATATCAGTTCAGTACCGGCCGTAAACTGGATCAGCTGGATTATTATCTGGCGCTAACAGGTAACCAGTTTGACGGAATTCAGGATCATGCCAAAGGTGATGGCAAAGGCCTGGCTTTTAATCTCGGCTACCAGATTAGCCCGGACATTGAAACCCGTTTTTATGCCCGTTACCGTGAGAGCAAACATCTGACACCGGGGCGTATTAGGCAAGAACAATTAAAAAACAATCCTGAAGTAGCTGATCCTAATTTTGTAGGAATTGATGCCAAACGTATCCAGCCGGGCAGTACCTGGCTCGCCAACACCACCACCTGGAATTTACAGGATGATGCAAAATTGACTGCTAGTCTGGCATATCATCATTATCCGTTAGACTTACGTGAAAGTCGCTATCGTACCAATGTCGATTATGAAGATATTACTGCACGTATTCAGTATGAAAAGCCCTATCAATTGTTGGGTCTGGAACATCAGGGGCGTATTGCCTTACGCAGTACCACCCATCGTCCAAACAGTGGTGTAACGGAAACTTTAAGATTTAATACAGAAATTGGTAATCAAACATATCCGGCAGATACGGTCACGCGCCGTTATACCTATCGTGGTTCAGACAATGTATTGCAATTTGATCAGCAGACGGCGCTCAATGACCAGCTCTCCCTAGATCTGGGTCTTGCAGCAGTCTATGCCCATCGTGAAAGTGAAGTGACTTATCCAGTTGCCAGTTCTAAGATCAATCAGTATGAGTGGGATTTTGCCCCACGTCTCGGGATGACTTATCAACCGAATGAGTCTGTGCAGTGGTTTGCCAATTTAAGCCGCAGCATCGAACCGGCTCATCCTTGGGCGATGGCATGGTCATCTCCCTATTATTTTGATGAAGGAATTGCCTCAGGTCGGGTACGTGCTCCGATTCAATTAAAAACCCAGACTGCAAATACATTGGAATTGGGTGGACGTGGCCAATCAGGCTTTGGCGATTGGGCGCTCAGCTATTATTATTCTAAAGTTAAAAATGAACTTTTAACGTCTGAAATGATTAAGGATTATGGAGAGGGTTCAAGCAAAAATGAAAGAATCAGTGTAGAAGCAAATGCCACACCAACCATTCATCAAGGCGTCGAACTCAGTTTGGATATACCATTGCATGAATTTAAACACGGCGAGTTACGCTTGCAACAGGCCTATACACTGAGTGATTTCCAATACAAAAATGATCCGCTGTTTGGCGAAAACCAGTTGCCGGGAATACCCAAACATTTGTATCAGGCACAGCTCAGTTATGCCATGCATAATGGTTTTTATATCGGCGTGAATACCGAATATGCGTCCAAAATGCCGCATGATTATGCCAATAGCCGCTTTAGTGATGATTACCAGATTTGGGGCATTGACCTCGGTTATGCACCAGAACACCAATCATGGAAAACCTGGATCAATTTCAAGAATATCACCGATGAAAAATATGCTGCTGTGGTGATTCCAGGTCTAAATGATCAAGGGAAGGATGTGGCGCGATCTTCGCCAGGTGAAGGATTCTCGACCTATGCTGGTGTGTCTTTCAAGTTTTAAACTTGAAACTGTTACAAGCGTAAAAAAAGAGCGGAGATTAGCCCGCTCTTTTTTATATATGATTAATTCAACCATTAACTTTGGATAATTCCATTGACGCCCGTGACGATCATGTCTATCGCAATGGTACCGATCAGCAGCGCAGCAACACGGCCAACAATATCCACATATAAATCTATGTAGTTGGAGTATTTATGCTGTAAATGATCATGCAGATATTTCATCAGAATCAGCAGGCTACAGGTCAAAAACAGGGTAAGAAAAATCACCAGCATGGTTTGCCATAAACTGAGCTGAATTCCGGTAATCACCGCCGCTGAAATGGTGCCCGGGCCAATCATAAATGGCATGGCAATGGTGCCTGCCAGATGATGAGGTGCGCCGCGCATCACGCCAATGGTATCGGCACCTTCAAAGACATAGCGATAACCAATCACCAGAAAAATGATACCGCCAAAAATCTGGAAAGATTCAAAGCGTACATGCAGCACTTCCTGAAAGAATGCTTCACCGGTCTTGGCAAAAATGATAAAGACGATAAAACTGATCAGGCTGCCCTGAATCAATGCCATGTTAAATACTTTGGCCTCGGAATTACGGATAATTCCGAGCATATAAATACTCATCAAAAATGGATTGAGTAAAGAGAAGAACAGGGCAAAGGCATGTAAGCTTTCTGACATTATCGATTCCTTCTAGGGCCTTGGACGGTATTAATTTTCACGGTCTGGAAACAGCGGGCGTGTACCCGGACTGATACGGTTAATATGCAGATACATCATATGACGTTCATATTTATCCAGAATGTCGTTAATGACCTGTTCCTTGCTATAACCGACCAGATCATTGCCTTGCGAACCTTCAAACAGATAGCTTTCCAGACGATAGTAATAACGTTTGGCACGTTTCCCGCGCGAACTGAAGTTTGGGGTGTCATAACGCACCGGCCAGATTTCATAAACAAAATTTTCTTCTTCATCGAGCTGAATAATCAAATCCAGATGATAGAGTTCCGGTTCATCCTCTACCGGTTTTTCCTGTACATCAACATGCACACCTTTAGTGATGAGTTCGGCTGCAACAGCCTCGATAGCCGGTTTGCACACCTCATTTAGCATGCTTCGGGTCTGGGACAGGCTTGGATGTAACATCACCCGACTCAGCCGTTTTTTCCAGTTAAAGATGTCCACGTTTCCGACCACAGGTGCCGCATTCATACTGGTACTGGCCTGACGGAAATCTTCCAGACGCAGGGATTTATACAGGCCCGCCATGACAAAGAAAATCACAAAGCTAAAAGGCAGTCCCATAATAATGGTGGTGTTTTGCAAGGCTGTAACACCGTTGGCCATCAGCATCGCCAAAGTCAGCAAGCCAATCGCAATGGCCCAGAAAATACTCAGCCAGCGCGGTGAATCATGCTCGATATTGGTAAATTTAGTGGTGAAATTCCCCAGTACCAAAGCGCCAGAATCCGCAGAAGTGACATAGAACAACAAACCGGTAATGGTCGCGATCCCTGCGATAAAGCTAAAGCCAGGATATTGCGCCAGCAAGTCATAGAAACCATGTGCCGGATTTTCCAGGACTGTGGTTGCCAGTTGAGTATTGCCATCAAACATGACGCTATGGAGTGCACTATTACCAAAAATAGATAACCAGGTCAGGGTAAATAATAGGGGAATAATCAAGGTGCCGGCGACAAACTCACGGATGGTTCGTCCACGTGAAATACGCGCCAGAAACAGCCCGACAAAAGGAGACCAGGCAATCCACCAGGCCCAGAAGAACAAGGTCCAGCTGTTCATCCATTCTTTAGGTTGCTCAAATGGAAAACTGGTTAAGGACAGCTTTGGAAACTGACTGATATAGTCACCAAAGTTCTGAATCAGGGCGGCCAGCAAGAATTCGGTATTGCCCATCATTAAAATAAACAGTAACAGGCCAATCGAGACATAAATATTAATTTCTGAAAGGACGCGGATGCCTTTATTGACACCGGATGCAACAGAAATAATGGTAATAATCACCGCGACTGCGATTAATCCGGTCTGTACCCACAGGTTTTCCGGTAAATCAAACAGCACATGCAGGCCGTAATTGAGCTGGACCACACCAATACCGCAGGTGGTCGCAATACCGAAAATCGTGCCGAGTACTGCCGCAGTATCGACCGTATGCCCAATCGGACCATGAATCTTTTTACCAAAAATCGGATAGAGTGCTGAACGGATGGTCAGTGGCAGGTTATAACGATAACTGAAATAGCCCAGGGCCACACCTATCAGTGCATACATGCTCCAGCCAGTTAAACCATAGTGGAACAGGGTCCAGACCATGGACTGGCGAGCCGCCTCGAAAGTCTGGCCTTCACCGACGGGTGGATTCATATAATGCGAGAGAGGTTCCGCCACCGAGAAGAACATCAGGTCAATCCCGATTCCGGCAGAAAACAACATGGCTGACCAGCTTAATAAACTAAATTCAGGCTTGGAATGTTTAGGCCCTAATTTAATTTCCCCATAACGTGAACAGGCAATAAAAATAATAAACACCAGATACAAAGTGGCAGCCAGCAGGTAATACCAGCTAAATGTACGACTGACCCAGTTCAGAATATTGGTGATGACCAGATTGGCCTGTTGATTGAATAAAATCGTGACGAGAGAAAAAAGCAGAATAAGTGTTGCTGAAACATAAAACACCACTTTATTCAGACTATCCTGCACTTGTTCAGTTTTCTTTTGCATAAATCTGTGACCGTAGTTTTATTGTCATGTGATTTACAGCGCAGTTCGATTTGACACAGGGTTCGACACTTAAAGAGTCAAAGCCGAATCAATTACAAACATTTGCAAATCCAAAACAAACTGCGCTGTACATCTGAGGTTGCTAGGCACTATAATTTTTATTAATTGATCGTTCAATTAAAAAAACGTTTTTTAATGTTACCTCATTCTGCTATTGCAGCATGAGTCCGATTTATAGATTCGTTATTCAGGTTAGTCTTATGCCAAAAGTTGGTATGCAACCGATCCGCCGTCAACAGCTTATTGACGCGACCCTAGCTGCTGTAAATGAACTAGGTTTTGCAGAAACCTCAATCAGCCAGATTGCACAACGTGCCGGTGTTTCGACCGGCATCATAAGCCATTATTTTGGCGGGAAAAATGGCCTCATTGAAGCAACAATGCGTTATTTATTGCAGCAGTTAGGTAAAACCGTGGCAGAGATGCAGACCCAGGTGGATGCCACACCTGAGCAACGTTTGCTTGCCATTGTACGGGGTAATTTTGCTGCACCTCAAACCAATAAGGCCGCTATGAAAGTCTGGCTGGCATTTTGGGCGAGCAGCTTGCATCAACCGGACTTGCATCGGTTGCAACAGGTTAACCATTACCGCTTACATTCCAATCTCAAGCACGAATTTATGAAAGTGCTGTCCAAATCAGAAGCAGAAAAAGCGGCACAAGGGCTAGCTGCACTGATTGATGGTTTCTGGCTACGTGGAGCACTGATCAGTGGCGAGATTGATCCAGAAATGCCGATCGAACTGTGTAGCCAGTTTATCCAGCAGCAATTGAAATCACACAAATAGGCGAGGGAATTACAGTGACTACCTATCATTTACAGCGTCCTTATATTCACGGCCAATATGTCGATGCAACATCGCATCGCAGCTTTGAAAGCATCAACCCTGCAACTGGTGAGATCCTGGCGGAAATCCAGATCTGCAGCAAAGAAGACATTGATCGTGCCGTCGAATCTGCACAAAAAGGGCAGAAGGTCTGGGCTGCAATGACGGCGATCGAGCGCTCCCGGATTTTAAATAAAGCAGTCGCTATTTTACGCGAACGTAGTGATGAACTGGCGCGTATTGAAAGTCTCGACAGCGGTAAAGCCTGGAGTGAAACCTCTACGGTAGATATTGCGACTGGTGCAGATGTCCTCGAATATTATGCCGGCATCTTGCCAGCCCTCGAAGGACAGCAGATTCCACTGCGAGAGACTTCATTTATTTATACCCGTCGTGAGCCTTTGGGTGTTGTGGCCGGCATCGGGGCCTGGAATTATCCAATCCAGATTGCATTATGGAAATCTGCACCAGCACTGGCGGCAGGCAATGCCATGATTTTTAAGGCCAGTGAAACCACGCCTTTGACCGCACTGAAACTGGCTGAAATCTATACCGAAGCCGGTGTGCCGCACGGGGTATTTAATGTCGTGACTGGCAGTGGCGAGATTGGCGCTTATTTAACTGCACATCGGGATATTGCTAAAGTCTCGTTTACCGGTGGTGTTGCCACGGGTAAAAAAGTCATGGCGCAAGCCGCAGATTCCAGCCTGAAAGAAGTCACCATGGAACTCGGTGGGAAATCTCCCCTGATTATCTGTGAAGATGCCGATCTTGATCTTGCCGCTGACATTGCCATGATGGCCAATTTTTACAGCTCAGGTCAGGTCTGTACCAACGGCACCCGGGTATTCATTCCCTATACCTTAAAAGCGGCTTTTGAAGAAAAAATCTTGCAGCGTATTCCTCATATCCGTATAGGCGATCCGCTCGATCCGGAAACCAATTTTGGGCCAGTCTCCAGTTTTGCGCATATGCAGAAAGTACTGAAATTTATCGAGCAGGGCAAAATCGAAGGGGCACGATTACTTTGTGGTGGTGGCCGTGCCACACAAGGTGATTTGGCCAAAGGTGCCTACGTCTTGCCCACGGTATTTAGTGACTGCCGGGATGATATGAGTATCGTCCAGCATGAGATCTTTGGGCCTGTCATGAGCATTTTAAGCTATGACTCTGAAGAGGAAGTCATTCGCCGTGCCAATGCGACCGAGTACGGACTGGCTGCGGGCGTTGTCACGCCTGACCTTGCCCGTGCGCATCGTATCATTCACCAGATTGAAGCCGGAATTTGCTGGATTAATACCTGGGGCGAATCTCCAGCAGAAATGCCAGTCGGTGGTTATAAACACTCAGGAGTTGGACGTGAAAATGGTATTGTGACTTTGCAGCAATATACCCAGACCAAATCGGTTCAGGTGGAGTTGAACCCATTCCAGTCCGTGTTTAGCGCATAAAGAGGGTCCAGCTTTATGAATTATGATTATATTATTATTGGGGCAGGCTCAGCCGGAAATGTGTTGGCTGCTCGATTGACTGAAGATCCGGACACCAAAGTCTTGCTATTAGAGGCGGGCGGGCCGGATTATCGTCTGGATTTTAGAACCCAGATGCCGGCAGCCTTGGCTTATCCTTTACAGGGACGCCGTTATAACTGGGCCTATCTGACCGATCCTGAACCACATATGAATAATCGCCGTATGGAATGCGGACGTGGTAAAGGTCTGGGTGGTTCATCGCTGATTAATGGCATGTGTTATATCCGCGGCAATGCCATGGATCTGGAACAGTGGGCCAGCTTGAAAGGTCTGGAACACTGGAGCTATGCAGAATGTCTGCCCTATTATAAAAAGGCGGAAACACGCGATATTGGCGGCAATGACTATCATGGCGATGCCGGGCCAGTTTCAGTCGCAACACCAAAAAATGATAATAATGAGCTGTTTCATGCCATGATCGAAGCTGGTGTACAGGCCGGTTATCCACGAACGGACGATTTAAATGGCTATCAGCAGGAAGGCTTTGGCCCGATGGATCGTACCGTGACTCCGCAAGGCCGCCGTTCCAGTACCGCGCGCGGTTATCTGGATATGGCCAAAGGGCGCGACAATCTCACTATTATTACCCATGCCATGACCAATAGAATTCTGTTTAGCCAGAAGCAGGCGATTGGCGTGGAATATTTTGAAGGTCAAAATGCCTTACAACCCATTCAGGTCTTTGCCGATAAAGAAGTTCTGCTGTGTGCCGGGACGATTGCTTCCCCGCAAATTTTGCAGCGTTCAGGTGTGGGTCCTGCCGCATTATTAAAAAGTCTGGACATTCCGGTCGTTCAGGACTTGCCGGGTGTGGGCGAAAACTTGCAGGATCATCTGGAAATGTACCTGCAATACCAGTGTAAAAAACCGGTCAGTCTCTATCCCGCCTTAAAGTGGTATAACCAGCCGATGATTGGTGCTGAATGGTTATTTCTAGGCACAGGTATTGGTGCCAGTAATCAGTTTGAAGCAGGTGGCTTTATCCGCTCCTCCGACGAGTTCGACTGGCCCAATATCCAGTATCATTTCCTGCCGATTGCAATTAACTATAATGGAACCAATGCCATTCATGAGCATGGTTTTCAGGCGCATGTCGGTTCGATGCGTTCACCCTCCCGCGGGCGTATACAACTCAAATCCAAAGATCCGTTTGAGCATCCAAGTATTTTATTTAACTATATGAGTACCGAGCAGGATTGGCGCGAATTCCGGGATGCCATCCGGATTACCCGGGAAATTATGCACCAGCCAGCACTTGATCCTTATCGGGGTGAAGAAATCAGTCCGGGTCAAGCTGTACAGACAGATACCCAGATTGACGAGTTTGTGCGTAATCATGCTGAAACCGCATATCACCCATCTTCTAGCTGTAAAATGGGCGAGGATGATATGGCAGTTGTGGACGGTTATGGCCGGGTACATGAAATGCAGGGTCTCAGAGTCATTGACGCTTCCATCATGCCCTTAATTATTACCGGAAATTTGAATGCCACTACCATCATGATGGCCGAGAAACTGGCAGATCATATTCGGGGAAATCCGGCTTTAGCTGCATCGACTGCGCCGTTTTATCAGGCAGCTCGAGTCTCAAGCCAAGCTTGAAATTTCTATTTTACAGGTGGAAATAGGCATAAACTTATATTAATTATGCGTTAAAATAAGCTGTATATTTTGATATTAATCAATCTTTAAGTAGGGCTGCATCATGTGTTCAGCCCTTTTATTTACCTAAAAAGAATTTTATATTTTATGAGAATCTTAAATCAAACCTTGCTCTTCGGCTGTGTCACATTTTCCAGTATTTGTAGTTTTGCAAATGACGTTCAAAACAATCAAATACAAGCAAGTGGCAACCTGAGCGTGGTGTCTAAATATGTATCACGCGGTTTAAGCAATGCACCGGAAGACGATAATATTGCACTACAAGCAGGGTTGAATTTGGCCTATGGCAACTTTTATGTGGGCTATTGGGGTTCTACATTGGGTTATTCCTATGCTGAGGTGCAAGGACGCAAAGGGCATAGCACCGATAAATTCGAGCATGATTTTCTGGTCGGTTATACGCACAGCTCGGAACATTATGATTGGGATTTCTGGAATGCCACCTACTATTATCCAGGGGGCGAAAACACCACCGGTAATGAGTTGGGTTTAAATGTCAGCCGTATGCTGGATGAAAAAACCAGTATTGGCGCGAGCGTATCGACCTATCTTTATGATGTGGCCTATGCCAATCAGGGCGATACCTTTTATACGCTGAATCTGAACCATCAATTGAATGATCGTGTGAATGCCAGTCTGACTGCTGCAGGTAGCTATTTTAATGATGAAGGCAAATATGAAGGTGGAGAACTGGGTGATACCCAAAAACAGCATGCCTTCCGTTATGCGTCTGCCGGACTGAGTTATGCAATCTTGCCTCAATTAAGTGTGTCAGGCGAATATCTGCTGGGGGGCTATGACCGCTACGGTGACAAGCAGCGAAATCTTGCCTTATTCGGTTTAAGTTATGATTTTTAAGGCCTTAAAGCTTAGAAGATGAAATTATTGTTAATCTGTCTATACATATTTTAAAGCTACATCAGAAGCGCTCATTCGATATTAAAAGCAACACATGGATCGTCACAAATTTTAAATGTGTTGATTCATGTTGTTCCTATTTCTTAGCTTTATAGAAAATATCGCGGAAAAACTCACAAACGTTATCAATTTCATCAAATGACTCTATAATAGCGCCCATTCTTAAAGGGTTCGCCGTAGTCTCATGACTACGTTATTACCCTGATTTATTTTTAAGTCAAGTTCTCCTGCGTGATTCGGCTTGTACATTCAGATTCAGCATCTTATTTGTCCATGGCGGCACATAAGAACATTTAGGTGTCCACATGGAAATCAAGGTCAATTATCTCGACAATCTGCGCCAAGAAGCCAAATTTGATGACTTCACGGTGATTGCCGATCAACCGATTCGTTACAAAGGCGATGGTTCTGCACCCGGCCCATTCGATTATTTTCTGGCCTCATCGGCACTTTGTGCAGCTTACTTTGTCAAAGTATATTGTGCAGCACGTGATATTCCGACCGAAAATATTCGCCTGTCACAAAACAATATTGTCGATCCTGAAAACCGTTATAAACAGATTTTTAAAATTCAGGTTGAACTGCCAGCTGATATTTCAGAAAAAGACCGCCAGGGCATTTTACGTTCGATTGACCGTTGTACGGTCAAGAAAGTGATCCAGACTGGCCCTGAGTTTGTGATTGAAGAAGTCGAAAGCATTGATGCCGATGCGCAAGCCTTGTTAATGCCAAGTCTGGCCTCTGCAAACAGCACGTTCATTCCGGGCAAAGATCTGCCTTTGGAAGAAACCATTGCCAATATGTCTGCCATTCTGGCCGGTCTGGGCATGAAGATTGAAATCGCATCATGGCGCAA
>SMFC01000049.1_pt1 | contig 26545 bp, 13 predicted proteins | sample 2456331 | NCBI WGS metagenome assembly SMFC01 (sample SAMN10132608, study PRJNA489261) | soil metagenome | isolation source: day120 control-loamy sand soil ammended | place: USA
GGGGGGGGGGGGGGGTAAGAGTCCCCCTTTTTTATGTAATCCTGAAAAAAAATTATTAGAGTAAGATAAACATGAATGAGCTTAGTGTATATATTAGAAATAATAAATAATAATTTAAACGGGTAGGTAGCATAAATAATTGCAAACGGCTCTTTAGATCCGGTTGCAATATTAAGAAAACTTGCGGTTGCAAAATAGTTGTCAAATAGGATTTCCTCAAAAGGCTAGTATGAATATATTAGGGGGGAAATTCCAGGAGCGAGTTGAAGAATAGTAACTGCTAAATCTCAAGGAGCTATTTATGTTAATTTAAGTGTTTTAAATCCTATAATATTCTGCGTAGAGAGGGCTGCACTAGAACTTAGTGCTAATAGTGATCTCAATTTAACATGGTATTCATGTGGGATATAGGGGAGAGGGTACTGGTATATCGGCGTTACTTAACGAGATAAAATTAAATGATATTATAGGTTTATACGAAAAATTAGGTGGTGTTAATTTTCAAAGAGTTCTTATCAAAAAAAAATTTTTGTTTTTTTTTTTCTCAAGACTGGCCTGACCGCTTGAAGAAACATCAATAGTCCCATTAAATTTTAGTATGGCACCCTTTGGGGATGGACAACAACTTATCAGTAAGATTTAGTACTGTAGGTGTAGAGTATTGAGATGAGTCCGGTTTTTCAATAGTAGCATATAATGCTAAAGTAGTACGATAGACTATATAGTTTATATTAAAAATAATGTGTTAGGAGGGTAGAAATAAGGGTTGCTACTCACTAGATAACCCGCGAGGGTGGGGGGCGTTATAAAAGGAACTAGAAGCCTTTATAATTACATGAAATAATTAAGGTTTAAAACTATAAAACCTGCATGCATACTTATAAGCACATGCTCCGCACTTGGTGAGATAGAGTATCTAATAATGTATTGCATTATCATCCCTTATAGGAAGGGATCCATCCCACTTGCCTAGCGCATTTGTGGGGGGGGGTGCTTGAGAAGGAGTGGAAGATAAATAAAGAATAAAGATAACTTTATGTTTAAACTTTTAAGGTAGCCATCCTATGCCTCCAACCTAAGGGGCCAAAGCGCTCCTATCACCATTTAGGCCATTAGAATATAAGGAACTGTTCATATAAGTCCATGAGATGATTTATTAATGAGATTTGGATTAAGAAGGCGGTTGCTCCGCACCAGTTACGCTCGAAGTTATAAATTATAAAAATTTTTAAAAGTATAATCGAGATTTAGAATATCAGCGTATGGGGGGCTATACTCCGTAAGCACCAGCTGTGGGATGGTATTTAAGAAAGCTAAAGAATAAGAAGTACTGAAAATATGTTGCCTCCCCACCTTCGGGGCCATAGGGCGCACCGAAGGTTGGGTGTGGGTAGGAGGGCCAACTTAATAGTTGGCCAGTCTTCTGACTAACAGCTTTGCGACATGTAACACCTCATGCTTCTCCCTTGGACCCCCCACCTTCGGTGCGGAGCATGCGGGAGCATGCGGGAGCAAGCGCTTTGCATATGGCGTGCTTCGCTCTAGTTCGCACCTCATGGCCACCTACGGAGGCCAAGCGCAAGAATAAAAGGACAGGATGCCACACAGAAAGCTTCCACGTCACAATGCTTTGGGCATTGTTCCGCACACCTAGGGTGGTTGCAAGCAGGGGCCGTATGCCTTCGGCTCCTTTGGTGCATACGGAGTATGCATGCAAGAATAAAAGGATAGGATGCACGGTATGAAATTAAAGAAACCAAGTATGTGATGCGTCTTGCTTTAGACGAAGCCATGGAATTTGATGAAAAAGGACTAACATAGTAAAACAAAAAAATGTAAATGAGGCCTCCTTTGTTTGGGCCATCAACCCTTATGAGGAGAGAGATAAAGACTATAAAATCAGGTATCTCAAGTCTTAGATAGTCATTTTGATGACTTTGGATTATGTTCGAATCATAATAATTCCGAGAATCATAGTAATGATAAGGGGAATGGAATGTATTATTACGTATAGAAAGGAACTATTTGAATATCCCGGATATATATCAAAGAGAATAGTATTGTCACTGTGGACGGTTGGACATGGAACTCTAAGAGAAATTTTATAATAAACAAAGTGAAATGAAATATCTGAGTAACTTTAGGAGAATAAATCAAAAGAGATTCTAAAATTAGTGAGAATGAAATTAGAATAGCCAAATATGAATAGAAAAGTAAAACGAATTTAAGTTTGTTTGAATAAAGGGGAACCTTCCTCTAAGGCTAAATATGATATATATATCGATAGCGGATTGTACTGTGAAGGAAAGGATAAGAAAAGTAGTTTTATAAGCAGTTCGAAAAAAATTTAAATATTAAATAAGAACGTACCTTTTGCATAAGTGCGACAAGAAGCTCAATAGAACAATGTGGTGAGATTCCACCAGGTCCTTCTATCGACCTGACCCAACCTATACATGCGATGGAAGTAATTCTGTGGTGTGAAGCTATAGGGAATGTAACGATTAAAGCCCACCTGAATCAAATCAGGTCGGTGTGCAGGGTAACTAATCTCATGGAGAACGAAAGTGAATTCGCATAGAGGCTCCGTAAAAGGTGAATCGAAAGATTATTGTCATGATGCATGTTTCTTATGCTGGCATGTATGATAGAACGAAATGGCACGGAGTAAAGCGGGCTTCCTAAAAGATTAGATTAAAGTGTTTTATTGGGAACTTGGTAAGCCCTAAATTTTCAGTGGAGTAATATCCAAAGAGGCAATTCTATAAGGTGGATAAACCGAAATGAATGTATCGAATTTAGGGTAGAAGATTGTTTAAAAAGCGAATGCATGTCTGTAATGGACATGATAGAATCAACATGATTTAACTCGAGAGAGTGCAGACTTAAACATATTGTGATGTCACATAACAACAAGTCGCTTGAAATAAGTGGAGATCAGCCCGGAAGTCAATGACTACAAAGCAGTATCGGATTAAGAACCCGACGATCGAAATTTATTAAATGTCAAAGACATACAAGAACAAATTGTTATAGCAACACGAAGAAATGATTATAAATAATCAGATCAGAGTAGCTAAAGAATTAGACCGACGGTCCGAAAGGCGGCCTAGGAACGATTATAAGATGCATTGCATGAGCCGTGTGCGGTGAAAGTCGCACGCACGGTTCTTAGAGGGGGAAAATCCGAGAGGATCTACCTATCTCGATTGGGTGAGCAAGTTAATATTAGATGCAAGCATTATTGCCTAGCGAAAGCGATTATCTTCAAATGAGTAAGTATCTAGTATTAGACCCGAAACCTAGTGATCTTACCATGATCAAGACTATAAAGGTCTGAACGGGTTAATAAAAAGGATTGAGCACCTTTTAAAGCCCTTAACCATCAAATTGACGGGGAATCCCTAAAGCAATTTCTACCAAGTAGATATAGTGATATAATCTATGGCTTAATAAAAATCTGGTGATTTTTTAGAGGTATGGTAAAAAAGAAATTGATACACGAAAGTGAATGGGTAATCCGCAGCCAAGCACCAGATTCTAAAGAATAAGGTGTGCAGTTCATCGACTAGATGTTGGTTGACTATTAAAAAATAGTTTAAGATATAGTCAAGCCCCACTTGAAAAAGTGCAGGATAATATAGAACTAAAAAAGTATAAGAGAATTGACTGGCCTTTAGATAGGGACTAGGATAAAATTCAGATGGCGAACTGTCACGCAGTTAAGTATGGATCTGGTGCTAACACCTCCTTTTTTATACTCCATTGGGTATATCTTAGTATTATCTAGAGGTTGGAGTCTTTGAAAATTTTCCTTTATGAGATATGCGATAATTGAATATTAGGATCAGATCGACTTAGTAGTTAAAGGGTACCTCTTTTTACAGGAAGAGGTGAGTACCCTTTATAAAAGGGCCTTATCTTGTATAGTCACCGGCGTAAATCGAATGACGTTGTGTTGGAGTAAAAGGCCAATAGCTGCAAGACCCACTCTATTATAGTTCTAATGATTTAAATAGGAGCTTATTTATATTTACCTTATATTGTGACTCTTTTCAGTAGTCAGGTCCTTCGGACCCGACGGATTCACCGAAGGTGAATACGGCTTCAATATATATATATAAATACCAGTTACAACAATGATGAATAATTTTAAATTTTTAGTACACTCCTCACATAGACCATGTGTCTTATGTGGGATGTATAGAGGAGTATGAGTAAAGCAAATTTATGCGTTTTCTACTTCTTTAAAACCAGATTTAGATAATAACTCTATTGATATAAAACCGGTGGTTAAATACGATAATGCTTGTGAAGATAAGTCAAAAATCTTGAAAGAAAACAGAATATAAAAGCGTTAGAGAAGCAGCTTTAGTATTAGGAATTCATAATACGACTTTGAGTTATGCATTAAGAAACAACTCTATTTTTAAAAAAACTTATATAATAAAAAGAAAAGAATAGTCTATATTACCTCTAAATGGATAGTCCTTCCCTACAAATGTAGGGGGATGGGACTATTTAGGGAGAAAAATTTTAGCTTTGCCAAATTTCATAGATGTACTATGAGATGGCTAAAGAAATAATCTGTATTGTTGCATAAATATCCGATGAATTGTGGTAAGTTGGTGAAAGACAATACTGACTAGGATAGCTGGTTTTCTGCGAAACCTATCTAAGTAGGTCATTTAAATAACATCATAGCAGGTACATAACTGTGATCTCTGACAATATCGATAGATATCGAAATTTGTATATATCGGGGGATCGTAAAGATTTTATCGGTGAGTAATTGCTCTCGGGTGCGACCAGACAAGCTATAATACCTAATCCGGTGAGAATCCGGCCGCTGACACTATCAGCGCGACTCTACCCATAATGCTGGAAAGTAATTGAAAGTGTGAAGCTTGGGGACAAAAGTATCCTGCTTTAAATAGCAAAATCGTATGAATCTACGTATGTAAGTGCGTTAATCGTATGGTTGGAGCCAGAGTAACAACAATAATGAAGAATGTGAGTGAAGTTTTCGACGAAGCCTCGTAAAGTTACATCATCCTGATGGGATGAAAGACGTTTGTCCGTTCAATTCCGAAATGTGAACGGTATAGTGACACAGGTTAGTTTATAACATCTAAACAAGATCAAAGACTAACTGGGGCGTCCGGGGTATAGAAGCCTTCTAAAATTGTATGTAATGGTAGGTATTATGGAACTGGGTAAGCCCTATATCTTCTTAACCATAAATAATTGTATTTAAGGAAAGAGGCAGTATCGTAAGCACGGTGAGACCGAATAAACGACTGTATCGGGTGTAGGGTAGAGGATCATTTAAAAAGCGAATGCAGGGCTGTAATGGCTCTGATAGAATTAATCTCTAAAAATACCAGGTCCGCAAAGGACAAACCGCAGGCCTGACCCAATAGAGAGATAATTTAACCCGAAAGGGTGCTGACTTAAATATGGGGTGGAACCGGTGTATCAATGAAGCATATCGGGAGTGGAACATTATGGAGGACTGATAAACCAGCCCCAGTTGTTCACTAACGATAATCATTCCAAATTGAAATCAACGATGTTGACGATCTGACAAATTGCAGATCCCAATGGGATGTCCACCAATCTAAAGCTCTAGCTCAAGCATTAAAGAACTATTTCCTTCGGCAATTAAATGTCGAGCCAAGGATTGTTCCCATAAGAAAAGCAAAGAAGCGGAACCGTTAAAATCGGGAATGATTGGTTGAAACTATGCTTGAGAAATACATTAGTAGTACAGGAAATGGAAGAGTTGGTTCGACCATGGAGAGATAAGCTACTGGTCTCAATAGAGACTAGGAATTCTGCTTGAGCGGTATGCGGTGAAAATCGCACGTACCGTTCTGATGGGGGGAAAACCAGAAATGGTCTACCTATCCAGACAATGGCAATGATGAATTTTAAAGAATCGGACATAGAATGCTAAGGTTGTATGGGTGTGAGTAACCCATCTAAACAGCCTATAAGTGGAAGTGAACCTTCTGCTAGAAACTCTCAAATTTGTCGGGGAAGCCCTAAAAAGATTTAAACCAAGCGAATGTGGTAACATGATTCGTGGCACAGGTAATAACTCGTGGTATGGTAAAATATAAATCTATACGCGTAAGCGAAATGGGTAATCCGCAGCCAAGCGCCTATAAATTAGGTGTGCAGTTCATCGGCTAAATGTGAGTTGGCATCATAGCTATATGGTGCTTAAGATATAGTCAAGCCTCACCCGAAAGGGTGCAATGGCAATAAAGTAATGAAATATTTAGAGGATAAATTCTGTTATAATTTATCTTCACACGTTAGCTTAATGGTAAAGCGATGTATTACGGATGCATAGTAAACAAGTTCAATTCTTGTACGTGTTTACCTTAATTTCTAAAGAGTATAATATCATATACCACCATTTTGGTGAAAGGTTATGAAAAAATAAATAATATTGTTATTATGAATAGTAAAGTTTTGAATTTAGTATATCCAGTTAAAAGTTATGGGAATGCAGATTTATTAAAAGATCAGGTATTAAAAGAGGCTAGAGATAGATCAGGAATTTATCGTTGAGTAAACAATCTGAATGGTAAAACATATGTAGGTAGTGGGGTAAATTTAGCAAAAAGATTAGGAAGTTATTATAATAATAATGAGGTACTTTTTTTTTTATAAAAAAAAAGTCCCCATCCACCTTCGTGGAAGGCTAAATAGAAACTCAAGACCAATAAAAGATGCTTTATTAAAATATGGCCATAAAAATTTTACCTTAGTCGCACGGCTTCGCCGTGCAACCTGCACCTAATGGTGCGGGAAATTTTAGAGTATTGCCCACAAACTAGGTTAATTGAGAGAGAACAATTTTACCTTGATCTTTTGATTCCCTCCCTTGCCTTTGGCAAGGGTGGGTGCCTTTTGCAAGCAAAAGGGACCAGAATATAATATATTAAAGTATGCGTATTCCTTACTTGGATTTAAACATATTGCTCCGCACAAGGAGAGTATAGAAAAGCTAAAAGCTAAGATTATATCTCCTGAGCATAAGGAAATATTGTCATCAATTCATAAGGGGAAACTTGTTAGTGAAGAGACCAGAAATAAACTGGCTGCTGCAACTGCAAGATATAGAAAAGATAATCCTCTAGTTCCTGAGGCTTTAGCGAATATAAGAGCTAAAACTATAGCACGTGAAGGAGTATCAGTTTCAGTTTTAAATACGTACTTTTGCTCCGCAAAAGTCCGGGACATCCCAAGGGATGTACCTCAAACAAATGAAATAAAAGAGTTTACAAATCAAACTGAAGCTGGTGAATTTGTAGGTATAAGTAGACAAGCTGTCTACAATGCTATAAAAAGAGGTTCACTTGTAAGTGGTGTGTATCGTATAACAAAAATATAAAATTACTTTAGTTTAGTTAAATAGCTGAACCGGGTGTTAAAGCCTGTTGTCTAAAATGGATAGTTATAGTAGAATAACTATTTAGGGAGAAGTACCTTACTCAATTCCAATATAATTAGTTTATGTTGGGTTAAAGAGGTAGATCTGTGTATGTCAAAAGGGAAACAGCCCAGAACAAGTGTTAAGGTTCCAAAATTATTGTTAAGTGAAATAAAGGTAGTATTTTATCTAATTCGATCAGGAAATAGGCTTAGAAGCGGCCATTTTTTGAAGACCTGCTGAGTATTGTAGGAATTTACTCATATGTGGGTGTAACTATCAAATTCCGAGGACGTCCTAAAGCTTTAATTACCAAGCATCAAACTTAAAAGGGTTAGGTGTGGTGGAAGTAGATATTCCAGTAAGGTAAGAAGATTAAAGATCATCCGAAAGGAGAATGGATTATTGCGGATCTAAAACACTTCTAGTGCAATAACTGCACCAGTGTAAAAGAGCAACGAGTAGAAGGTAGTTAAATACATTTAATTAAAGTGTATTTTAAGGTGTACTCTAATGGGTAAAGAAATTTACTATCAAGTCAGAATCCTATCTAAACAAATATGTAGTTTTATTATGATGACCAATTGGTCCTTATAAGCACAAGTATCATTACTGATACAAAATAGGTCAGCCTCCTCCGGAGGCCGACCAGCCAGCTGTGCTGGCAGGCAACTGGTGGTAATCGAGAGATAACTATGGAGACCTAACCCTCGAAGGGTAAACGTAGTCTGAGTGTTGACTCCTCTCAGGCGACGAGGCCATACTTTTGTGCGACATCAGAAGTCTTACGAGCAATGTATTATACATTGCCTAGGAATATGAATTGTTATATATCTATTGGTAAGCGTGAAGTTCGAGCGATCAAAGATTTGCAGCAACTATATTTAGTCCCTTTTGTTGCTTTGCAACAAAAGGCACCTGCATAGCGAGCTATGCGGGGAGTAGGAAAGATTTATAGATCTCTTGGCCTTTGGCCATAAGATTCAAGTGAATTACAAGTTTCTTCTTTTCAGTCAAAACTTATTGAATATTTTGACAAATATCCTCTCTTACACAAAAATTAGCTGATTATCTTCTATTCAGACAAGCGTTTGAACTAATTAAAAATAAAGAACACTTAACTGTGGAAGGTCTAAATAAACTTGTAGCAATAAAAGCATCAATTAATTGAGGTCATGGCCTTCGGCCAACAGATAGTTTAAAGGAAGCATTTCCTGGTATTGAGCCAGTTAAGAGACTGGTTGTCCCTAATAAAGAAATACTAGATCCTAATTGGTTATCGGGATTTACAAGTGGTGAGGGATCTTTCTCAGTAAGGGTCTATGATTCATCTCATAATATATCAGGTAGTCAGGTTAGTTTAAGATTTCAATTAACTCAACAGATGCTTCGCACGTGATTTAGTGTTAATGGAAAACATAGTAGAGTATTTAAGTTGTGGTAGAATATCAAGTCCCCCCTTGCGGGGGAGTGGGGACATTATAGATATCCATGTAACAAAATTTACCTCTCACCGAAGGTGTGTGGGGACCAACCTTTGGGTTGGTACCGGATATAACTGAAAAGATAATTCCACTTTTTGATAAGTATCCTGTGGATGGTCAGGTCCTTCGGACCCGACGGATTCACCGAAGGTGAATACGGAGTGAAAAGAGAAAATTTTAATGATTTTTGTAATTTTGATGAAAGAGAAAGCTCATTTAACAGAAGAGGGTCTAGAACAAATTTGTGCGATAAGACATAATATGAATAGCTATAGAGAAAGTTCTCAAAAAGAGTCAGTTGTCCGAAGGACACCGACCTGCCCATCGGAGATGGGCGGGGCTAATTAAAACTATATTTGTACGATAAATCTGATTGCCGTGCGTAACAGAGCACTGATTTCTAATGGAGAAAGGCATCTAAAATTTAACGGATCTAAATAATATACCGAAACCTTGTCTTTATACATGAATAATATATAAAGGGTAGCAGAACATAGGAGAAATGAAATATATAATCTATAATAGATTGTATGAAATAATCCTAGAGAGAATGCTTACATGAGTAACGAATAAGGGAAAATTGAAGCCTGGGAGCCCGTCTTGATGGTTTACTCCTTTAGGGGGAACTGCTTTGTATCCTTAAGGATATTTAAAATAAAAATTGAATATCGTGCCCCTACACACGCTTTCCGAAACACCTTTGGTGACGTGTGGACGGGGTCTAAGATAAAAGTTATAACCTTCTTCTAGTCCCTTCCCTCATGTGTTTACATGAGGGGGAGGCGGGAAGGAAAGAAGTAAGACGGAGGGGAAGGAAAAATTAAGCCCTCGCCTAAAGTTTATTTAAAAAGAAGTAACGGCCTCTAAGTTTATTAACCTAAAGGATTAAGCGATGAGAGAATCTCGTTATATTAGTAACAACTTTAAAATCTTTACATTGGTAAAATCTAAGGGTATAGTGTAAATGAAGTGTATAAAGTTCTGGAAAAACAATATAACTGGGCCTCCTGGCCAATAAACTAAAACAGATGAGACCAGGAGAGAGCCAATAACCGTATAAATTAAGCTAGTAGAGAATACGAAGGCGATTGAGATAACAATCATAAAATAATGAGAGTAGGTTCCTCATTTTTGTGATAAAAGAACCAAATTCCGGGGAAGTCCTAAAGCTCTAACAACTAAGCTATTAAAGGAAACTTTAATAGTGGCCCGTTTAATGATCAGGGGTAAAGTAATATCGTTAGTCGCACGGCTGCTTCGCAGCGTGCAACCTGCACAATATAGCTGTGCGGGAGATTCTAGTAATAGAAATGGATAATCGCGGATCTAAATCAGTATAAGTTAAGTAATACTGTAAAAGAGCAACGAGTAGACGGTTCTTCAATATATAATTGATATATTGTAAGGTATACTCTAGTCGCCGGGGAAACTCGGTTTTTAACATTTATCATTTCCTGTGCGCATTATTATATAACGCGGATTAGGGTAAATAGAGCACTTGCTCAAAAAGAATTGAAAAGTAATTTTGTTTGTTTAATAGGGTTTGGTTTATTAAATTTCTGACCTCTATTTAGGCTTGGTATACTTCAGATTACAGACATGTCACGCATTGGCAAAGCCACAAAATATAGATCTGGTGAACACCTCCTTTTTTAAATTTTAATTGGAGATACTAAAGTAACTAAAGAGAGGTTGGAGTCACTGGAATTTTTTCCCGTGTAAGATATGAGATAAGTAAGTATTAGGATCAGATCGACGTTAGTAGTTAAAGGGTGCCTGGGTCACAAGTTCAGGCGAGTAAAAGGACTTATCTTGTATAGTTGTTCGGTTACAATCCGAAAGGCGTTGTATTGGGGCAAAAGCCCAATATCTGCAAGACCCACTCTATTATAGTTCTAATGATTTGAATAGGCACTTATTAACGTTACCTTATTACGTGATTCTTTTCAGTGTCTCCATGTTTATGAAATAATAAGTTACAATAATGACTAATAATATAAAATTGAATCCAAACTTCGTATCAGGTTTTGTGGATGCGGAGGGGTGTTTTCATGTTTCTATAGTAGGTAAAAGTGTTCGATTAATGTTTCAAATTTCTTTACATAAGAAGGATAAGGCACTTTTATATCTAATTAAAGATTATTTTGGAGTGGGTGAAGTTATAGATCGTAAAGATGATGCTTTTTATTATAAAGTTTCTCGATTACAAGATTTAATATTAGTTTTGGCCCATTTTGAGAAATATCCTTTACTTACACAAAAAGCAGGAGATTTGGAGTTATTTAAGCAAATAGTTGACAAGGTGAATTGTAAAAAACATCTTACGGAAGAAGGTATGCAAGAAATAGTAAATCGTAAGGCTTCAATGAATTTTGGAGTACTTTCAGATAGTTTACTTTCTGCATTTCCTAAAACGGTGGGGTCAAATAGGTTAGTAATAAAAGATCCTGTGATATATAACCCTGAGTGGGTAAGTGGGTTTGTAGAAGGAGAAGGTTGTTTCTTTATTAATATTTATAAAAGAAAAGATAGTGTCTTAGGAGAGGGGGTAAAATTGGTTTTCAAGATAACCCAGGATAGCAGGAATAGTGATTTACTTGCTAGCTTTATAGAAATATTTGGCTGTGGAGCTATATATAGTCAATCTAAAATTAAAGGGAATGTTCAAGATTATATGGTAACAGGTCTTTCACATATTACAGATAAGATTATACCATTTTTCTTAACTCATCCTCTACAAGGGGCGAAGAACAAAGAATTTATGGATTTTGTTAAAGTTGCAGAGCTAATGAAGCTTAAAGCACATCTAACTAAAGAAGGGTTAGAGGAAATTCGTCTTGTAAAATCAGGTATGAATTTTAAGCGTTAGATAGAACAATTACTTAATAAATTCAAGAAAAAAATGATAAATAGTTTAAAATTAAAGTTACCACATTAGCCTTACCCTAATAATTAATATTAGGGTGAATTTGTGGACGAAAGGAACTCGGCAAATTGACTACCGTAACTTCGGGAGAAGGAGAGCCGTTCCTCATAATAAAGATTATGAAGAGAAAAGGAAGCATAGAATCGTGTTGTACGACTGTTTAATTAAAACAAAGCACTTTGCATTAAGATAAAAATCAAAGTATTGAGTGTGATGTCTGCCCAATATCGGCTGGTTAACGAGATATCTTAACTAAAATTAGGTGTTTAAGGATACCCCGATGAATGGCGGCCTTACCTATGAGGGTCCTAAGGTAGCGGAATACCTTGGCCGTTAAATGCGGTCTTTGCATGAATGATGTAACGATACAACAGCTGTCTCTATGATTGACTCAGTGAAATTATAATAACTGTGCAGATACAGTTTACCTCTAGATAGACGAGAGTGCGACTAGAAGTGCTTGATAACAATGAGGTGAAAACCCTCCAGATAACCCATTATCTGAGCTCAAACAGCATGCATTTGGAGTAATTCTTTTGTGTGAAGCCTGTTAATAATGTAAGACATTACTACCCAACCTTCAGTTAGGTTGGTGAGCTAGATTGCTAAGGACAATTAACATGAATTCACGGTTGAAGCGTATAAACTCTAATAAGAGTTTTAGAGGAAAAAAATAGTTGATTGCAGAAAAGACTTCTCGTTCTTTTCTTTATGGGTCTATAATTCAACATACGTATAGTGGAGTCCTAAGGTGATCAATAAGGTGTTTCAAGTAAACTAGGTAAGCCCAATAGTGCCCATCGGTATGATGGAAGTCCAATAATTGGATATACGCTAGTGGGTAAAGGATGTTCTAAAAAGCAAATGCGGTTATGTAATGTAATCGATAGGGGGTCTCCCTCGACTTGAAAGAGTGCAGACTTAGAACAGGTGCTAAACAAATTATACATATTATATTAACGTTTCAGGATTGTTATACTGATGTATAAATATTCAACCATTATTACCTCCAATGATAAATCTTTGATGAGCTAGTTGCATTAACTACAGGTTAAGTTCGGTTATGCTTCGCACGTGATATAGCTACAAAAATTTTTGCTTTGGAAAATAAAGGAATAAACTATGCCAGAGGTACCGTACGAGCCAGAAAGCAAGTATACCGTAGAAAGATACCCGGGTCGTAGGAAGGCTAGCAACCTAACCTTGCGATAGAGCTGAAGGATAGTCTCTAATGGTGTCCTTCATAGCCTTTTGGTTATGGAGGATTGAATGTTTCATTTGGCTTAACTAATAAATATTAAAAGCTACAATAAATTTCTTTCTACACAATAAAAATTATATGTTTACGTCCTCAAATAAGTTAACTGGGATACGTTTTTTATCTACGAATGAGTCGTCAAGAACGGTGGTCAAAGATATACACGGGGGTCGTGATTTTGCTTTAGGTTCTTTAAACCAAAACCTTGCCCCACAGTGGGTCACAGGTTTTGTGGATGCTGAAGGTAACTTTTCTATTTTTGTTCAAAAGGCAAAGAGTGGCTACAAGTTTGTTTTAGCTTATAAGGTTACCCAGAAAGGTCACTCGGCAGGTGTTTTACACGATTTAAAAAGATATTTTGAGTGTGGTAATATTCATATTGACAATAAAAAGGAAGATGCGTATAAATTTAATGTAAATAAATTGGATGATATTATAAATAAGGTTATACCACATTTTGATAAATATCCTTTACTTACATCTAAAAATTTAGACTATCAAGATTTTAAAAAAGTGGCCTATATGATGAAAGATGGTTTACATTTAACTGAAGAAGGTATGAAAAATATAATATCCATAAAAGAAAATATGAATAGTACTCGTCCTTTTGAGGATAGGTGAAACTATCTGGATAAAGTTGGACCTATAGTTTTAAATAATGAGTGAGTGCAAGGTTTTATTGACGGAGAAGGTTCATTTCAATTTCGTATAGCGGATGCAGTAAGTAGAGGTAAGTCTTATGTTTCGTTGAATCCTACTCTAGAAATAAGTCAAAGTAATCATGACATAAAGCTATTAAAGGCTTTTGTAGATTTTTTTGGCAACGGGTATTTAAAACCCAAATATGACATAAATGACATAGAAGCTGCTAAGGCCTCTCGTATCGTAAATCGTTATGTTATAAATCAACATTCTGTTGTTACAGGATTTGTGGACCAGTATCCTATGCTTACACGTAAGCATTTGGACTACTTAGATTGAAAAAAATTAATTGCCTTGAAAGAGGAGAGAGCTCAAGATACTCCTGAAGGAAGACAAATGATGGAGGAAATTAAAGCCTCTATGAATAAAGGAAGATAGTTTAATATATGAATGATTGGTATTTTTAATAATAATATGTATAAAAACAAAGTTTAATGCTTGAGCCGTATGCGCTGAAAGGTGCACGTACGGTTCTTAGAGGGGGAAATTTTAGTAATAAAACGACCTATCTCAACAGACCCTATGCAGCTTTACTGTAGCAAGCTATTGCATATGATCGGACAAATTTGAGTGTACAAGGTAATTGTTTAGATAAAATTGAAACACCTTTATTTTAGTCTATCATATAGCTAAAGATGGTATTTATACCATATACTTCTGGTTTTTTTAGAAGAGTCTATAAAAAACATTTTTAGATTGTTTACCTGATCTGCAACTTGCAAATGGGTAAATAATGTATCATTTATATACTTTGGTACCCAATCTATTAATTTAGTGGTATATACATGAAAAGATAAATCTTTAAAAAGTAGAGGAGTGACCTTTTAACAAAGGGACAACGGCTTGTAGGCAGTTTATGCGGGGCACAGATCCCATAAAGAGTACCTGGGTGTATCCAAAATTAATTTTTATGTAAGTATTGTTGTAATAACAATTTTAATAAATTTATTTACTTTTGTCAGTCTTTTAAAAAAGACGGTAAAAAAAAAAATATAAAATGTTTTATATCCCGGTCCCCACCACACTGCAACGTGGTGTGGAGGGACTTAATATAAATTTAATCAGAAAGTTTTCTATTTAAGTTGGAATAATTATATATTTTATAGGTAGAATTTTAATTATATGGAAAATAGTAGTAAAAAAATACATTTTGCCCCTTTGGGGCATGGGGGTGTTGGGAGGCGTGTAGTGTATTAAAAAATTGCTAAATCTTCGTAGCCACACGCATGCTTCGCACGTGTGGGGCGATGATTGGAATTAGTGATTTTGAATTTTACTTGTCAAGTTTAATGGCTGAATTCTGCTTTACTGTTTGACTTACATGTCTATCAGTCGCGTAAGCGGGGCATACGATCACAAGACACATTAAGGAAAGGTCTTGGATTATTGAATAAAGTTACGCTAGGGATAACATTAGCATGTTAGTCCTCTGGTGTCAAAAAAAGACACTAGTAATAAAACTGGGTGAATTTCTGGGATAGCTTATAATATAAGTCAACTAGAAGCGAAGCTTATTTTAGTAAGCGGCATGTTCCGCACGTACCCTTCCTCCGTTTGGGTCCGGTTTCCACCCTGTGGGGTGGGTAACCCAAGTGTGGGTTGCGAAGCATCCGTTATAGTTATAATAACTATAGAAATAAGAACGTTCAACGACTAGGGAGTGAGTAATACTAACAATAACCTCCCCACGAGTGCCCGGCGTTTGATTATTATTTTTATTCTTACTTTTAGGTTTGATCTTATATATCGTTTTCATTGGTTATGATTGTCAATTGGTGGATTGTTATTATTATTTTTCCATGACCCCAAAGGCTGGACTTACTATTCTCATAATGAGTTAGAAATAAAAAAATTTATATATAAATTCTATGAACAAAAACGAAATAAAAGGGTTAGGTCCTAACAGTAAAAAATTAAAAGATTATAAAGAATCTTTGGTAAAATTATCTAAAATACAGCAAGAAGCAGCTTTTGGATTAATGTTAGGTGATGCAAGTATACAGAGTCAAAATGGTGGTAAAACATATAGAATGAAATTTGAGTGAGGCGATAGAAATAAAGCATACTTAGATCATGTTTATAAATTATTCAATGAATGGGTTTTATCAGAGCCACATAAAAAGGTTAGAGTTAGTCCTAAAGGTAATACGGTTGTAAACTGAGGATTTCAGAGTATAAGCCATAAAGCTTTTAACGATTTAGCTAACTTATTTATTTCATCGGTCAGTTGCCCTTATTGGGGCTACCGTTACACCTTTGGTGGAGGATTCACCGAAGGTGAATACGAGAACAAAAAAAGTATTTCAGCGAATTTAATCAAGAAATATTTAACTCCTAGAGGATTAGCTTACTGATTCATGGATGATGGTGGTAAATTAGATTATAATAAAAATTCAAATAATAAAGGTGTAGTTTTAAATACTCAGAGTTTTGAAGCAAAGGAAGTAAAAGCTATGTCAAAAGAATTAAGTGAAAAATTTAACCTTGAATGTGAAGTTCGTTCTAACAAGGGTAAAAAAGTCATAGTTATAAAATCTACTAGTTACTCAACCTTTTTAGCATTAATTGATCCGTATATTATACCGGAGATGAGATATAAACTACCTTAATCTAATACCAAAGATACTTTTAGTTCACTGCATCTTGTTTTAGTAGCAGTGTACTAGCATTCCCTTTATAGGTACACTATATTGTACTAGGGTCCATAATTTTTATCCAATTATAAGGAGAGAATAAAAAAAAAAAATAAAGACGGTGATATAGTCTGAGTCATCTCGTGAGAGATGAAAGTAGAAGTTTAAATACTTTTACGTAACAATAACTGAACAGGCTAATTGCGCCAGAGAGTACAAATTGGGTGCGCAGTTTGGCACCTCGATGCCTAAAAGGAGTTAGGTTCCTTTTATATGACGTCGAGAATAGTTTCGGTGAACCCGAGGCTAGTCTAACTAGAATGTTACGAGTAGTTCTAGTTAGGCAAAATTTTCAAATTGCGGGAAAGTCCTAAAGCAATCTCAACCAAGCGAGAGTGGTAACACATCCGTGGCACAGGTAATGACTCGTGGTATGGTAAAATCGAGATTGATATACGAAAGGAAATGGGCTATCCGCAGCCAAGCACCATGAGTATTTATGGTGTGCAGTTCAACGACTAGATGGAAATTGGCGACTAATTGTCGCTTAAGATATAGTCTAACCCTTGATGAAAATCATAACCATGAACTAGCTTTAAATGCTATATAATGGGTGTTCTTAGGAAGTGGGAATACCACGGAGTCCCGCGTATGCGGGGCGTATAATTAATTATACGAGAAGAACTTAAACAGGGAAAAGATCGCCTATAATTGGCCTTCTTCTATGAAAACTATTTATTCTTTTATAATTGTATAATGACCCGTCCACTTTGCTTTAGCAAAGTAGGGCCGGTTATGTGTAATGCATCAGCCTCCCGGGGCAATAAAAACGCGAATCTAAGTTGTTAGGGGTAGAAATATCTTGGCCCTTAATGATATTGAATTAATATTTGCCGTGAGGTTGGTTTACTATAATATAGTAAACTTGTTATATCTTTCTCTAAGAGAAAATATAATAAAATAGATCTTAATGAAATAATTAATTCGTTATTCAAAGTGATGGTCGTCACGATACTGTGGAATAAATACTACGGATTGAACAACGGAAATAAAAGCAGTATTGAATAATATGGAGATGTAAAGGGTAGAAAATTTTTTTAAACTTTATTATTATGGATTTAGACAACAGTTAGTCAAAATATACATGGGACTAACTTAGATGGGGTATACATGGTTTGGTAGAGAAGAGCCACCCACAACGAGGAGGTTAGCTGATAAATGGTTATATATATATTAATCTACAGTTAATTTTAGAGGCTTTGTTGAACGTTTATGTAGAAGGGTTATTAATCAATCTGCAATAAACCCACCTCTATTAAGGTGGACCCGCACGCAAGCGTGCAGGTTTTTTTCAAGCGCTACGCGACCATCTTAAATCTCGTAAATCTAAAAACTATAAATTAATTATGGTAAATTTTATTTTTCCTATTTCGACGCCCCATACGGAGCCGGTGGGGGGCTCATTACAGAGTAATGAGACCATCTTTTGTTTAACTCTTATCCTAGGTCCTTATACGTAAATAGTGTATCGACCCGGTGATAGGTAGTTATCTTGAGAGTTATCCTAAAATAATATTTAATAAAGTGACGACCATCGTTTCTAATATAAAAATCTATAAGTAATTAAATCATGAAAAACATAAATATGAATACAAACAATTTAACTATTTTGCTTGCTTCTGGGGGTATTGTTCCTGTGAAAGTGTGAAATAATGCTGATATATCTAAATTAGAAGTCCTTTTAGAGACTAGAGGGAAATCTGGTATTTATATGTGAAGGCATTTAGATAGTGGGAAAATTTACGTTGGGAGTGGAAAAAATTTAGGGATTCGCTTAAAAGGTTACTATAATGTAAATCAGTTAACTAGGGTAACTAATATGCATATAAATAGGGCTTTACTTAAATATGGATATTCTTCTTTCAGTTTATATATATTAGAGTATTGTAGTATTGATGTTCTTATTAAAAGGGAGCAATACTATTTAGAATTATTAAAACCTGATTATAATATTTGTACTACAGCTGGTTCGACTCTTGGAAAATTACATTCATTAGTTGCAAAAGAGAAGATCAGTAAAACTAAGAAAGGTACTTATTTAGGTGAAGAAAATTCTTTTTTTGGTGAAATTCATTCTGTGGCTTCAAGGGAGAGAATGAAGGAAGCCAAATTAGGAAAAATACTTTCTGAGTTAACGAAAGAAAAAATCCGTGAATCTAAGGTAGGAAAAAAGTTTACAGAAGAACATAAATCTAATTTATCTTTAGCACAATCTAATCGAAAGAATATATCGATAATTGACATTGAAACCGGTATAGAAACTGTTTATGGTTCAATCGGTGAAGCAGAAAGATCGATGGAGTTTCCTAAGGATTCAATAAGAGCGAATCTTAGATCTAAGAATAAACCTTTATACAAAGGTAGATACAATATAAAAATAAAAGAATAAATAAAAACACATAGAAATGGCATAAGATCTTTAATTGGTCGGCTTAGCTTATCCACATGAATGCAGGAATCATGAAGGGTACGGCTGTTCGTCGTTTAATAAGCTACACGAGCTGGGTTAAAGTATTTAGCCCCTTCTTCCGTGAGGAAGTTTCCTTATAATTAAGTGATTATATGGAAGGTATTTGATGCATACACTAGTGTGTGTTGAATGCTAATGAACACTGACAGAATACGGTGAAGGCTAAGGTCAACTTTGGTTGGCTATGCTAATACCGTGGGAAAGCCGAGTAGATATGCCAATCTACTTAAAGGCTCCCCGTAACGACTCAACATAATGTTGGACCTATAGTATGATAAAATTATAGGTAACACCGTCAGCATTATAAATTATTCTTAGCCTTTCTCTCGAGGCTATATGTTAAGAGGCGGAAGGCTCTATTTTTCAAGGCAGAGCTCATTAAAAATTTTTATTCAATTGGGCCCCACATATAAATGTGTTGGCTCCATCAAAGAGCGATGGGGGTAAGCCGTTAGGATTACCTTCTTTTTTCGCTTGGCTTCCTCTCCCTTATACGAAGATAGGGGATTAAGGGGTTTAGGAAACTGGCCTCAAAGTGGGCTATGAATGGATCCAGATGGCGGGTTTCGAGACCTAAGTATGGATAGAGTGCTAACACCTCTCTTATCTATATTCCTGCGGACTATCATAGTAATTACTTTGGGGTTGTAGTCCCTGGAAATTTTTTCCTTATGAGATATGAGAAGAGGAAATGATATTAAGAGATCGGTCCTATGATCGAGAGGAGCCTGGGTCACGAGTTCGGGCTAGAGTACTTATCAAGGGGAAATACGGACAGGAGCGAAGGAGGGGAGACAACTTAGGTAAAATCCAGTTCACGTTCTTCAGTCATTTATTTGGTTCGGTAAGTTAACAAATAATACTGCTTCTTCGGGTTAGACACTGACTGCCATAGGTTGGACCAAAATCCCAGCTGTGTGGACATCTCTTTACCATAGAGTCGGAATATGTACATAGAGCTACTACAAGGTGCAAGCCCTTGAACGTATTCTTGACTTTAATTTTAACATCAGGAACTCTTTGAGTTACCTCATATACGGATACTTCCAGTGTCTTCAATATATATATATATATACCAATGTTACAACAATAATGAACAACAATTTAACAAAACAAGATCTTATACAATTTAAATTTGATGCAAGCAAATTAACTGGGGATTACATAGCTGGGTTTGTGCAAGCGGATGGTTCGTTTTCAGCTACGTTGACCAGAAAGACGAGAGGTGAAAAAGAATATTTTAATATCTCGTTGGTTTTTACAATTGTACAAAATATAAAATATAAAGATCTAATTTTAGAAATACAAAAAAAATTCGGAGGTATAGGTCATTGATATTTAGGTAAAAGTGATAAAACAATAAGATACCAGGTAACTAATCAAAGTGATTTATTAAATGTAATTATACCGTTTTTTATGAAACATCAACTAAGAAGCGGTAAATTATTGAGTTTTTTACATTTTAAGTATATTGTCGAGATTATGTCTACAAGGGCGCACTGAAACAATAAGAAAGTCTTACTAAGTTTAATAGTACTAGCAAGTAACATGAACCCTTTAGGAAAATTAGGAAATAAAGTTAGACTATTAACACCCGAAGAACAAAAATATGTCATAAATAATGTGCAACCTGAGGGTATAGACATTAGTAATCTAACAGAAAGTATTAAAAATTTTAAACAAAATGAGTTAACCTTAGATTTTATACACGGATTGTTTGATGGAGATGGTGGCTTATCAGTGTATTTTGTAGACTCAGGCTCTCCTTCGGAAGACAAGAGCTGTCCATCCCCTTTGGGGAAGGAGGCCCGTAGTTCACAATTATCTGTAGGGTTTAGTTTTACGATAGTTCAGGATATTCACAATTTATCATTATTATATGAAATAAAATCGTTCTTTAATAATAAAGGAGGTGTATATAAGATTAATGATAATTGTAGTATCTATAAATCTGGATCTAAACCTGATTTAATATCAGTAATTTTACCAAAGATGGCAAATAAAAAATCCATAGATTGGGTTAAGGACGGAGCTATTAGTTTGGCTTCTTCTGGTTTAAGTTTACCACTATTAAAATATAATAAGATATATTATAGCTCTAAAATTTTAGAGATTTTAGAAAGCTCTTCCCTAAAAGGGGGACGAGGATTGAATAAAAATATAAATGAGATCATAATGTTATCCTACTACATTAGTCAGGAATCTGATAATATAACATTAGAAAAATATGTAGAAAAAGTGAAACTAAAGTTTCTACTTTAAGTGGTAGTTATATAAAACTATTACATCTCCCTATAATCGCCTTCATTATTAATAATAAAAATATTGAATTTAGGGATGAGTTCTAAGGAATAAATTTATAATTGAAGATATAGTCTAGACAAGTATGAAAATGCTTGAATTATCATAAATACGTCGTGAGACAGTATGGTTTCTATCTTCTAGGGGAAATTAGAGTAAAATAAAGATAGCCCCTTCGTACGAGAGGAGTTGGGTATGTAAACCTCTGGTTTACCTGTTGTTTATGTGCCAATTAAAAAAGGATATTACTATCACTTTAGTAAATAATAGCATAGGCACGGCAGGAAAGCTATGTTTATAAAGATAAGAGCTGAAAGCATATGAAGCTCGAAACTAACTTTAGGATACTCTAAAATGCGTAAAAGACTATTACGTTATATAGGCTTTGGTTGTAAGAATTTTAAGATTTTTAGGCACAAAGTACTAATTTATTGATTACTTAATAATACACTTTTCATAAATGGCTAGGGCCCTCCACACGCTTTCCGTAACACCTTTGGTGACGTGGGGGCGTAATGACCGTTATATAATACCGTAAGGTTTTATGGTATAATACCACAACAGACAGGGGCATCCCTAATGGTGGGGTTTGCCTTGGGTGGGGGCATGGGTTGCTAGCGCCACGAGGGCAAGGCAAGTGGTAGCCCTTCCTTGTGCAAGGACAGTAGTCCCATTTTTGTAAAAAAAAGGTACCTCCAAGCTAAGGGGGGTACGCTCAATCCCACTTGCCCAAGCGCATTGTGGGGATCCTTTAATTCGATTTTATTCTGGTTAAGGCTAATAAAAAAAAAATAATCCCTAATGGCTAGGACTTTGGGGGGTAAGCGCTTTATTTTACCTGTATTTTTTTTGCCTGGTCCCGTCCCTCCACCTCGCTCTAGTGAGGAGTCCCTTTTGTGCAACAAAAGGTACCTGAGGATCGAGATCCTCGGGGAGGAGGGATGGATTGCAAAGGTAGGGTAAATAAAAAATTAATCCTAGCAATTGTGGAAGACTTATCCCAAGCACACCAAAGGGGGCAAGGCAAATGGCGCGCATCCCTAGAGTCCCTTTTGTAGCACAACTAACTTTAACATAAAAGATAAAAAAGGTACACAAGGTCCTAAGGGTGCGGCAAAAATAGAAAAGTATTCGAATTGCCCTTTCCTTGGCATCTACTATATTTTGTAGGCTCCCTTGCTTCGCTTTGCAACAAAAGGATGGTATTAATTATATATTTCTTTTTGATCATAAGCTTCCTTTAATTCGAAATTTTCTTAATCCCTTGCTTCGCATTATTTGTGCGGAGCATTGGTAAAAAGACGGAGTGGGTGAGGGAGACCTAAGCCTCCCACTATAGTGTCCCTCAGGCGAGATTGTGGAAGACTGAGGTACAGGTTTGGCACCAAGCCAAGCTATTGCGGTGCTCCGCAAGAAGGGGCGAAAAAGGAATATAAAAAAAGTCACATTAGGGTATACCTTCCTCCGGAGTGGACGCTCCAATGCTTCTCCCTGGGAGAAGTCTTCCAGAATAAAGATAGCCTAGGATTAATAAAAAAAAATTATTCGAATAAAAGGATAAGGGGGGAAGGCCAGCAAAGGAGGCATGGGTAGATGTTGCTGTGTTTTTTTTTGGGGGGGGGGGGGGTCAAAATCCGGATGTACTGGGTCCTTGCTAACGGCAGCACGGTCCTTCCTTCAGTTGCGCAGCGGAGCATGCGCACGGAATATATTTATATCAAAGGTTCAAGCTATTGGAGTTTTTTCTAAAAAGTTCTTATTTTATATTAACGTCCCTTAGGTAAGGGATCGGTGGTCTATAAATGACCTTTTTTGTTTTTATAAACCACGACTACGCTAGAGGGGAAACCCTGTCTTTTGCGGTAGCCCTCCTTTGGAGGGATTATAAAAAAAAATAGAATTAATAATAATATTTAATATAATTTTCTTATGTCTATCCCCAGGCGCACCTTCGGAGCAACGCCCACGCATCAGCCTTTGGGGTGTAGCTACGCAATCACCCTTTGGGGTGAGGGAGAGAAGTCTTCCATGCCCTCCCCCCGCAAGCTTGCGGGGGGGAGAGTGTGGGGAGGGAACATGATCTAAGCTTAAAAAAAAAAAAATAAGAAAGACTGGGGGGGGGGTAAGTGAAGGATGGGCCCAGAGGGGTCCTACGGAGGGCAAGGAATATATAATTAATCTAAAAAATAGAAAGGATTTATCATTTGGGATGTTTTTAGGTTTCAAGTTTTAATTCAACCATGAAGGTTTTTTGTAAAGAGTCAGAGGTAGTCTACCTCTGCAGCCCGGTTAGTATAATTAGCAATACAACCGTTTTGTAATCGGTAGAAGTAAGTGCAATTCTTACACTGGGTTCGAAAGCGTACAATACATAAATGTTTTAATATAACTAGGTTTACAGTAAGTGATCCGTAGATTGAATCGTAATAAGTAAGTGCAATACGTAAACACGTAACACCATGACCCAACCTAAGCCAATAGATGATTTATCATGACTTTTTATGTTTGAGTCTTTGGAGTAACCAGGAGAGGCCTCCACGAGTGCGTAGCAATTCCTGTACCTGGGATAAGTCTTCCACATCCTATGAGATCTCTAAAGATCGTAGCTAGGATAAATAAAATTTCGAATAAAAGGATAGTTATAAAAAAAACAGCGTCTTACATCGTGTAGATGTATGAAGTGCATTTGTATTTCTAATAACTTTTAAGGGTAAAAAAAAAAAACAGCAATAAAAAGGGGTTGCAAAGCACACACTCAAAATTTAGATAAAAACAAAATGGCTCAATAGTCAAGTCGGTTAAGACATAACGTTTTCACCGTTAAAGCGGGGATTCGATTTCCCCTTGAGCTAATAAGTAGAATGGTGAAATAGTATCATAAGTGACTCATGATCACTAGTTATAGGTGCAAATCCTATGTCTACATATGAAAAATAAAAAAAAAATTATTAAACTGGGTTGCTCCGCACCAACTTTGTTTTGTATTTATAAAATAAAGGCTAAAGAGATTTAATATATAAATAAAATAAAACCTGTGGCACCCAAGGGGCCATACACTAATAGACGATAAAATTAATATTATTTAATACCCACTAGAATGCTGCTATAGTAGGATGTGATAGTTTAGTCATGACATCTCTAGGGATAAGCATTAATGGTGGATTATTTCATAACATAAGCTTTACACATAGTTTTTATATAATAGTGTGAGAATACAATTAATAGCGGGTAAATTCAAGATATGACTACTGGTTATGATGCTTTTGTGTGTTTTTTTTTTTCTCAAATACCAAGGAACCTTTAGGGACCTCTAAAAACAAACAAAAATATATAAAATATATTTATTATTAATAAATACCAATGACAAAAGAATGCTTTGCAAGTGATGGGATGTGCTCCAAGCCATTAGGCTAGCACCCTTTGGTGGGTACACGTTTATTTAGATTCACGTTTAGTATAAAATTTATGCCACCTCTTTGTTAAAATAAATTATGGTATTCTACTTATCGGCCAACCATCGGAGGCACCACGAGAGGGTGCCTAGCATCCTGTCCTAAACGGCCAGTCTTTTTGTTTATTTTGTTTGATTTTTTGTTTGTTTGTTGTTGTTTTGTATTTTGTTTGTTTTTTTTTTGGTTTTGTTTTTTTTTTTGTTTTGTTTTTTTTTTGTTTTGTTTTGTTGTTTTTTGTTTTGTTTTTTGTTTGGTTTGTTTTATTTTTGTTTTGTATTTTATTAAAAAAAGGCTAATAAAAGGGTAGCCTCTAGCTGCGCAAGCCTTTGGGGGGGGGGGCTTGCATCCATCCCACGGTAAGCCTTTGGCATTTAGGGTAGGGCTTGCATCCATCCTACGGTAAGCCTTTGGCATTGTGGGAGCAAGGCATGGGTAGCTATTGCTCCGCACACGAAGGTGGCGCAAAGGGGGCAATAGGGTATATTACCAGTTATTAAAAGGCTGCTACCTATTGTAAAAAGGCTAGGGGTCCTACGGTCATTATTATTTTTTTTTTTGTAAAAAAAAGACATTCCCATGCTTCGCTAAGGGCCCTTGGGGAGATAACCAGTTTTATAAAATAAAAAGGCTATAGCTTAATTGGTAAAGCAAGCTGCTCATAATAGCTCAGATGAGTGTTCAAACCATTCTGGCCTTATAAAAAAAACAATTGCAGTATGTTATGGGGTTTTCAATTTTAGACATGCTATATATATTTATCTCAATAATCCGAGTGCTGGAATTGTAGACAGGATACTGTGCTGCACCCTCCTGCCTGCTTTTGCATTTATTCATTTTTCTTCGAAAAATGTTGCAATGGGGTGTAAGGGGGGCCCTTGGGCGTATGCTTTGCTTTGGCACCTGCTCTCTGTGTGTGTGTGTGTGTGTGTATTATTTTATGGAGATGTGATATAACACTAACGGTAGCCATACTAGCCGTTAGTCTAATTATATTCAGGGGGAAAACCTAAGTGCTGGAATTGGAAGACAGGGAAAACTTAAAATTTTCTGATGAAATTCGTGAGTGTTCAAGTCACTCCTTAGGTAAGGTATCGGTATCTCCATGCTTCGCAACCTCGTATGGGCCTGATGTGTATGTGTGTTTGTATTTCTAGGAAATGAGAAAGGTATCGGTATCTCCATGCTTCGCAACCTCTAGGGGGGAATATGTGTATGTTTTTGCCCTTCCTTTTATTCGAAATTTTATAAATCCTAGGAAGACCATATGGGTTGCGGAGCAAGAGATTGTGGAAGACTTCTCCTAGCACGCTTATTCATACATCTACTAGATGTTTTTTTTTTTTGCTCCCTTGCTTCGCTTTGCAGCAGAATAAAAGGAAGCGAGGGCTCAGCCTCGTAAGTCCCATTTTGTTGTTAAGAAAGTTTCAAAAAAGGTACACAAGGTCCTTAGGGGACCGAATTGGGGGCAAGGTGCAAGGCATAGGGGGGTAGCCTTTGCAAGGGTTGCTCCCACTAATGTGGGAAGCCATAACGGTTGCGCATGCTCCTGGCCACCTCCGGAGGCCAACCAGAGGGTGAGGGATGGAGGGTGATGGCTTGCTATCACACGAAGGGGGCAGGGTGATACAAAACAAATACAAAGGAGAGACTGGCTACAGTATGGATCTATGCTTAATCGCATTGGAGGAAAAAAGGGGATATGGTTTAATTGGTAAAACTACGACTTTGCAAGTCGTTATTTCAGGTTCGATTCCTGATGTCTCCATATTTAAATATAAAATTTAGCTCGAGAAGCTCAATTGGTAGAGCGGG
>SMFC01000075.1_pt1 | contig 26275 bp, 27 predicted proteins | sample 2456331 | NCBI WGS metagenome assembly SMFC01 (sample SAMN10132608, study PRJNA489261) | soil metagenome | isolation source: day120 control-loamy sand soil ammended | place: USA
AGGCTGTTACAGAAGAATTAATCACTCGAAGAAAACAGTTCAAGAAAGCAAAGCTGAAATGGCGTGTGAGCAATAAGAAGTCAGCGAGAAGATCACTTGGTTGGATTCCTTTCAAGAAAGTAGCCATCAAATACGCTGATGGATATGTTCAGTACGGCAAGCATCAATTTAAGTTATGGGATAGTTACGGATTAAGTAAATACAGCGTGAGAACAGGCTCATTCGTTGAGGATAGTCGTGGACGGTGGTATGTATGCCTTGTAGTGGATTCATCTAAGCAAAATAAACCTACTGCAACTAAAGCGATTGGTATTGATCTAGGTTTAAAAGACGTTGCCACCTGTTCTGATGGTACTGTAATTTCAAATCCTAAGTTCTATCGGAAATATGAACAGAAATTAGGTATTGCTCAACGAGCCAAGAATAAAAAACGTGTACGTGCATTACACGCTAAAATTGCTAATTGTCGTAAAGATCATTTGCATAAGGCAAGCACCATGCTTGTGAGAGAAAATGCACTGATTGTTATTGGCGATCTGAGTGCGGGTAAACTTGTAAAAACTAAAATGGCAAAATCTGTTTTAGATACAGGTTTTTCAGCATTCAAAACAATGCTCAAGTATAAATGCGAGAACGCAGGGGCAATGTTTGAAGAAGTAAGTGAGAGATTCACAACCTGAGAAACATTGTTTCGCAAGGTTCGTGCTGTGGTGAGATCACTTCTAGCAGTCCGAAAGGTAGAGCAGATTTGCGAATAAGAGTATGGGAATGTGAATGCGGAAGTTCCAATAACAGGGACGAAAACGCAGCTAAGAACATACTTGCGCTTGGGCATAAGCGTCTAGTAGTAGGAATCACCTCCGTTTCAGGGAGGTGAGGATGTCAATGCTGTGTAAATGGGGTTACATAGTCTAAATAGCGTTAAGCTGAAAAGCGCGGCATGATAAATTTGTATAATAAGGATAATCTGGGTTAAACGATATGTTACGGTTATTAGCGGTTACAGCTTTAGGTCTGGGTATGATGATGTCGGGTTGTACCACTACCCAGCAGGTGATTGCAAAAGTGCAGTCTTCTTCGGATACACCTTTGGATCAGGTACTTAAAATGAGGCCTGATTTACGTAATGAACTGGCAACAGTCGAGATTCGTCAGTTTTTTAATAATGTGGAGTCACCCACCGTTGGGCAGGTGAAAGTGACTGAAACAGGTTTGTTGGATGATTCGGTCAAATCAGTTCAGACCATTTATCATTTCAAAAAAGAACAGAAGAGTTGGAAAATGCACAATGCTGAAAAGTTATATCAGTGTGCACGTGGTTCAAATACCAGAAACTTCCAGAAAGCAGCCTGCCCATAATAGTGTTTGATCTTTAGTCAGAATTTGGTTAAAAGCGTATCTTAGTGATGCGCTTTTTGCTTTTGGGAAGAGGGGGGAGTTGATGGACTCAAAATTATTGTATCGTGAGAAAGATAGTGAATTAGAGGCAGATCAAAATTTTATTTTTTCTTTACCTGACTTGAAAAGAGAAGTGTATTTAAACTGTCATATCAATTGGGATAGCGAAATTGCTCTTAATATGATGAAAGGTAATGAAGACTTAATCTGGTTTTTAAGATTCTGTTGGCTGAGCTTAGTAAAATTTTTTCCTCAAGACCATTTTTCAACAGAAGGACATGTTAATTATATTGATAAATTTATCATGGATAGGGCTAACTATCATTACTCTAGATTAGACTGTAGTGACCAATTAAAAAGTGGAAGTATTTCAAAAATAAAGTTAGGATCTTCGATAGCAAAAGATATTGATCAACTAATTATAGACTTAGTAGAACAAATTCTTCATTTTGAAAATCCTAGAAAAGAAAAATGGTTTCAAGAGTGGAACTCAGTAGAGTCTATTTGATTTTTATAAATTATTAGAATATAGATGAATAATGTATCCTCCATTGATTTGTTTTGAGTAGGTCATTAAAAAAGAGAACGGACTTAAAAACAGGACTCTGCTAAAATTTCCTCTTTCTATTTTAGACAAAGTTTAGCCTGCTTAAACGAGCAGGGTGACAATAAAAACTCCCATGCAAAACATCCAAACCCAAAAACTGACCCGTGCCACACTCATGTTCCCGCTGGCACTGGTTCTGTTTGAATTTTCCGTCTATATCTGTAATGACCTGATCCAACCAGCCATGCTATCGATTACCCGTGATTTTGGGGTAAGCAGTTCATGGGCGCCATCCTCCATGTCCTTTTTCCTGTTAGGTGGGGCATTTGTTGCAGCGATCCTGGGGCCATTATCCGATCGTCTTGGACGTAAAACCGTACTCTTGGGTGGCGTGGCATTTTTCACAATTAGCTGTTTGGCCATTTTATTGACACCCAATATCGAAAGCTTTTTATTCCTGCGCTTTTTACAGGGTTTTGGCTTATCCTTTATTACCGCCGTAGGTTATGCCGCCATTCAGGAAAGCTTCGAAGAGCGCGATGCCATTAAAGTCATGGCACTCATGGCCAATGTTTCTTTACTGGCGCCATTGCTCGGGCCGGTGCTGGGTGCCTTTATGATTGATCATATCTCCTGGCATTGGGGCTTTATCGGCATTGCATTTCTGTCATTTTTAAGCTGGTTTGGCCTGAAAGCCAAAATGCCAAACCTGAAAGTCAGTGTTCCGAAGCAGCCGTTTAGCTATATTCTGGATGACTTTAAACAGGTTTTAAAAAATAAACGCTTTGTGATTATGACCGCGGCACTACCTTTGGTCAGCCTGCCGTTGATGTTATGGATTGCCTTGTCACCCGTGATTCTGGTCGAGCAGTTTGGATTCAGCAGCGTGCAATATGGTCTGGCGCAGTTTCCGGTTTTGGGCGGCTTGATTATCGGTAATCTGGTTTTGCTAAAAATCATCGACAAAATGCCGCTGGGGAAAACTGTACTCTTGGGTGTGCCATTGATGCTGTTTGGTACAGGCTTATTAATACTCGGTCTGTTTATTCCAGATTATTTTGTGCATTGCCTGATTATCGGCACCACCTGTATCAGCCTTGGTGAAGGCGTAAGTTTCTCGGTGCTGTACCGTTTTGCACTGATGTCTTCTGAAGTGTCCAAAGGTACGGTGGCTGCTACGGTTTCGATTATCCTGATGCTGAGCTTTTTCGTGGTGATTGAAGCAGTTCGAATGGCTTATGAAGCCTATGAAAGGTGAGAGGGGAGTTTTAAAGCTCCTCCTTTTATAAAGGAAGGCTATATCCTCTCTCTAACTTTCTCTCAGAGGGAGAGAGGATTTTAATATCTATTGAAGCTCAGCGACTGGCTGCTCTAGTTTCTTTAATTTCAGATCAAACAAAAATGGCCCAAATGGCAAAATTGAAGCGATCAGGCCCATCAAAAACATGCTGAGCGACCATTTTTGCTTTTCACAGACCGCAAATAACACCACTAAAAACAGCACAAATAGTACGCCATGCCCCATACCAACATATTTCACTAAGATCGGATTATCCATCATGTATTTCACGGGCATCGCGATAAATAAAAGTAGCAGAAATGAAATCCCTTCAAACAAACCGACCAGACGTAAAGTTTTGATGTTCATAAGACATACTGATTTAATTAAATTAACCCTGAGTGTACCCAATATAAATTGAAGATTAAATCTTAAAAATAAAAATATATTCAATATTTATAATGAGTTATAACCGAGTAAAGCAGTTGGTTATTTAGTTTCACGATACTATTATTGATGGCATAACTGCAAAAAAACTTTAAGTTTTCCGACAATAAACTGATCTATTTCAAGAGCAAAAAAGTTATTTAGATGCCAACTCTAAAGAAAATTTCATGAAAAAAGACGAGCAGATAGCCCGTCTTTTTCTTTTTATATCTACACTAATCTGTTTAGATCACACCACATGCAATGCGGTCACCACCACCACCTAATGGTAAGGGGTTGTCAGAATAGTTGTCGCCGCCGGCATGAACCATAATGGCACGACCCTGAAGATCCGCCAGTTTCAAACGTGGTGCAAGCAGGGTGACACGGGCAGTACCGTCAGTATTGACTTTTAATGCAGGCAAATCACCGAGGTGACCGGTCACCGGCGTACCATGATTGGGGGACTGGTTCGGATTGTAATGACTACCGGCAGCCAGTGCTGCACCCATCTTGCCATCTTTCATGGCGGGTGCACATGAACCATTTTCGTGAATATGGAAACCTCGCTCACCGGCAGGGAGCTGTTTCAGGTTGGTACGTATCACCAGACCGGCTGGACTGTCACTGAGTAATACGGTGCCAATCTCTTGACCTATCCCCTCAGCGGTTACTGCATTTACAGTCACGGCTCTGACCAGTTCATTCGATGGAGAAGTCGAGGCGCAACCTGTGAAAAGTGCAGCACTGAGCGCACAAAGTGTCGTAATTTTAAACAATGAAGACATGGTATTGGCATCCTGATCTTTATTCTGTTTTGTAAATCTATTGAAACAGAGCAAGATCAGAAGCTCTATATAGAATCAGTACTTAAATGTTTTGTTTTGTTTAAGTCGATTCAATCTGTGCTTTAAGGTGCTTTGGGCGGTGTGTCCTCGGTCTGCGGATCGATGTCATGTGCCATGGTGGCTTTAGGCATCATTAAGGGTTCATTCAAATTACTTTCATGTAACCATTCACGCCAAATTGCCAGCAAGACTGCAAGAATCACTGGACCAATGAAGACGCCGACCAGACCAAAACTGGCAATACCGCCCAGAACACCAAACATAATCAACAGGAATGGAATTTGTGTTGCGCCAGAAATCACCAGTGGACGAATTACGTTGTCGGCCGTACTGACAATACAGACGCCCCAAGCCATCACCCCAATCGCCTCAATCGTCTGTCCCTGTGAAAAGAGCCACAGTGATACTGCACTATAAGCCACTGGTGGGCCGAAAGGAATCAGGGCGAAAATAAAGGTCACAATGGTCAAGACCATCGGATTCGGTACACCCGCGACAAAATAACTCAGACCTGCCAATAAAGACTGGGCAATTGCAGTCAAACCAACGCCATAGACCACCGCACGTGTAGTGGCAGAAATGGTAGAAAAATAATGATGTACACGTGGCCCGACCACCATCTCAAAAGCTTTACGCACCTGATTTAAAATGGTCTGACCATCACGGTAGAAAAAGAACAGCGAAAGTATCGCAAAACACAATTTAAAGATATTTTTACTGACTTCATTCAATACCACTTTGCCGTAATTCAGATGACCTTGAATCCAGCTCGAGATCGATAGCGCGATACTGTTTGGATCGGTATTGATTTCATTTAAAGTTCGGCTAATTTCCTTGCCGACAATCGGAAGGCCACGAATAAAATCCGGTACATCCAGATGACCGGAAAAGACCTGTCGCTGCAATTCAAAATACAGATTACGACCTTCATGCTGCAACATAAAAATGGCGAAGATAAATGGCAGACCAAACACCAGAATCACGGCCAGAATCATCACGGTTGCACTCAGCGTTGGCCGATTGCCGCACATGCGTAACACCGACTGATACAAGGGCCAAGTCATATAGGCGATAATCGCTGCCCAAACTACAGGGATGATGAAATATTTGAGTATATGAAAACTCAAAAAAATCAGGATAAAGAACAATCCAAATAATAAGACTTTTTGTAATGTAGGCGCGTACTGTTGCACTGAATTTAATGGCTCATTTTTTAGGTCGTGTTCAGGCATATTAACTGAAAAAAAAGCGATCGAAAATGACGGCTTGGTAAGTAGCGTGATTATTTTCCCAAAGCAGTGTTAGGATTCAGCGGACTGGCTTAAAACCACTGACTGGGATCATCGATAATGGCATTCAGCACCGGTTGCCATTGATCCTGTAATTCCCGATAGATTTTTTGAGGTTTATCAAAGACTGACAGACCTTCCATAGCCAGACGGCTATAAGGTGCACGTTCTGAAATCCAGGCCACCGGCTGCTGGTCGATCTTGTCAAAAAACTGCTGTATGTCCTGATTACTGGCTGCATTCGGTTTGGTACGGTTGGCCAACAGTAAAATTTCAACCTTGCCTTTACGAATCCGCTTAATGTCCTGCAAATGTTTGAGAAAACGACGGGTCGAATCAATATCAAAAAATGAAGGCTGAATCGGAATAATAATCGCATGCGCTTCACTGATCAGCTGCTCGGCATGATCTTCAGTCAACGCTCCCGGTGCATCAATGATCAGATACTCAATCTGCTTCGGTGCATCACCAATGGATTTGTGATTGCGCCAGTCCAGACTTTGAATCGGCATGGCCTGTTCCGGACGTTGCTTGAGCCATTGCAATGCAGATTTCTGGTTATCGGCATCGGCCAGCGCCACCTTATAACCTTTTTGTGCGAGTGCTGACGCTAAACTAATAGCTGTCATGGTTTTGCCACAACCGCCTTTCTGATTCGCAACTAAAATTGTTTTCATGACTCAAGGTGATTTTATTCTGTTCCTGCCTAGCATATCATTCTTTTCAAGCGTACCAATGGCTGATGTTTTCAACTTCAGTCGAATATTGTGCTGAAAAAATAAAGTAAATTAGGAAGATTGAATGTCCATATGGATGGCCATGCTGATTGGCGCATGTATCGGGGTGGTGCTGACCACCATTATTTTAAGTCAGACACGCAATGGACGCATCAAGGCTGAATATGAGCAGTATATTGCCGAGCTGGAACTAGAACATCAGCAGGCATTGATCGCCGCGCAAAAACGCAGTGTCAATACCAGCAGGGCAGTCCTGAAAGGCAAAATGGCGGAACAGCTCGCACCGATCATGCCGGAATTTCAATATCTGCCCAGTGATGCCAAGTTTCTGGGCGATCCTGTCGATTATGTGGTCTTTGATGGCTATACCGATTTCAGAGACGGCGAAGGCGAAGCAGAGGATATTGAAGTGGTATTGATTGATATCAAAAGTGGCGGAGCGCGTCTGACTAAAGGCCAGCAAGCGATTGCCCGTGCAGTTCAGGAAGGGCGGGTGCGTTTTGAAACCATCCGGATTGATTTCGATGATTGAGCACGACCAAGGAAAGAATAAGAAATTATGCAGAAATTACTGATCACTGCGCTGCTGTTTATGCTTGGACTGTGGGTCTGGAATGAGTTTTTTCGTGCGATCCCACATCTGGAAGAACGAGGTGTCTTGAAAAACTTTTCGGTAGAGCCGATTCAGCCCATTTCAGCTACATTTACTGTGCATGATAAACGTTTCGTTAAACCGAATCGTCGTGTCTTGCATCAGGCCAGCCCTATGGTTGGACATTTTAATGATCTGGCCTATGTCAGTAATATCGATGTGCTGTTGCTCAGCCAGTCACTGCCAGCCATGCAGGCAACATTAGCATTTGATCAAGCAAAACGCTGTTATCAAATCGAGAAACAAATCAGCCAGGCTGAAGCTGAATTTCTCAGCACGCATGTCCAGCATTTTAGTCTGATCGCTGCCAACGAGAAAATTGCCAATCAGATTCGCAGGCTAAAATCAGGGCAGAAGATTACACTCAGCGGTGATCTGGTCACAGTACATTCAGGAAGCACGGGACAGGAATTTCAGGTGGGTACAGGCTCGGAATATCATGCCCATTGTCAGTTGCTGCGTGTGACTCAGTTGCAGCAACATTAACGGCAAAACGAAAATAAATTAGCCTTGCGGTTTACGCAGTCGAGCCAGCAGCATACGCTGGCCAATCTTCGGAATCCCTGCGGCATTGATATAATTCAATTCTTCAATTTCAAAACCAGTTTCCAGTAAGGCAGTTTCAATATCCCGGTTTAAATGACAGCCATCTGCGACTTTCTTCTGAATCGGGGTGAGTAAATGCTGCAGGCGCTGGATATTTAAATTTTGTCGATTCAGCACATGTTCGACCACATGCAAGTGACCGCCCGGTTGTAGCACACGATAAATTTCACGCAAACTTTGGCCGAGGTCAGCAATACTACACAGCGTCCAGGTCGAGATCACATGTTCTAGACTATGTTCTGCAAAAGGCAATGCTTCTGCGCTGGCCTGAATATGTTCAACCTGAAAAGCAGCCTGCTGGATGCGCGGTTCTGCCAGCTTGAAAATGGCCGGATTGGGTTCTACGGCATAGACCAGATCTACTTCTTGATAGAAAGGCAGATTCAGCCCTGTACCAAAACCAATTTCCAGTACTTCACCAGAAATGTTCAAAAGCAATTCACGGCGTAAATCCATCAAGGACGGCGTTTGCATCACCTGATTTAAAAGGTGCGGAAAGATGTGTTGTTGATAAAGTTGATACAGCATTTGGGTTGTTTTAATTTAATCTGAATGTATTTTAGCTTAACTGAAAAATACAATATTCGGGAATGCCCAAGCTGACTAAATACACCCAGTTTGTTACCAAGTTCAACTGTTTATTCATTAAAAAATACGTAAGATCAAGGAAGATATCCTTAAAACGTTTGATCAACTCGATTAGGATTAGATTAAAAATGATGTTCAAACACTTTAAACATTATGCTTTGTTGGCCGGTTTGTTGCTGCCTATTTCCAGCTATAGCTCGGTCGATCACAATATTGCCAAAGGTTTGCCACCTGTGGTCAAAGGACAGTCGATTTCCGTCTTGCAGCCTTTTAAAGGTGATTTCCGTATTTTGGGTTCCAAAGTCTATAGCGCTGATCCGCAGGCCAAATTCTCTCCGATTGATTATGCGGTGAGTTGGGGCCTGTTTGCTGAACCTGAAATTGCCCGACATATTAGTGTCAATCAATATGACCGTTATCTGAACTGGAAAATGGATCGGGTGCCCGTGCCGGTAGAACAAGCCAAGCAGATGGTGTCCAATATGCATATCATTCCGGCCAATCCTGAAATTGCCAAGGCCATTAAAAAGGTGTGAGGTATTCCGTGTCAGTTCAATTCAGTGGATTGAACAGGTTGGGAAAAGCTAAATTAAAATTTGCTATTTAGATGCCTATAAAAAACCGCTCTTATGAGCGGTTTTTTATACTGATAAACTGCTTATTTAGCAGTTAAAGCCTGACCTTCAAATGCAATGCCATCCCAGCCATTTTGCATAAACTGGCGGATATTCTGATGATCGCTGGCTTGAGGCGTCGCTTGTACAGCTGCATAGTGCTCGGCAAACAGGCTTAAGGTTTGGGCCTGATCCAGCCCATTGAGTCGTGCAAAGGCAAAAACTTTGGCGCTGCCTTGGTTTTCAGTGGTTGCATTGCTCTGCTGGCCATTTTTAAATGCAGTCGGGGTATGGGTATAACGCGTTTCGATATAGGCAATCACATCTGCAAATTTTGCCTCACCTGCGGCCAATTGTGCCAATAAATCTTGTGCCATACTGTTTTCCCTTTGCAATCAATAAAAATTCGATGCGATGAATATAGCAATTTTCTTGCGAAGTTCCATGGTATTTAATAGGTTTTCAGTTCAAGATAATCATGAAAATGATTCATAATTAATTTGAAATTTCGGATCAAATCAACTGGATCAATAAATAGAATAGGAACGTATATGGGCTGGCTTTGGGTGGCAATCGGCGGGGCAGTGGGTGCCAGTTTACGGTATGCAGCAGGGCTCTGGTTGCTAAAACCACAGATGCAATTTCCTTGGCCGACTTGGTGGGTCAATATTCTGGGCTGCTTATGTGCAGGGATCTTTTTTGCCTGTAGCCAAAAATATCCAATGCTGCAACAGGAAGCACGTCTGTTTTTAATGGTGGGGATACTGGGCGGATTTACCACATTTTCCAGTTTTGGTCTGGAAAGCTTTCAGCTCTTGAAACATGGCGCTGTAGGTTTAGCTCTATTGTATGCGCTGTCGAGTGTAATTGTTGGAATTATCGTTCTGGCGCTGGGTTTTTACTTGACTTCACTGGCTTTGGCTCAAAGCTGAAACAGACATAAAAAAGTCAGGAAACTGGAGGTTATTTCCTGACATAAACCACGATTTGAAGATCAAGATAATCGACGGTTTTTAGTTTTAGCCACGTTTAAAGCGGCCAAAACGTTTATTAAAGCTTGCCACGCGACCTTCATTGCTGGTTTGACGCTGCTCGCCAGTATAGAAGGGATGAGAAGCACTTGAAATATCAAGCGTGACATAAGGATATGTTTTCCCCTCATATTCTTTAGTCTGGCTAGAGTTCATTGTGCTGCCAATCACAAAATAAGTATCGGCATTGGTGTCATGAAATAACACTTCACGATACGCTGGATGAATATCTGGACGCATATATAATTCCCTCATGATTCTTAATGAAATGTTATAATATAACATTTGATATTTCAAGTTATCTAGAGTTACAGCGTGTAAGCCTTTGGGGTCAAAATTAACCTCGACTCGGCACCAGTTCTTCAAATACATCACTCAGATCATCATGAACTTTTAAATGAATCAGGTTCCAGTATTGTCCTGAAATCGTCCGGTTCACCATGAGCGTATCTGGAGATGGCTTAAACACATCCCAATATTTTAGAGAAGGTTTGAGCAACTCCATGCCATCATGATGGGCCGAGTTTTCAGCAAAATCATAATGGGTGACCAGTGGACGCATCAGAACTTCCAGCCATTGTTCATACAATTCAGTCGGGAATTTTCCGGTTTCAGTCAAGGAATGCAGCGCATCTAACTGTTGCTCAATCACGGGAATATTCTTCTCGCGTGCGGCATGAATAAGTTCCCGGAAATGCCCAATCACTTCAGTCGAAAGAGTCTTAACGCCACCATAATCATAAACAATCACAGAGCCATCTTCACGAAAGGCAAAGTTGCCCGGATGCGGGTCACAGTGAAAGCGTTTCAGATAAAAAATTTCCTGACCAATCGCACGCAGCAGACGGCGCCCTAAGGCATTGCGGGTTTCCTGTGGCCAGGTGCTGGCGGTTTCAATACTTTCTCCCATTTCCTGACTCAAGGTTAGAATATGCCGTGAAGAATATTCATGAAAAACCTGTGGAATCACAATTTTATGATCCAGTGACTCATGGAAGGCGCGGGCAACTTCCAGGTTCTGGGCTTCAATTTCATAGTTGAGCTCATTGTCCAGACTATGCTGGATTTCTTTAAATAACTGATCCTGAAGTTTACGGTCAATCTTTAAAACGCCCATCATGCGTAGCGCCAGACGTACCTGTTTCAGGTCACTTTCACAGGCTTCATCGACCCCTGGATACTGCACCTTGACCACCACTTGCTGGCCATTGGGTAAAGTGGCTTTATGTACCTGACCAATCGATGCTGCGGCAAAAGGCTGTTCATCAAACTGTTGGAATAATTGCTGTAAAGGTTTGCCGAGTTCCTTTTCAATTTGCGCCTGAATGTCCTTAAATGGCATGGGCGGTGCCTGACGTTGCAATTTGGCAATGGCTTTGGCAACTTCGGGTGGAAAAATATCTTTATATTGCGAGGCGATCTGACCAACTTTCATGACCGCGCCTTTCATTTCTCCCAAGGTATCCGCGATTTGTATACCAATATCCTGAAATAATTTGCTGCGCGCAGTATTTTTCTGCTCTTCGTCGGCAGTTAAATTTTTAATTGAATTGGATAGGGTTTTACCTGCAATACTTGCGGTCATTCCGGCAAGTTTCATAAAGCGACGACCGGGTGTGCTAGCCGTTTTTGCCATGCGAGATTCCTTGAAACCAACAATTATTTGATGTATTTGATCATAGGTGACAAAGATTCAATTGCCTAGATTTAATTGTAGAGGTTGTGTTGTGATTTTCTTTAACTTCTCCATCTTTAGTGCATGATCTTTGATTTATCAGAAGATTTTTCTTCATCTCCTGTACTTAAACCAAAACAAGATTCCTGAATACATCATTGTTTTAGGTTAGGCTGCATAATCATACTAAAGGTTGTTTTAGTCCCAAAAGTATAAATAAAACAACTCGCAGTAATGAAGAAAATTCAATGAAAGTCTATCGATATTTTACTGCTCAAGATGATGTGTATTTTTGTGTGCGTATCACTTAAACCTTAAATACAGGACCTAAGTTAGATGATTCACCCACCATGCGCTTTAATGGCACGGAGGTGGTTGTAGAGCCGCTGCTGATCAAAGATATGATAGATGAATCGGAGATTTCCAAAGCATTAAAAAATGCGCTGGATCTTCATATAAACGAGCTAATAAAAGTACACAGGCCACACTCAGACCCACAATCAGGCCAACCCAGACACCGGCTGCGCCCATGTCGGTAAAGCGGGACAGATACACCCCGACCGGGAAGGCAATCACCCAGTAAGCCAGCATGGTGATCCACATAGGGCCTTTGGTGTCCTGCATCCCACGCAGACAACCTGCTGCACTGATCTGCCAGCCATCCATCAGTTGATAAGCAATCGCAAACAGAATCAGATAGACCGCGATTTGGGTCACGATCATATCCGAGGTGTAGAGCGCCACGATTTCATTACGGAACACCCAAAGCAAAATCATGGTCAGGATTGCCAGAATAGTGGCAGTGATCAGGCCGAGATATTGCACTTTACGCATTGCCTGCCAGTTCTGTTCGCCATAATAGGTGCCGACCCGAATGGTCAGGGCAATCGCCAGTGACATTGGAATCATAAACAGCTGTGAGGTCACTGAAATGGCAATCTGATGCGCAGCAACAATGGTTTCTCCCAAAGGGCTGAGCACGATCGCCGCAGTACTAAAAATACTGACCTCAAAGAAAATCGCCAGTCCGATCGGCAGACCAAGCTGCAAGATGCGTTTCATCCATTCCGGGTTGATTTTTTCCCAATGAGTAAACGGCTGGGTGCGTTGATAGGCTTTATTCTTAAAAATATACAGTGCCAGAGTAATGACCATTAACCACTGTAAAATTGCCGTAGCAAAACCACAGCCGGCACTACCCAAGGCTGGAACAGGGCCAATTCCATACATAAATACATAGTTCAGTGGAACCAGCAACACCAGTGCCAATAGGCTGATGACGGTCACCGGACGTGGATGACCAATCGCTTCTGAATAGCCACGTAAGGCGGCATACATAGTCACTGCCGGCATACCAAAACCAATTGCATGCAGGAATAAACCGGCTTTAGGCTGCAAGCTTTCCGGTACACCTAAGATTGGTAAAGTCGCTGGCAACAGCTGCAAAATCAGGCCAGCAATAATCCCCAGAATCAGGGCTACCCAAAGTGACTGACGGGCAATGGTGGCAATTTTTTCAGGGGTACGTGCGCCATTCGCTTCAGCCACCAAGGGTGTCGTTGCAATCATGATACCGCTAAACAGCAGCATCACCGGAATCCATAGACCCACCCCGACTGCAATTGCTGCAAGATCGGTCGCAGACAGATGACCTGCCATAATGGTATCAATCAGGCCCAAACCTGCTTGGGAAAATTGGGTTACCAGAATAGGTAACATCAGATGAAACAGTTTTTTTAATTCAAAACCAAAGGTCGTAACCGGTGTAACATTCGACACAAAAATTACTCATCGTGATCATGTGCTTAAATAGAGGGGTTTAGCGTTGTAAAGTGAGAAGCACACCAATAAAAATTACTCCGCCGCCTAAAAGACGTTGCCAGTTAATCGGCATTTTTTCGTTGCCCAATAAACCCAGATGATCGACCAGCATCGACATGGCCATCTGACCAAAAATAATCAGGCCGCTAAGCACCAGAAAGCCAAGTTTGGGGGCTGCATAAATGCTCATGCTAATCGCGTAGACACCCACGATGCCCCCAAGCCATAAATACCAGGGAACATTCATTAATTCCTGTAAACCGGGTTTGGGATTGGACTGAAAAAGTACAATCACAGCGAGCACTATTGTACCAATCAGTGTTAATTGCGGTTTGAAGCGTCAGCAAAACACCAATTGCAAAGACTAAAGGAAGTAAAATAATCAGTTGAGAAGATATTTTCATAATTTTAACTGTCTAATTCTATTTGAGTTTTTAGATATAACCCGGTGATCATTTTAATTTTAGCAGTGTTGCTGCCGAGTCATGTTAAAATTCAGCTATATCTTGTAGTCGTTTTTGAGTAGTTCTTTGGCTGAATTGAATCCTGCTGTTATCCCATTGTCTTTATATATTCATATGCCATGGTGCGTGCGCAAATGTCCGTATTGTGACTTTAATTCGCATGCTGTTCCTGATGGTGAATTATCACTGGAACTAGAACAGGAATATTTACATGCCTTGGTTGAGGATTTTAAAACGCAGGTCGATTTTGCCCAAGGCCGCCAGATTCATACTGTATTTATTGGTGGCGGTACGCCGTCGCTGATTTCTGCTCAAGGTTATCAGTGGCTATTTGATCAGTTGCAAGCCATTATTCCCTTTGCAGAAGGCTGTGAAATTACGCTGGAAGCAAATCCCGGTACGGTAGAGCATGACCCATTTGCAGGTTATTTGCAGGCCGGCATTAACCGTTTGTCGATTGGGGTGCAGAGTTTTAATACTGACCATCTTAAACGCTTGGGTCGGATTCACAGCAATGAAGATGCGATTTCTGCGATTGGATTGGCGCGTGAAGCAGGCTTTCGACGAATTAATGTCGATTTAATGCATGGCTTGCCTGAGCAGACTTTAGATCAGGCCTTGCATGATTTAAAACTTGCGGTAGAAAATGGCGCGACACATATTTCCTGGTATCAGCTGACGATTGAACCGAATACGGTATTTTTCCGTACCCAACCTATTCTACCGGTAGATGATGTACTTGAAGAGATTCAGGAGCAGGGCGAAATTTATCTCAAAGCTCAAGGCTTTATCAATTATGAAGTTTCTGCCTGGCGTAAAGAACTACCTTCAGCGCATAACCTGAATTATTGGCAATTCGGCGATTATCTGGCGATTGGTGCGGGTGCACATGGCAAAGTGACTCAACCTGATGGCGTATATCGTTTCCAGAAAACCCGCTTACCTAAGGATTACTTAGCCAAAGTACCTGCTGAACATTTGCAGTTTAAGCGTATTGAAGCTGAAGAGATGCCATTTGAGTTTATGATGAATGCGCTACGCTTAAATCAGGGCGTAGAGGCTAAATTTTATATCGAGCGTACTGGTCAAAGTTTGGATACTTTACAAGATTTATTAAGCTCTTTACGTAAAAGAAAATTAATGATCGATGACCAAAACCGGCTTGCATGTACCGAGCAGGGGCATATCTTCTTAAATTCGGTACTGGAAGAATTTCTTTAACTGATTTTTATTTTCTGAACATTTTTCAAAGACCTTCATAAATCTATATGAGGGTTTTTTATTGTGCAGATTTTACCAGATCAGGAATTTTTAGCTTGGCATAGAGCACACCGGTTTTTAGATCAAACAAATAATCTTTAAAAGCTAGAGCTGAATAAGAGAAATTACAAGCACAAAAAAAGCACTCTAAGAGTGCTTTTTTTCAATATCTTGCTTCTAAATTATAGAGCAACGATATTTACAGCTGTAGGGCCTTTTTGACCTTGAGCTACGCTGAAAGAAACCTTTTGGCCTTCAACTAAAGTTTTGAAACCTGAACCAGTGATTTCGCTGAAATGAGCAAAAACGTCTGGACCTGATTCTTGTTGAATGAAACCGAAACCTTTAGTTTCGTTGAACCATTTTACTGTACCGTTAACTGTATTAGACATAATGTAACCTATTGAATCGTATGAATTTATAGCCAAAATTTCAGATGACTAACTGTAACTTTGAAAAATAAAAAGGATGGAGCTTTTTGATCTGTAATACGAAGGTTTATGACTAAAACTGCGATACTTAAAAGAAACTAACCAAAACAAGAATTTTTCTAGTTGGGATTATCATACCGCTTATTTTGAGATATACAAGCGTTTTATTTATCTAATTTATTAGGCTATTGAAAAATATAAAATTAAACCTGTATATTTTGTATTCAGGCCAGTGTTTTTAGGGTTTAAAAGGGTAGCTCTCAATAAAAAGAGCGCCGAAGCGCTCTTTGTAATTCAATTTACAGCTTAGTAATCAAAACTAAAGTGCTCTGGCGCCAGTGCGGTCATGGTTTTGGATGGATTCACCATCGCTTCAGCATGACCTTGGGTACGAGGCAGAATACGTTCGAAATAGAAATCAGCGGTTTTGATTTTTGCTTTATAGAACTCAGGTACTTCTGCGCCATCGCCAGAAGCCAGTTTGGCTGAGGCAACTGCGGCTTGCTGCGCCCAGAAGTATGCCATCATCACATAGCCCGAGAACATCAGGAAATCGACTGAAGCAGAAGAGACGATGTCGCGGTCTTTACGGGCTGCCAGCATGATTCGAACAGTTAATGCATTCCACTGGGCACATAGCTTGGTGAGATCCCAGGCAAAACGGCGCATATATTTATTACGCGCATGCTGACCACAGAATTTCAGGATTTCAGCGGTGTAATCACGAATCACTTTGCCTTTCGAGGTTAACAGTACTTTACGACCGATCAGATCGAGTGCCTGTACACCTGTCGTTCCTTCGTACAAGGTAGAGATACGTGAATCACGCACGATCTGTTCCATGCCCCATTCTTTGATATAGCCATGACCACCAAAGACTTGCATACCGTGATTCGATGCTTCATAGCCCATTTCAGTCAGGAAGCCTTTTAGAATCGGGGTATAGAAACCTAAGTGATCATCATGCTGTTCAAAGGCAGCGGTATCGCCACGCAATAAAGCATCATTCATGTTGTCGGCAATTTGCGCAGCATGATAAATCATGGCACGGCCACCTTCGGCAATGGCTTTTTGCGTCAACAGCATACGGCGTACATCGGCATGATGAATGATGGCATCCGCCACTTTTTCCGGATCTTTTTTGCCAGACAGGGCACGCATCGACATACGTTCTTTGGCATACGGCAGAGCACCTTGGAAGGATAACTCCGCATGACAGATGCCTTGAATCGCAGTGCCAATACGCGCAGTGTTCATGAAGGTGAACATGGCATGCAAGCCTTTATTCGGTTCACCAATCAAGTAACCCGTGGCCTTGTCGAAATTCAGCACGGCTGTTGCTGAGGCGCGAATCCCCATTTTATGTTCAATCGAACCGCAATTGACTGGATTGCGCTCACCGATGCCACCATCGGCAGCAGCAATAAATTTCGGTACGATAAACAGTGAAATGCCTTTAGTACCTTGCGGTGCATCCGGAAGGCGCGCCAGCACGATATGTACGATATTTTCAGTGAGATCGTGCTCGCCTGCGGAAATAAAGATTTTGGTTCCTGAAATGGCATACGTGCCATCTTCTTGCGGCTCGGCTTTGGTTTTAACCTGACCCAAGTCAGTACCACATTGCGGCTCAGTCAGACACATGGTGCCAGCCCAAGTACCCGCAACCAGATGCGGCAGATAGGTATTCTTCTGCTCATCGGTGCCGTACTGGATAATGGTATTGATACAGCCCACGCTTAAACCCGGATACATCTGGAATGACCAGTTTGCAGTTCCCATCATTTCCGATTTGATCAGGTTTAAAGACATTGGCAGGTTTTGACCACCAAACTCTTCAGGATAAGACAGACCTTGCCAGCCACCTTGGACGAACTGATCATAAGCGTCTTTAAAGCCCTTAGGCGTTTTCACTTCGCCATTTTCAAAATGACAGCCTTCAGCATCACCGCTTTCATTCAGAGGTGAAAGTACATTTTCACAGAAATCTGCTGCACCTTCCAAGATCATGTCTACCGTGTCGGTATCGGCATATTCACCATTCGACAAATTCTGGTAGTGCGCAGGGTAATCGAGCACTTCATTCATGAGGAAGCGAATGTCGTGTAAAGGGGCTTTATATGCTGGCATGCGTTTAATCCTGATTAAAATAGTTTTGGATTATCTGTATCGATTCTTTGATTATTCATATTTGAGATAAAAAAACATTGATAAGGCAAGCAAATAAAAATGTCAGAAAAGCGAATCGAGTCTTAGAGCCAACCAATAAAATCGGATGATTTCATCTTCTGGCTGTCAGCGTACAGAAAGGTTGAAAACTTCTTATCTGATTGGACTTTAATGAATTGAACACCAGATTGTCTAGTGCTACTTTTGTATGAATTGTACTCAATTGTTATCAATAAAAAATTCAAGTTAAAAATGTCATTAAATCCAGTAGCTGAATTTTTAGTCTTTAATAATGGAGTTAAGATCAATTCGGATTGTTGTTACAACCCGAATTCTCTGGTCAAAATAACTGGATATTTATAGAAAATCTTTTAAATCTGGTTTGATGCCATTCCAGATAGAAAAAGATTCCAGTGCCTGACCGACCAGCATGCCAAAGCCTTCAGATGTTGGCACAGCACGTGCTTTGGCCTGATCAAGGAAGGAGGAAGGCTTGCCATAGGCCATTTCATAGGCATAGTTAAACTGTAAGGCTTCTGGAAGCAGCAAAGCATCACCGCTGAGACTGGCTGAAGTGGCATTGATCACCAGATCAAACTCACCGGCAAGATGTTCTAGTGAAATAGCCTGTAATTCGAGCTGCGCTACAGCATCCTGCAGATCCGCAACCAGTTGTTCAGCGCGTGCCAAGGTGCGATTGGCAATCACAATTTTTTTTGCGCCTGCCTGGGCGAGAGGATAGATCACGCCACGGGTTGCGCCGCCTGCACCGATAATCAGGATGTTGGTATTTTCCAGCGGCCAGTTGAGTGCACGAATCGCATCGACCAGACCTTGACCATCAGTATTATCGCCATGCAAAATACCATTTTTCATCCACAGGGTATTCACTGCCTTGGCAATTTTGGCTCGCTCACTGAGCACCTGACACTGGGCAAAAGCCTGCTCTTTAAACGGCACGGTGACATTCATCCCGATTCCGCCATGGGCAAAAAACTCCTGAATATTGGCCTCAAAGCCATCCAGTGGCGCCAGACGTTTGCTGTAATTTAGATCAATTCCGGTTTTTGCTGCAAAAGCGTGATGCAATTCTGGAGAGCGTGACTGTTCAATCGGATTACCAATCACGGCAAATTGTTTGCTCATTTCACAATGTCCATGTGCTGAAATGAGCATCAATATACGTGAAAAAGCGCAGGGACTAAAGCCTGCGCTGTTTTAAATAAGGGGGCTGGAAGTGCGGTTTAGGAACTGCAGATGTCCATAATATGTTCTGCAAATACCAGCGCCATACTAAGCACAGCTCCGACCACAGTCAGGATACTCACCAGAATAGCCGCGCCATCCAGAAGCAGATTATGACTCAAAACGGCGGTACTCATCGCACTGATGGCGAGAGCCAGAAAAAGCCAAAAGGCAAAAACAGGAAGATTTAATTGAAGATGATGCATTGTTATTCTCACTAGACATCTAATAGATTGTGATCGATGTAGCGATAGGATGCCGCGACCAAATCAGGGATTACTCTGCAGCAGTATAGAGGAATAATGGATTAAAACAGCCCTCTATTTGAGGGCTGTTTGTATCATTTCATTGCAGTTGATTTTAATTCTGTGAGCCAGTCATGGGGTTTCAGATAGTAATCGGTCAAACGCTTTTCCGGCGAGCCTTCATCCCATTCAGGACGATAGGACCAGCCGGTCAGCGGAGGCAAGCTCACCAAGATTGATTCAATTCGGCCGCCGGTCTGCAAACCAAATAGCGTACCGCGGTCATAAACCAGATTGTATTCGACATAACGGCCACGACGATACAACTGGAACTCGCGTTGTGCTTCGGTATAAGGCTTATCCTGATTACGCTGGAAAATCGGCAGAATCGCCTCTAGATAACCATTGCCTACGGCCTGTATATACTGGAAACAGGTATCAAAATCCCACTGATTCAGATCATCAAAGAATAACCCGCCGACACCACGCTGTTCATCACGATGTTTTAAATAGAAATAATCATCACACCATTGTTTATGTTCAGGATAAATCTCTTCACCAAATGGCGCACACAGATCATGCGCCGTCTGATGCCACGAAAGGACATCTTCATCATTTGGATAGAACGGCGTCAGGTCGAAACCGCCACCAAACCACCAGATTGGATCTTGCCCTTCTTTTTCTGCAACGAATAAACGCACGTTGGCATGTGAGGTTGGTACATTCGGATTTTTCGGATGGATGACCAGCGATACACCCATCGCTTGCGCCTTGGCACCGGCAATATTGGGATGGCGTTCAGTGGCTGAAGCGGGCAGTTTGGAAATATTGATATGGGAGAACATCACCCCGCCTTTCTCAATCACGGTACCATTTTGCAAGACACGCGAACGGCCACCACCACCTTCCGGACGTTCCCAGTCATCAATGATAAATTCGGCCGTACCGCCGCCAGCACGCTCCTGTTGTTCCAGTGCTGCACAAATCCGTGCCTGCAAGTCGAGGAGAAATTCACGAACGCGTTGAATATCCGCAGATGTAGGATGCTGCATCAGAGCCTCGTAGGGAAATAAAAAACTAGCTACATCAAAGCATAAAATCAGTCAAAGATTAAGGTCTATTTAGCAATGTAGTGGATTGAACCAGGCTTTAAATTTGAGTATTGATGGACAGAATGGGGTATTAAATCCGACCAAATGGCTAGGTTGAATTCTTTTTTCAAGCTCCGCACAATAACTTGCAAGCGCTCATGGGTTTGAGCATTTCTCGATGGTAATAGGTGGGTGTCATGTCGGTACAGGTCAATTCCCTGATTCAAAAATATAATGTTCCCGGTCCCCGCTATACCAGTTATCCGACCGTTCCATATTGGGAAGAGCAGAATTTCTCACTGGAACAATGGAAGCAAACGCTGAAAAAATCCTTTACTGAATCCAATCAAAGTGAAGGCATCAGCCTGTATATCCATCTGCCATTTTGCGAAAGCCTGTGCACTTTTTGCGGGTGTCATAAGCGAGTCACGAAAAAACATGAAATGGAACAGCCCTATATTCAGGCAGTGCTGAAAGAATGGGATTTGTATTGTGAGTTGCTGAAAGATAAGCCGGTCATTAAAGAAATTCATTTAGGCGGGGGAACACCGACTTTCTTTTCTGTTGAGCATTTGACTCAACTGATTCAAGGTATTTTGGCCAAAGCAGACATAGCGCCTGTGCATGAATTCAGTTTTGAAGGGCATCCGAACAATACCACGCGTGAGCATTTGCAAGGCTTGTATGATCTGGGCTTTCGCCGGGTCAGTTATGGGGTGCAGGATTATAATGAAACCGTGCAAAAAGCCATTCACCGGATTCAGCCCTATGAACATGTCAAACAGGTAACCGAATGGGCGCGTGAAATTGGCTATGAGTCGATTTCGCATGATCTGGTGTTTGGCCTGCCTTTTCAGCATCTGGACGATGTCTTAAATACCATTGAGCAAACCAATTCACTTCTGCCGGATCGTTTGGCTTTATATAGCTATGCACATGTGCCTTGGATTAAAGGCAATGGCCAGCGCGGTTTTAAAGATGCTGATGTACCCAAAGATGCAATCAAACGTGAATGTTATGAAGCGGCTAAAAAGAAACTGCTGGCGCATGGTTATCATGAAATTGGCATGGATCATTTTGCTTTAGATACAGATGGCATGTACCAGTCCTTTCAAGCTGGAACATTACACCGCAATTTTATGGGATACACCGCCTCTAAAACTCAAGTGATGATCGGTTTAGGAATTTCTTCGATCAGTGATAGCTGGTACAGCTTTGCCCAGAATGTGAAAACCATTGAAGAATATTATGCCTGTTTAGCTCGCAATGAAATTCCGGTATTTAAAGGACATGTCTTAAATCAGGAAGATTTGATTATTCGTCAGCATATTCTGAATTTGATGTGCAGCTTTAGTACCTCATGGGAAAAACCCGAGCTGTTTTTCCCTGAAATCGATCAGGTGGTGGAACAGCTTAAAGAAATGGCACAGGATGGTTTGATTCAAATGACAGACTCATCAGTCACGATTTTGGAGAAAGGGAAACCATTTGTACGTAATATTTGTATGGCTTTTGATTTACGTTTAAAGCGACGCATGCCGGAGAACCGGATTTTTTCGATGACGATTTAATACTTAATCCACCCCAGCCCTCCTTTAAGAAAGGAGGGAGTTTTCTCCTCTTTTTGAAAGAAGGAAAAGCCTCCCTGAGCAAGACTTAAGCATTGCTTTAAGTCGAAGCGCAAGAAAGGGAGGTTTGGAGGGATTTATTAAGGGGAGGATTTAAAAATCATCCTTCTGATAAAGATGTGCCATACGCTCATGTTTGGTTTTGAGATATTGCTCATTAAACGGATTTAAGCCGACGGTGAGGGGCACCCGATCGACCACATTAATCCCTTGGGCTTTTAAAGCTTCAATTTTTAAAGGATTGTTGGTCACCAGACGTACCGCTTTGACCTGCAAATGATCCAGCATAATGCTGCACATGTCATATTGACGTGCATCAGCCGGCAGGTTCAGCATTAAATTGGCATCGACCGTATCATGTCCCTGATCTTGCAGGGCATAGGCACGAATCTTGTTGGTCAGGCCAATACCGCGTCCTTCCTGACGCAAATACAGAATCGCCCCGCGACCTAACTCATTGATCAGCTTTAAAGTCGCCTGCAATTGCGGGCCACAGTCACATTTCAGTGAAGCAAAGGCATCACCGGTTAAACATTCAGAATGTACACGAACCACGACTGGCTCGTCAGAAACTTCTTCAAGTCCTTTAGATAGCGCGACATGTTCTTCGCCAGTCTTAGGGTCTTGAAATACAGTAATTTTAAATTCACCGTGAGCGGTAGGTAATCTTGACGTTGCGACAAATTCGATTGGCACAGCTGAACCCGTTAAATCCTGAAAGTGGCTAAAGTATAGCGTAATGATTGAACATTGGTAGAATTGCAAAGTCGAAATTCTGTATTAGATTTTCTTTTTTGTAGAAAGCAGACGATAATAGTTGATAAATAGTAAGATTATTCAGGATAATCGTAGCCTGCGATTTTTTCACCCCGATGAGATCATTGTTTAATATTGCATCGCTAGAAGCGTAGCTGAATTGAAGCTGCTACAATTCAGCTATATGATCGGGTACTCCCCATTGACCTAGCTTTAGATTTGCCAGGCTTTAGAAGGCTTTGCCATAATATGCTGTATACAGAAATCCCTACTCAACGCCCTGTAACACCGTTGCTGGATACGATCAATCATCCTGAGCAACTACGTTTACTCGAGCAAAGCCAGCTAGTACAGGTGGCAGATGAGTTACGTCAATTCATTTTGTATGCTGCCGGGCAAAGTGGTGGACATTTTGGTGCCAACCTCGGTGTTATTGAGCTTACGGTGGCTCTGCACTATTGCTTCAATACTCCACATGACCGTCTGATCTGGGATGTGGGGCATCAGGCCTATCCGCATAAGGCATTGACCGGTCGTCGTGAACAGCTCACCACTATCCGGGCCAAAGATGGTCTGGCAGCCTTTCCAGCACGTGAAGAATCTGAATTTGATACCTTTGGGGTAGGGCATTCTTCGACGGCAATTTCTGCTGGTCTGGGCATGGCCTTGGCACGTCGCTACCAGAACAAGCCATGTGAAGTGGTATCGATTATTGGCGATGGCGCCATGACGGCGGGTATGGCCTTTGAAGCCTTGAACGATGCCGTTGCGCACAATGCCGATCTGATGGTGGTGCTGAACGACAATGACATGTCGATTTCTTGCAGTACTGGCGGTTTTGCCAAGCATCTGGCGGCGATCTGGGAGCGCGGTGAATTCGTTAATATTACCGAGGAAGGTGAAGCTTACGTACAGCCGCATCCGGAGTGGCTGTATAACTCACGCTTGCACTGTGCCGCGACTGATGCCGCAGATAACCTGTTTAAAGCCATCGGCTTTGACTATTTCGGCCCTTATGACGGTCATGATGTCAAACAACTGGTGCATGTATTTAAAGCGCTGAAAAAGCGTACAGGCCCACGTCTGATTCATATCTATACTAAAAAGGGCAAGGGCTTTGCGCCGGCCGAATCGGATCAAATCAAATATCACGCGATTAGCAAGCTTAATGCCATTACCGCTGCCAAGACTGCACCGAAATATTCGGATGTATTTGGACAGTGGCTCTGCGATGAAGCAGCACAGGACTCGCGCTTGCTCGCGATTACACCGGCCATGTGCGAAGGCTCAGGTATGGTGCAGTTTGCCAAAGAATATCCGGAACGTTTTTTCGATGTCGCGATTGCAGAGCAGCATGCCGTGACGCTGGCTGCGGGCATGGCCTGTGAAGGCTTAAAGCCGGTCGTGGCAATTTATTCGACCTTCCTGCAACGTGGTTATGACCAGCTGGTACACGATGTGGCCTTACAAAATCTGGATGTGACCTTCGGTATTGATCGTGCTGGTCTGGTCGGTGAAGATGGCCCGACCCATGCCGGTGCCTATGACTATGCCTATATGCGGACGATCCCGAATATCGTGATCATGGCACCAAAAGACGAAAATGAATGTCGTCAAATGCTGCATACCGCTTATTTATATCCTGGGCCGGCAGCTGTGCGTTATCCACGTGGTAATGGCTTAGGGGTGGATATCCAGCAAAAGATGCTTGAAATTCCAATCGGTCAGGCGGAAATTGTCGCCAGCTTTAATGCGCAGTGTGACGAATATATTTCTGTGCTGGCTTTTGGCAGCCGGGTACAGGCCGCAGTCGACGCCGCTGAAGCCTTTGCAGTGAAACATGAGATTGGTGTGCGTGTTGTGAACATGCGTTTTATCAAACCTCTTGATACGCAAATGCTGGATGATCTGGCATCAAGCACCAGTCTGTTTGTGACAGTAGAAGAACATGCCGTGATGGGCGGTGCGGGTAGTGCTGTGAATGAATATCTGGCAGAAGCACAGATTGTGAAACCGCTGCTGAATCTTGGTTTAGACGACACGTTTATGGCTCAGGCCACGCATGCACAAATGTTGCAGCAGGCCGGATTGGATGCGCAAGGTATTGAAAAATCAATGAATCAAGCCTGGTCAGCCTTGGGGCAAAGCGTTTTGTCATAAGTTCTTAAAAATTTTAGACACATTTTCTCCAAAAAAGCCCTGATATTTGCTAAGATATCGGGGCTTTTATGCATTATTCTTTATCAGTTTCTTTAAATTTGTAGTGGGTGTTCAATGGAACCTATGGTGGTGATGGCTGCGCGTGCGGCTCAGTTAGTTGGTCAAGAGCTTTTAAAAGCGCATCAGAATCGTCATAAACTCGATCTACAAGTCGAAGAAAAAGGAATTGATGGTCCAGTAACGCGTGTAGATCGTTATTTGGAGCAGTTGACCATCGATACCCTACGTAAAAGCTATAAAAATCACAGTTTCCTTGGTGAAGAGTTTGGCTATCAGGAAGGTAATGGTCACGACGCCGATTGGTGTTGGGTGATCGATCCACTGGATGGTACTTTAAACTTCATTAACGGTTTCCCGCATTTCTGTATCTCTATCGCAGTTCAGCACAAAGGCATTACTCAACACGGGGTGATTTATGACCCGGTGAAAGATGAGCTATTCTCTGCCAGTCGTGGTCGTGGTGCCATGATGAACCAGCGTCGTATTCGTGTGAATGTCAAAGACAGTCTGGAAAATACCTTTATGGCTGTTGGTCACGCTTACCGTGCTAAACGTAATGGCGAAGTTGTATCTTATGCCAAGAACCATTTTCAAAGTTTGTTAAACGTGACTGAAGCTGGCGCGCAATATCGTCGTTCAGGTTCTGCGGCATTGGATTTAGCCTATGTTGCTGCAGGCCGTTTTGATGCTTACTTCGAACTTGGTTTAAAACCTTGGGATATCGCAGCGGGCGAATTGATCGTGAAAGAAGCAGGCGGTACTGTAGTTGATGCACGTGGTGGTAGCGACTCTATGGAAAATGGTCAAGTTTTGGCTTGTTCAATGAAAATGCTTAAACCTTTAATGCAAGCAGTTGTTCCTGCTTGGGGTGAGGCAGCAAAATAATCGGGTTTAGATGAATTATATCTAATTTTCAAAAAAGGCATCCTTCGGGATGCCTTTTTTGCAGCAGTGAAATAGTTAACAGGGAGGAGAAGCCTGTTTTTTAACGCACATGAATACGGGAACTATCAAGTGAATTGGCAAAAATTGCCTTTTTATACCAGTCGTTACATTTTATATTCATATTTAAGTCTATGAAATTCATATATAAATCACAAATAAAGCAAATTTATTTGAAAACTTAATGACATTGTTGATTATTCTGCTATAATCTTGCCACGCACTTAATTTTCCGTTCTTTACCTGAACACTATCTTCTAATCATTGTATGCGCGTTCTGTCCATAGAGAGGACATATCCTTCGCGCCCCAAT
>SMFC01000086.1_pt1 | contig 25791 bp, 26 predicted proteins | sample 2456331 | NCBI WGS metagenome assembly SMFC01 (sample SAMN10132608, study PRJNA489261) | soil metagenome | isolation source: day120 control-loamy sand soil ammended | place: USA
TTTTGCGTCATAAATTTTACCTGCCAAAGGATCAATCACTTTACCTTTTTCATAGTTATTGGTGCCTTTAACATGTTTTAAGCCCTTGATAATTGTCATACCTAAAATGGGCTGATTGGTATAGGGAGCAGGGCAGGCATTACATTTTTCACGTGGTGTATAGCCCGGACGAGGGGTAACTTTCACAATTTTAGCAGAGTAAGTGTCGTTAGGCTCTTGGCTAATTACGATAATCGCTTTGGCAGCTCCCGTTTTATCATCAATTTGTTGCCAAGTTCCAGTAATATCTTCCGCCCAAAGGGTCATGCTAAACCCTGTGGTCAATGCGGCAAGTAATATTTTTTTTAACATAGAGAGTCATTCCAGAGAGTTTTTTGTCATCGCGCCCTCATGTTAGGAATTATGATTAAATAGTCAATAATTATCTGAATACTATAGAGTTAATGTACTAAAAAAAGCTGCCAAGTTGGCAGCTTTTATTAATATTGAGAATTGGATACTAATCCTGACGAATCCAGGTCTGGCTACGACCTAAGGCGGACACACCGACATAACCACGCAAGGTTAAACGTTTACCATTCACACGGCCTTTTTCATAGTTATTGGTGCCTTCCACATGTTTTAAGCCAGTCAGTACATCCATGCCCAGAATAGGTTGATTGGTATAGGGAGCAGGACATTTATTACAGGTTTTCTGTGGGGTATAGCCCGGACGTGGCGTAACTTTGATAATTTTTCCGGCAAACGTACCGTTATCATTTTGGCGAATTTCAATCACTGCTTTTGGTGAACCGGTTTTGTCATCAATTTGTTGCCAGGTGCCTGTTAAGTCCTGTGCATACGCAGTGCCAGTCATCATGGCAGCGATGAATATTAATCCTAATTTAGATTGTTTCATTATATTTATCCCTTTTTTTATAGATGAAATAAAATATCTCCAACACAAATGTGCTGCTTTATTAATCCTGGCGAATCCAGGTTTGTGTACGGCCGATGGCAGATATCCCAATGTATCCACGTAGAGTCAGTCGTTTCCCATTGGCAGAAATCCGCCCTTTTAAATCATAAATTTTGCCAGTTAAAGGGTCGAGTATTTGACCATGTCCATAGTTATTCTTGCTGGTTGGTTTCAGCCCTTTAATGATCTCTAGTCCTAAAATCGGTTTGTCTGTATATGGGGGTGGGCACTTTATACATTTTTCCCGTGGCGTATAGCCTGGTCGCGGTGTAACTTTGTGAATGTTCCCAGTATAAGAACCATCTGCCTGAGTTTTCATTTCAATCAGTGCTTTAGGTGAGCCGGTTTTATCGTCAATCTGTTGCCAGAAACCCGATAACTCCTGCGCAAATGCCATGGAGCAGGTGACTATAGAGGCTGTAAATACACCTAAAATTGCAATTTTCTGCATACGATATCCTTATGACAACGCATCAAATTCCATTTGATACATATTATGTAAATTCTACTTATTATACTTTCATAATCCATGAGAAAAGCATATGTTCAATATTCATACAACTTAATGTATGAAAATGCAAGCTTCTCTCTGCTAAATTTTAAACTCATCACATTTTATTCAATAGAGTATGAATTAATCCTGTTTAATCCAGGTCTGGCTGCGACCCAGGGCCGAAACGCCTACATAGCCGCGTAAAGTCAGACGTTTACCATTACTGCTTAATTTTGCCTTGGTGCTATACACATTCCCGGATAATGGATCGAGTAGTTTGCCTTGAGCAAAGTTATTATTGCCGGTGTGCTTCAGGCCTGTCAGTACATCCAGTCCAAGAATCGGTTTATTGGTATAAGGTGCAGGACAAGAGACACAATTTTCTTTTGGGGTATAGCCCGGGCGCGGCGTGATTTTGGTAATTTTGGCCGTATAAGTGCCTGTAGCTGTTTCGCGAATTTCCAGGAATGCTTTAGGTGAACCGGTTTTATCATCGATATTGCGCCATGTCCCTGACAGATCCGAAGCTAAGGCCAGATGGCTGAAAGAGGTTAAAAGTAAAGCCGAGAATAATTGAACCTTTTTCATATTTCTGTTCCTTGAATAAAATTGTTTTATGTTTGTATATTAGGAACGATTAAAGCACAAAACAAACAATTAAAATGATTCACTAGTCACATTTTTTGCAAATAAAGTATAAAAGTAGGCAGCCAGATGGCAGTAAACACCGCATTGACTGCCATACCGAAAGCGGCATAACGTCCCGCAACACTGCCACGCTGCCAGGCCTGAGCTGTACCAATCGCATGTGCTGCCAATCCTAAGGCCAGTCCGGAAGCACGTTCATCATTGATATGCCGCAGGATAAACGGTGAAAATGCTGCGCCAATCACTCCGGAAAGAATCACAATCAGAATCACCATACTGATTGGAGCATCCAGCAAGGTGGCGATATTAATCGCAATGGGTGTCGTCACCGCCCGAGTCGCGAAAGCCATAATATCTGCGGAAGACATATGCAGCAGATATGCAAGTCCCATTGGTAGGGCGACAGCACTGATACTGGCAAAAACCAAGATACCGATAATCGCTTTTAGTGGTAAGTCATCATAGCGCATTGCAGCCAGTGGAATGGCCAGGGCGACGGTCACATAGCCAAGTAAATGATTGAAGAGCGGATTCACTTGATCCATGTAATTTTGATAAGGAATCCCGAGCACAAATAAAATTGCAAGCACAAAGAACATGCTAAATACGATGACAGGAATTTGCGGGATGATCCGGTTACAGGGTTTGGCAATCAGATAGGCCATCAGCGTGACCGCAAAGCCATATAAAATAGATAACATGCGGTACTCCTATAACCAGCGCTTGGCCATTTTGGCGTAAATCCATAAAGGAATCAGGGTGCTGAAAAACATGATGAACAAAAATGCCGGAATTTTCTGGCCCATATGGACCAGCATCATCAGTGCACCTGCACTGACAGGCAGGAAAGCAAAGGCGCTTTCCTTCATCAGCTTGTTATTGGTGTCTACGAGACGAGCGGGAAGTTTACCGAAATAGCGCCAGGTAAAAAGGGCAATCAATAAGCTGAGTAACCCTACCAGATTGCCCAATTCAGGATGATCCAGCTGGGTCATGAGCCAGACGGATGCTTCCCGAAAGACAATAATAAGTAACAGGGTGCCGATCCATGCTGGCCAGTCTATTCGTTTTATCCAGTTCATTCGTATGATCAATTATTAAGTTTACTTATCAAGTTTTACTCGATCTTTGACCGGATTTCAAACGCTTCCAGTGGACGTTGAAACTGCTGCGCCTGTTTTCCCAAAATTTCATCTAAAGGTAAATGCGCCTGTTTAATCAGCTGCTCCAGTTTTTGTGCTGCAATCCGAATATGTAAATGCAGCTGACCTTCATCATCATAATGTTCTGACTGGATTACATTTAAACCATAAAGCTGGTTGCGCAGCTTGCCGTAGGCGGGTTTCAGAATCAGGTCAAAGGATTGCAATTGTCCCATCAGGGCTTCATGTACCGCTTTACGCAGCAGGTCGATCCCTTCGCCACTATGTGCTGAAACATAGACACGTTCTGGCTCACCCGGGCGTCGATAAATAATTTTGGCCTCATCGCCGCTACAGTCAATTTTATTGTAAACCTGCAGGATCGGAACATCGGCACCAATTTCTTTCAGGACTTTTTCAACCGCTTCAATCTGCTCCAGCATTTCTGGACTACTTGAATCGATGACATGCAGCAACAGGGTAGCTTCTACGGTTTCTTCCAGGGTCGCCTTAAAGGATTCAACCAGCGAGTGGGAAAGATTGCGAACAAAACCCACCGTATCTGCCAATACCAGATTACCGATGCCATCCCATTCCAGACGTCTTAAAGTCGGGTCCAAGGTGGCAAAAAGCTGATCGGCTGCATAGACATCACTCTTGGCCAGCAGGTTAAACAGGGTCGATTTGCCGGCATTGGTATAACCGACCAAAGACACAGTGGGGACAGCTGCTTTTTGACGGGCAATACGACCTTGCATTCGGGTCTGGCGGACTTTATCAATTTTGGCTTTCAGTTGTCCCATGCGAATACGCAGTAAACGACGGTCAGTTTCAAGCAGGGTTTCACCCGGGCCACGCAAGCCAATGCCGCCTTTTTGGCTGTCGAGATTGCCACGGCTGCGAATTAAGCGGGATGATAAATGTTGCAGTTGTGCCAGTTCGACTTGCAGCTTGCCTTCATAGGTACGGGCACGCTGGGCGAAAATATCTAAAATCAGTTCGGTACGATCGACCACACGGCACTTGATGACCTGTTCCAGATTACGGGCCTGGGCCGGTGTCAGGGCATGATCAACAATGACCAGATTGGCGTCCAGTTCTTTTACGCGTTCGGCGATTTCTTCTGCTTTGCCTGACCCGATAAAAAATTTGGCATCCGGTTTGACGCGTTGAGCATGAATATGTTCCAGAATTTCGGCATCTGCAGATTGCGCCAGCAGATTAAACTCTTCAGCATCAAGGTCATCCAGCATTTGTACGCTGACACTCACCAGAATGACGCGTTCTTTCCCCCGATGTTGTTCTAAATATTCCACTCAGGCCAATCTCCACTTGAAAGCTTTAGTGTAGTTGAAAAAGAGCGAGGCAGATACTGAATTAGCGCGGCTTTGGTTTAAAGTGCGGTGACAAACAGTTGTGCAAGTGTTACCAGTACAGCGGCATAGATACAGGTACCACCCAAAATATATTTGAGCACTTGTAAAGGCTGAAGCTTTTCATTCGCAGGCTGGGTTTGATCTGGCATGGCAGCGATCCTTTTTAATCTAATATTCCGATGTTTTTATTCTAAATGATTTATTAATCCAATTAAAATTGAAGATATAGATCTTATTGGTCGGTTTTTATTATCAATGCATGTTGCGAATGAACAGTATAGAATGAGTTTAATTCGTGGATATTCCCTGTATCTAGCTTAGGATTTAGTGACGTTTTTATGAACCCAACTGTACAAGATCAAACATCTCACCGACATGGCTTGGCAAAATTCTGGCTTTATACGCGAAAAGTAACAGCTTCACTGGCTGTTATCAGTGAAGGGTTCTATTTGGTTTTCCGTCACGGTTTATACAAAAATCCGAACAATCCAACCAATACCCGTTATGTGCAACATTTTTGTCGACAGTTGTGCAAAGTATTCAATATAGAAGTCCAGGTGCACGGTGAAATTCCGCGCGAACCCGCTTTATGGGTGAGTAACCATGTGTCCTGGCTCGATATTGCAGTTTTAGGTTCAGGGGCACGCGTATTTTTTCTGGCCAAAGCAGAAATTGAAAACTGGCCAATTCTGGGTAAATTGGCCAAAGGTGGCGGCACTTTATTTATCAAACGTGGTTCTGGTGATTCGGTGCGTATCCGCGAACAGATTACCGGATTTTTAAAACAGAATATTCCCGTATTATTTTTTCCTGAAGCCACCACTTCAGATGGGCGAGCCATTAAAAAAGTACACGGCCGGATTTTGGGTGCTGCGATTGAGGCACAGCGTCCTGTGCAAATTTGCCTGATTTGTTATGTGAATCAGCAGGGCGACCTCGATGTGGTTGCGCCGTTTATCAATGACATCAGTTTTGCAGCCCATGTCAAAAAAGTACTGGAAATGCCACAAGTGATTGCACATTTAGTGGCTTTACCTGCAATCGCGACTGAGGGGCACACTGTTGAAAGCCTGACCCGTGTGGTACAGCAAACCATGCAGGCTGGCTTGGTGGAGTTGCAATCGCGTGTACTAGAAAAGACTTAATAAAAAACAACTGGATGAGAAATTTAGGCATTTGATATCTATTCTTGGGAATAGACGTGTATAGCCTCATCTTTGCTTTAAACATTTAAATGGCTTTGTGTTGGCAAAACTCTACTTTTGACAGACCCAAAGTAGGCAAAAGTCTTTATTAGCCATACACGACGTCCTGTCGTGATAGATAATATGTGACATCCTTGCCACACTCGTATCTTTGAAACTTGGGTAAATCCACTAGAAGCAGGCAGCGTTAAAGAAGAGGCTATTTTAAATAGTTCAACTCAAGCTGTTTGTCACTTACATAAACCCTTCGATCGGCAACCAGGACATCAGTTTAAGTCCAGCTTTTTGGTACCATCTTATTCCGGGTTCTTTGGTGAAGGTTTTAACCTCTCCATTGGCTTTCTTGATTTTCCAGTTAATATTCTGGTTGGCATCCAGCACCAGTTTATAGGCATATTTACTTAAGTTCTGATCCATGGTTTGGTGCACTGCCTGTGCTAAAGAGGGACTATTCAGTAAGACACCAATTTCAGTGTTGAGATAGGCAGAACGTGGATCAAAGTTAAAAGAACCAATAAACACCTGTTTTTGATCGATTGCCATCAGCTTGGCATGTAGGCTGGAGCGGCTTAAACCTTTCAGGCTGACTTTGGCTTTTTTGGAAATTTCCGCTGTATTGGCATTGAGATGATCGGCATCTGGCGCTGCAAGGAACTCATATAGCTGCACATCATTTTCCAATAAATCCTGACGATATTTGGCATAAAAGGCATGTACAACGGCAACATCATTGGCTTTAAACGAATTGGTCAAGACACGGACCTCGATATTTTCATCCGCCAGTTTCTTTAAACGATCTGCGCCAATTTTTTCCGGAACAAAATAGGCAGAGACAATATCAACACTTTGTTCAGGTTTTTCCAGATGTTGTAATAACTGGAAGTTGAGATGTTCTTCGGCTTTGGCCTTGGCCTTGATTTTGCTTGGAGGATCTTTGACCACTTCGGCTTCGACCCAATCCAGTTGAATGTTTTGTTCCAGCCATTGATCAAATGCTCTGGAACGATTGGCCAGATCCAGATAATTCTGTGTGGCCTGATCCTGACTGTGCTTTTCCAGTTGTTGCTTCAGGCTTGGAAAGCGTAAGCCATGATGGCGCGGATTGACAATCTGTTGCACCGGATAGGCATAATCATCATTCCAGTATTCATCGAAGGAATGAATGATTTCATCCGATGCTGCACCGACCAGCATCACATCGACATCGGAAAACTGATAAATTTCACTGACATTATAATATTGGTTACTCATATTGCGTCCACCAATCAGGGCAATCTGGTTGTCGGCAATAAAACTTTTATTATGCATGCGGCGATTAATACGCTTTAAATCCAGCACCATGTCCATGGCACGATATTTTCGAAAACGGTAGGGATTATACAGTTTGACATCGATATTCTGATGCTGGTTTAAGGCCAGATAAATGCCTTCCATTTTCTTGGCATTATTGTCATCCATTAGCAGACGCACTTTTACGCCACGATCTGCCGCCTGAATAATCGCATGCAGGGCAAGGGTGCCAATCCGGTCGTTGTCCCAAATATAATATTGTAGATCCAGACTACGCTCGGCCTTGTTAATCAGCTGGATACGCGCACCCAGTGCTTCGAGTGGGTCATAGAGCACACGATAACCGGTCAGGCCGATGTTCTGTTCACGTAAAGGTTCAACAATTTGCGCCAAACTGGTTTGTGAGGTATCTGTTTCAAATGCCATCTGGCTAGGCTGCTCAGTTTGCTTGGGCAAAGTACTGCATGCAGGAAGACCCAAGATCATGCTACAGCTCAGTAAAATCCCAGCTTTATAGCGGTAAATTGATGAAAAGCAAAAGATAAATATAAAGCCAGTAATCAGCTTCTCGACTCGACAAGGCAAATCTATGTGGGATACCAGTTCCGTACTTTTTTATTTTTATTTAGGCATGGCCATTCTGGCCATCTGGGCTGTGTACCAGGCATGGTCGAGTCAATCTCGTACCGAGACCATTCATCCATTTAAAGCATTTTGTCATTTGTTGGCTTTTTACCTGTCCTATTTACTGGTTCCACTGGTGTTCTTCAGTATTTATGCCGGATGGAGCGGTTATTATTCCTTGCATGAAGCTGTTTTTGTATTTTTCATCAGCGCCGTCTTGAGTTATGCACGCTTTATCGAGCCGCATTTAATTCAAGTGAAAACGACACAATATCAGATCAATGCGGATAAACGCTTAAAGCAACCCGTCCGGATTGCCCTGATTGCAGATTTACATATCGGTCTGTTTTCTGGTCATGAACGGCAGTTGCGACAAATTGTGCATAAGTTAAATCATGTTCAACCCGATTTGGTGGTGGTGGCCGGAGACTGGACTTATGAGCCGGAAAATAAACTGGCACAAGAACTGGCAGTTTTAAAAGAAATTCATGCCCCAGTCTATTCCGTCAATGGCAATCATGACGAGCAATATCCGGGACCACCGATTCAGGAACTGTTGCATTATGCACTGCAAGTCAATCAGGTCATGGATATTGAAGGGCAAATTGTCGAATTTGATGAATTTCGGCTCTTGGGTGTGGGCGATCTCTGGGCGGGTAAAGCCGATATGCGCAGTCTGCCAGATTTACCTCAGGACAAGCCTTGGGTCATTTTGTCGCATAATCCCGATACGGTGGATATGATTCCCAAATTGCCGACACGTCCTCTCATGCTGGCTGGACATACCCACGGCGGACAGGTGGAATTGCCTTGGCTGACCGATTATGTCATGAAAAAAGTGTCAATTTTGGGGCATAAGAAGGGCATGTACCGTCATGAACATGCAGATGTGTTTGTCACGGTTGGCACCGGTTTGGTCGGCGTACCTTTTCGTTTTAGAGTACCACCCACCATTGATATTATTGAACTGATCTAAATGGAGATATTGTCCTGTTCAGCTTTAACTGATGATCCAGATCAGGATCAATAACAGCACTGCAATGGCTGCCAGAATCCAGATTTTATTTTCAATTTTTCGGGTTGGGACGTCTTCGCGTAATTGTCGTGCGGTGATTTCAGCTTCTGTGGGGGTATTCAGGCTCGGATGGGTCGGAATTTCAAGGGGAGGCGTTACCAGGTCAATCTCACCCGCATCATCACTAAAGCGCGGTCCTGTGCTTTCAGTTTTCATGACCACATCGTGCTCACGGACAATTTCCTCAATCACTTGCAGCGCCTGGATTTCATCCAAGGTCGTGTGCTCGGTGATATAGCGAACGGCCTCTATTTTTTTATCATCTTCCAGCAAAATGATAATATTGACCAACTGTTTCTGGGTTAGGGATTCAATAAGCTCCTGCATTGCCTTGTCTCATTGTCTGGTTGAGTCCATTTGATTGTTGAGCAAATTTAACGAGATAAGTAGCAGAGTTTTGTTGTGAAATCATAAAAAAGCCAGCATCGAATGCTGGCTTTTAAATCAAACTAAGACTTTAAATTTGATTATTTACATCATCATTCTTGGTTTCACGAATCAACAGAAATGCAATCAGTGACAGGATTGATGCTGCGGTCAGGTAATAACCGACTGCAGACAGACCATAAGTTGTTGCCAGTTTGGTGGCAATCAGCGGAGCAAAGGATGCACCAAAGATGCCTGCCAGGTTAAAGGTCAATGCAGAACCGGTATAACGTACTGAAGTCGGGAATATTTCAGACAATACAGTACCGATTGGCCCATAGGTTAAGCCCATGATCGCCAGACCAATACACAAGAACAGGAATACCACCAGCGTGCTGCCAGATTCCAGCATATCTGCAAAGAAAATCCCGAAGATGGCAGAGATAACACAGACTGCAATCGAGGTGGTTTTACGGCCAAAATTGCAATGCAAATACTGTGGTGAGGTAGAACACCACGAAGGTACAGATTGCAGCGATGGTGCCGAGTACCAGCATGCGAGAATGTTTTTTGAAGACTTGAACAAATGGAATGTTCACTTCTTTTTGTTTATCTAGCACCTTTTGGAATGCCGGGGTTTCATGCAGTTTTAAACGAATCCATAAACCGACAATCACCAGCAAGGCACTTGAGATAAATGGAATACGCCAGCCCCAAGCCATAAAGTCAGCCTCAGACATGAAAGCGCCCAACGTCAGGAAAGAACCTGTTGCCAGAATAAAGCCGATTGGAGCACCCAGTTGCGGGAACATGCCATACCAGGCACGTTTACCTTCAGGTGCATTCTCGGTGGCAAGAAGTACTGCACCTGACCATTCACCACCCAGCCCCAAGCCCTGACCTAAACGACAGAGTGCAAGCAAGAGTGGTGCAGCAATCCCGATTTGCGCATAAGTGGGCAAGAGGCCAATCGCAACGGTGGAAATACCCATGGTCAGCAAGGCAGCGACCAATGTGGCTTTTCGCCCGATCCGGTCACCCAAATGACCAAAGAGTGCCGCACCAATCGGGCGGGCAATAAAAGCAATGGCAAAAGTGGCAAGCGACTGAATGGTGGCAGTCATCGGATCTGTACTTGCAGGGAAGAACAGATATGGAAAAATAATGACAGCAGCAGTGGCATAGATATAAAAATCGAAGAACTCGATTGTAGTACCGACCAAGCTCGCGGTTAAAACGCGAAATTTTGAATTTTGTGCTGGCTGAGCAGCAGAATTAGACGACGCCATGAAGAACCTTACACTTACTAAAAATAAAAAAGCTTAGTTTTAAAAGCGTAATCTTTTTAAAAAAGGCGTAATTTTTTAAAAAAACAACTGCAATCTTCTCGCTTTAACTCGCTCAGGGTCACTGAAATGAAAAAGAAGATGATTAAATCACGTAAAGATAGATAGACAGAAAATGTGATCCTGCGCCTATCAATACAAATATGTGCCAGATAGCGTGGGTATATCTTACTCTTTTTAAAGCGTAAAACAATGCACCTACGGTATAAGCCAATCCGCCAATGATCAGAAAGGTCAAAGATTGAGCACTGAGATATTGTTGCATATCATCCATTACCAGTAGCGCCAGCCAGCCCATGACCAGATAAGCCGCCAAAGAAATTTTCTGGAAACGATGAATGAAAACGAACTTGAACAGTGTACCAATGAGGGCGATCACCCAGAGTGCAATCAATAAATACTGGGCTTTGGCTGTTGGAATGGCAATTGACAGGAAAGGCGTATAGGTTCCGGCGATTAAATAATAAATTGCAGTATGATCAACTTTTTTATAAAAATAACGACGGTCTGCTGCGGTGGCCATGTGATAGAGCATGGACGCAGAGAACAGCAAGATCATGCTCAGCGCATAGACCCAAAGTCCAATCCATTGTCCAGTACTGAGATAAGACCCTTTAATAATCAAAAGAATACCAGCAATTACCGATAGTCCAGCACCCACAGCATGACTGATATAATTAATTCGTTCCTCAGTGTGATCATAATCTGGAACCAGCGGCGCATTCTGCATGATTGTCATTCTTCTTTAAAATATACATTTGTATAGTAATTCAATTTTGCTTTTAGGTTAAGAAGATTTAAACTTGAGGGGCAATTCATTTCAGGTTTTATCTATGTCAACGTTGGCAACTCTCTCAGACCAAGAACAGCAGTTTTTAGATGTATTTCAGCAAGCTGTTGAAAGTGATCAATTTGATCGTCTGATCTTAAGCCAGTATAAAGGTGAACTGCAGGATTTAGAGAAAATGACCTTGCGAGTCATTTCATTAAATGGGCAAAAAGTACTGAGCTGTCTGTATCGCCATAAAACTCAGGATGTCACCAAAAACTATCCTTTAGCGGATGCACTGGCACAGGTGACAGTATTATTAGCATGTTGCAAGCAAGCCAATTTAATGACGCTAGATGAAGAGTTACAGCTGAAAAAAAACAAGAAAAAAGCCATGTTGACCCGTACTAAAAACAAAAACTCGACGCTTCAGGCCAAGTCCGCTGAACAGGGTCATGACCGGATTAAACAACGTTATGTTGATCAGGACAGCATCTTTTTACAGCATCTCGGCATTAGCGATCATAATGCGCAGATCATTCCGAGCATGGCGCGTAAATGGAAACAGATTAATAAATTTGTCGAGATTTTTTCGGGTGCATTGGCGCAGCTCAAGCCACAAGTCGAAGGTCTGCGTGTGGTGGATTTTGGCTCCGGTAAAGGCTATCTGACCTGTGCTTTATATGACTATATGCAAAAACATGGTGAGACGCCGTGGGTTACAGGGGTGGAACTGAATCCGAAAATGGTCGAGTTCTGCCAAAAGGTCGCGCAACAATCTGGCTTTGATCAGCTCGACTTTTTTCAGGGCGATGTGCGTACTTATGCACCGAAACGCCTGGATGTAATGATCGCTTTGCATGCCTGTGATGTGGCAACGGATTTTGCGATTCACAGCGGTATTCGCCTGAATGCACAGATGATCATGTGTGCGCCATGTTGCCATAAGGAATTGCGCCCACAGTTACAGGCGCCAAAAGTGCTGAGTCCGATGCTGCAATTTGGTATTCATGCCGGTCAACAGGCAGAAATGCTGACCGATACCATTCGTGCGTTATTGCTGAAAGCCTATGGTTATGAAACCAAAGTTTTTGAGTTTGTGGCACTGGAACATACCAGTAAAAATAAAATGATTCTGGCGACGAAACGCAAAGATTACCAACAACCCGATCAGGAGGTCTTGAAACAGATTCAGGACTTGAAAGAAATGTACGCTATCCAAAAACATTCACTGGAATTGTTATTGAATAATCAGTGGGATCAGCAGGGGATTGGTTCTAAATGCTAAAGGATTCAGAGCTTAAAATTGTTTCGGGTGGTTGGGAGGATTTAGCGAAGCATGCCAAAACCATTCGCGAAGCCGTGTTTATTCAAGAACAGAATATCGCTGCTGAAGAAGAATGGGATGAGCAAGATGCCATTTCCATCCATTTTGTGGTCTATGAAAAGGGGCATGCGATAGCCACTGCAAGATTGCTGGCGAATAACAGTGTAGGTCGTGTTGCAGTGTTAAAGCCACATCGTGGCTTGAAGATCGGGCAGCAATTGATGCAGGCGATTATCGATTATGCCAAAGCAGATCATCGAAAAGATTTAAAACTGTCTTCGCAAGTACATGCCATCGGTTTTTATCAGGCATTGGGTTTTAAGGTTCAGGGCGAAGACTATCTGGATTGCGGCATCCCGCATATTGATATGTATTTAAAGCTTTAATTTTTTAGTTATTGAGATACAAAAAAGCGAGGCATTGACCTCGCTTTTTTACGCCCTTACTGAATCAAGATCAGTGGCCATGCGCTGAGCTATGCTCGGCACTCTCCATATTGGCATGTTCTTCAGTTGACATATTATGTTCATTCGCTGTTGTATCGGAATGAGCCGTATTGGCAGTCGCACGTGCCTCACGATCTGCTTGAGCCTTCGCAATTGCTTCAGGAGACATGGTCGGTGCATTTTTAAAAGCATGCTGCTGGGTCGTCTGTTTATTTTGCTGGCTTGGCATGTAATCCGGTTCATTCGTCACCGCAAGCCAAAAAATAAACATGAATAATCCACCTAAAATACAGAAGATAATAAGTGCTTTCCAACCCCAAGGGGATTTTTCAGGTGAACTGTGATCAGTCATAGGTCTTACCCACGTGGATATCAAACTTATGTAACTTTATAACATAAATTGATCAAAAAGCAGATCGAAATCTGTCATTAGACGAGTGTATCCAGTGATTCAGCCAAATCCGGAAAATAAAAAGAGCAACTCAGTTCCTCTTTTTATTTAGAGCTCAAAATTATTGAATCGGCTGGCCTTCTGCTGCCCGGTCTTTCAGGAGTTGCGGTGCTTTGAAGCGTTCACCATACTTGTTTTCGAGTACCTTGGCACGGGTCAGCGCCTTGGCCAGACCATACTGATTTAAGAATTGCACCGCGCCACCCGTCCAGGCTGCAAAGCCAATGCCAAAAATGGAACCGACATTGGCATCGACCACAGACTCCAGCACGCCTTCTTCCAGACAGCGCACGGTATCCAGTGCCTGCACAAACAGGAAACGATCCATCATTTCCTGTTCAGAAAGATCAACCTCTTTTTTCCAGTGGTTGAGACCCGTCCAGAGCTGCTTTTTACCATTTTCTGGATAATCATAAAAACCTGCACCGGCAGCCTTACCTTTACGGTTAAACTCATGAATCATACTGTGAATGACTTCATCTGCGGGTGATTTGGTGATGGTCTGACCTTGTGCTTCTAAGACTTTGTATCTTTCATTGGCCACATGTTCGGAGAGGGTCAAGGACACTTCATCCTGAATGGCCAATGGCCCGACTGGCATACCGGCTTTGAGTGCAGCCATTTCAATCCGCGCCGGATGCACGCCTTCTGCCAGCAGGCGCAAACCTTCTTGAACGAACGTACCAAAGACACGACTGGTAAAGAAGCCACGGCTGTCATTTACCACAATCGGTAATTTGCCAATCTGCTGGACAAAGTCAAAGGCTTTGGCCAGTGTTTCTGCTGAAGTATTTTGCCCCTTGATGATTTCGACCAGCTGCATTTTATCGACCGGACTAAAGAAATGCAGACCGATAAAGTTTTGATCATTTTTTGAAGCCTGAATGATCAGGTCACAACCGGCCAGATCTTGATTGGATGCAGTCGCTTGAATCAGGCTTAAAACCTGATCTCGTTGATCAGCAGATAAACGTCCTTGAGCTACTTTTTTATCCAGCAGTTTCTGGCTATAAGCTTTACCTTTTTCAGCCGCTTCAATCGAAATGTCTTTTAAAATAACCTGAATGCCTTTGCTGGCAGTCACATAAGCAATGCCTGCACCCATCATGCCTGCGCCCAGAATGCCAACTTTAGTGGCTTTCCATTTCGCAACCTTTTGGGGACGGCTGGCACCGGATTTGATCGCATTCAATCCATGCCAAAAAGTAGCGATCATATTTTTAGAAATCTGACCCGTGGCCAGATAAGTAAAGTAACGCGATTCAATGGTCAGCGCCGTATCGACATCGACCTGAGCACCTTCTACCGCTGCCGACATGATTGCTTCAGGTGCAGGATAGCAACCTTTGGTTTTATCACGCAGCATCGCTGGGGCAATCGCCAGCATCTGTGCAACTGCTGGCGTTGAAGGGCTACCACCCGGAATTTTGTAGCCTTTTACATCAAAAGGCTGTTGTGACTTCGGATTGGCTTTGATCCAGACAATGGCTTTGTCTAAGAGTTCATCGGTATTGTCTGCCACATCGTGAATCAGCCCTAAAGATCGGGCTTTCTCTACACCCAACTGTTTGCCTTCCATCAACAAGGGAAAGGCATTTTGCAGGCCGAGCAGGCGCACGCTACGGACAATACCACCGCCACCGGGTAGTAAACCCAGTGTGACTTCAGGCAGGCCAAACTTGCTTTTAGGGTCATTCAAGGCAATACGATGATGGGCACACAGAGCAATCTCCCAGCCACCGCCCAGTGCTGTGCCATTTAGTGCAGCCACAACCGGAATGCCGCGGGTTTCGATATAACGCATCTGTGCTTTCATCTCTTCAATCATGTTGAAGAATTCAGTCGCATGTTCAGGTGTAGCTTGAATCAGTTCATCCAGATCGCCACCGGCAAAGAAGGTTTTTTTCGCAGACCGGAAAATGATGCCAGTAATATTTTCATCAGCTTTGAGTTTTTCTACGGTTTCAGCCAAAGCGCTACGAAAATCTGCATTCATGGTATTGGCAGACTGGTTTGGAGAATCAAAGGTCAGAATGACGATATTATCTTCAGTTTTTTGATATTGAATTGCGCTCATAAATTTTTATCCAGATCATAATGGGATGAATTTGGAATTAATATCCTGATTAGATTTTAGAAATTTTCCTTATTACGGAGCCTTTCCAAATTCATCTAAATTCTTGGTTTAAGCTTCAGTTCGACCTGCCTTACGAAATGTATTTCTCATTTAGCAAAAGTAGGCAAAACCATTGTCATACGCAAAATCTATTAATTTTGTAAAACAATGATCTTGCGCTAAAACCAAAGCAGTGCTTTGGTTTTGCTCAGGTTGCATATGACTAAAACGTGAATCAAACACTTTAAATATTTGAGTTAAACCAATTCAATAATGGTGGCGATGCCCATACCGCCACCGACACACAGTGTGGCTAGTCCACGTTTTTTGCCTTGGCGTTCTAACTCATCCAGTAAAGTTCCCAGAATCATCGCGCCTGTTGCGCCCAATGGATGACCCATAGCGATTGCACCACCATTCACATTCACTTTCGCTGGATCAACATTGAGTTCGCTAATAAATCGCATCACCACCGCAGCAAAAGCTTCATTGACTTCAAACAGGTCAATATCATCAATCGTCAAGCCAGCTTTAGCCAAAGCTTTACGTGCTGCCGGGGCAGGGCCGGTCAGCATAATGGTAGGATCAGCCCCGACCAGCGCCGTGGCCAGTACTTTGGCACGCGGTTTTAAACCTTGTTCTTTGACCGCTTGTTCCGATGCGATGAGAACCACGGCTGCACCATCGACGATTCCGGAAGAATTCCCGGCATGATGCACATGATTCACCGTGCCAACTTCAGGATATTTTTGTAGGGCGATGGCATCAAAGCCCATCTGTCCCATGGTCGCGAAACTAGGATTGAGTTTGCCTAAGCCTTCAGCAGTTGTGGTCGGTTTGATAAATTCGTCTTTGTCCAGAATCACCACACCGGCCTTGTCTTTGACCGGGATAACAGAAGCGTTGAAATAACCATTGGCTTGTGCGGCAGCGGCTTTCTTCTGGGATTGCTCGGCAAACTGGTCTATGTCGGTGCGGCTATAACCGTCAATCGTGGCAATCAAGTCCGCGCCAATACCTTGCGGAATAAAATCACAGGCCATATTGGTTTCAGGATCCAGTGCCCAAGGGCCGCCATCGGAACCCATCGGCACGCGGGACATGGATTCGACGCCGCCTGCAACGACCAGATCTTCCCAGCCAGAACGGACTTTTTGTGCAGCCAGATTGACAGCTTCCAGACCGGAAGCACAGAAACGGTTGATTTGTACACCGGCGACATCATTGTCCCAACCCGCTGCGATCGCCGCGGTTTTGGCAATATCGGCGCCTTGATCACCAATCGGAGTGACACAACCCAGCACAATATCATCGACTTTTGATGTATCAAATTGATGACGTGCCTGAAGTTCGTTAAGTAAGCCAGTCAGTAATGAAATGGGTTTGACTTGATGTAAAGATCCATCTTTTTTACCTTTTCCGCGTGGCGTGCGAATGGCGTCGATAATATATGCCTCGCTCATAGCATGTCCCTTTTATTAATTTGCTGAAAATTATTCTAATGACTCGAGTGTAATACTTAAATTTTGAAGTGCAATGACGAGAACGGACCAGATCATTTGACGATTTTTGCCAATAAAAAAAGCCCAGGTCTGGAAACCTGGGCTGGAGAAGAGGATATCGAGAATTTTAATTAATGATAACCATGCAACTGGCGATATAGACCTGGGGTTACACCGGTCCATTTCTTGAAGGCACGATGGAAGGTACTGGTTTCACTGAAACCGACCTGCTGCGCGACATCTTCGAGGGTTAGATCTGGATTCAATAACAGATGAATCGCGGCATCACGGCGCAAGGCATCTTTCACACCTTGATAGCTTTTACCTTCGGCTGCCAGACGGCGGCGCAAGGTTTGAGGAGATAAATACAGCATTGACGCGACATCATTCAATGTCGGCATTTCTTCGCCAATCTGGCTCTTCAATACATCACGGATTCTTGAGGTCAGCGAGTTGGTATTTTTAAACTTCACCAAGAGCTGAGCAGGCGCAGCTTTCAAGAATTCCTCTAAGGTTTCTTCATTCTGACGGATCGGCAGGTCCAGATAGTCCGCAGCAAAAGTGATTTCGGTGCGTGGCATGTCGAACTGCATTACCGGCGCAAAGAACAGGGCATCATATTCGTCAGCATGGGCTGGACGTGGATAGCTAAAATGCACACGTTCCAGCGGTAAACGACGTTCAATCAGCCAAGATGCCAGACCATGCCAGATCATCAGCATACTTTCGGTAATAAAATGATCCGGATCCATTGCATTTGGAATGAGGGGCACCAGACGTGCTTCGTGTTTGTCACGTTCCAGGGTCACCGACCAGTCATCACCGAAGAGTTTATAGAACTGCGAGGAAAGTTCCAGTGCATCACCTAAGGTTTTGGCATGAATGATGAGCTGACACATGATGGCAAAAGTGCCCAATCGGCGTTGCTGTTTGTCAAAGCCAACATGCTCGTCCTGGGTCACCATCCATAACATTTTAATAAAGCGGGTATATTGTTCAGGTGAAATACGGGCTTTGGGTTGATGCAGCAGTTCTGCTTCAATTCCGACGTGAGACAATAAAGTATCGACATCCATGCCTAAGCGCTTGACGCCAGATAAGGCTGCATTGACGAAATGGATACTGATCGTATCACGACTCATGTTTAATCCTTCAGTCTCTTTAATGTTCACTAATATTTGACCTAAATGACGAAAAATAATAAAGCAATGGCAATTTACAAGAACACCTTTGCCATTTTCTTACATATTAGATTGCCGAAACTATCAAGGTAAATGGCTGAACATGACATTGTTTTTATGCATTTATGTTTCTATGATGCTGAAAAAAGCAATATAAGTAGAGCAAATACTCCAATGTCATATACCTTAAAAGGATTGAAAATTCTAGACTTTTCTACATTATTACCAGGCCCATTCGCGACATTATATCTGGCTGATCTCGGCGCCGAGGTTGTGCATATTGAATCACCGACCCGCCCGGACCTGTTGCGATTAATGCCCCCCTTTGCCAATGGACAGGCCACCTCACAGAGTTATCTGAACCGAAACAAGCAATCGGTAGCACTGGATTTGAAAGATCCGACCAATATCGAACTGGTCAAATCCAAGATTGCAGATTATGACATTGTGATTGAGCAATTCCGTCCCGGCGTGATGCAACGGCTTGGACTGGACTACTTAATCTTAAGCGAAATTAACCCCAAATTAATTTACTGTTCCATCACTGGCTATGGCCAAACCGGTACTTACAAAGCGAAAGCAGGACATGATATTAACTATCTGGCCTTGTCCGGTATTGCTGGACACAGTGGCCGGATTGAAAGTGGGCCACCTGCTTTAGGTATTCAGGTTGCCGATGTAGCCGGTGGTTCCATGCATGCCGTGATTGCAATTCTGGCGGCAGTGATCGAACGCCAGCGCAGCGGTAAAGGTCAATATATTGATATTTCCATGACCGATTGTGTGGTCACCATGAATAATCTGGCCGCATCCGCCAGTCTGGCTGGCAATCAGCATCAACGACCTGAGTCTGGCTATCTGAATGGCGGGACTTTCTATGACTATTATGCAACACAGGATGGACGTTATCTGTCGATTGGCAGTCTGGAACCTCAATTTATGCAGGGATTGGCACAGGCTTTAGAGCTGCCGATTATTCTAGAAAAAGGCAATTCTTTTGCTCCAGAAGATCGTGCTGCGGTGAAACAGGCAATTCAAAATAGAATAAAGTCAACACCATTAGCGGAATGGCAAACACTATTCGCAGCGCTGGATGTCTGTGTTGAGCCGGTGCTAAAACTTGAAGAAGCTTTGCATTCTGATTTAGCGCAACAGCGAGAATGGCTAGTACAGGTTCCATTAAAACCCGATAGTCAGCAGACCGAAGCACAACTGGCCTGTCCGATTAAATTTTCACGTTCAAAGATACGTTATGATTTTGTCGGTCAGTTTTTGGGTGAGAGTGAAAAATGGTAATATTTTTAATTATTTAAAAGACAAAAAAGGGTAAAAGATTGAAATATCACTATATGAAGATAACTGCTAACGATTGATGAATTAAAGCGTTATTGCTTTAAAACTACACTAAATGCGCTAAACCGTGATATCAGTGAAACTTTGGCAGGCTTATCAATAAAACAGCTATGAAATATGTATAAAAAGCATTTTATTGATAGGTTTAATCTCGCTATCCTTGCGATCGATATAATAGAAACTACTAGCAGCTGTACGCCATGTATTTATATACTGATTTCGATCAGCAACTGATTAATGAACGTGTTGCACAGTTCCGTGATCAAACGGAACGTTATTTAGCCGGTAAACTCACCGAAGATGAGTATCGTCCGCTTCGTCTGCAAAATGGTCTGTATGTGCAGCGTTATGCGCCGATGTTACGTATTGCAGTGCCTTATGGTTTGATGAACTCAAAGCAACTGCGTAAAGTGGCTGATTTGGCTAAAGAATATGACCGTGGTTACGCGCATATTTCGACCCGTCAAAACATCCAGTTTAACTGGCCGGCACTGGAAAACGTGCCAGATATGCTGGCTGAACTGGCGACCGTGCAAATGCATGCGATTCAGACTTCAGGCAACTGTATCCGTAATACCACGACGGATCAGTATGCCGGTGTAGTGGCTGGTGAAATTGCCGATCCGCGTCCGACCTGTGAATTGATCCGTCAATGGTCAACTTTCCATCCGGAATTTGCTTTCTTGCCACGTAAGTTCAAGATTGCAGTCTCTGCGCTTGAAGAAACCGACCGTGCAGCCACTGCATTTCACGATATCGGTGTATATATTGTGCGTAATGAAGCCGGCGAAATGGGCTATAAAATCAAAGTGGGTGGTGGTCTTGGCCGTACTCCAGTGATTGGCAGCTTTATCCGTGAGTTCCTGCCACGTGAAGACTTGATTGCTTATCTTGAAGCAGTGCTTCGTGTGTATAACTTGCATGGTCGTCGCGACAACAAATATAAAGCCCGTATCAAAATTTTGGTCAAAGCTTTAACGCCAGCGGTATTTGCTGAGAAAGTTGAAGCTGAATTTGCGCATACTGTTAAGACTTTGAAAATCGATGCAGACACCTTGGCAAAAATGGATGAGAACTTCACCCCATTTGATTATCAAGATTATGCAGATGAAGATTTTACTGAATTGTTTGCGCAATATCCAAAATTCAAACAGTGGTTCAATATCAATACCAATGCCCATAAAGTGAAAGGTTATCGTATTGTGACGATTTCACTGAAACGTGCCGGCATTGCACCGGGTGATGTCAGCACCGAAGAAATGAACCTGATTGCAGACCTTGCCGATCAGTACACTTTCGGTGAATTACGTACCACGCATGAACAAAATATCTCGCTGGTCGATGTGCCGCAAAAAGATTTGTTTGCTGTATGGCAAACCCTTGAACAAAACAACCTGGCACGTGCACATATCGGTTTCTTGACCGACATCATCTGCTGCCCGGGCGGTGATTTCTGTTCATTGGCCAATGCAAAATCGATTCCGATTTCTGAAGCGATTTCACGCCGTTTTGATGATCTGGATACCATTTACAACTTGGGTAAACTGGACTTGAACATCTCTGGTTGTATGAATGCCTGTGGTCATCACCATGTCGGTAATATCGGGATCTTGGGTGTTGATAAAAAAGGCGCTGAATTCTACCAGATCACGCTTGGCGGTAATGCAGACCATGATGCCTCAATTGGCGACATTCTTGGGCCGTCATTTGCAGCAGATGTGGTGCCGGATATTGTAGAAGAAATTCTAAATACCTATCTTGATCTACGTCAGGACGCTGAAGAGTTTATCGATACTTATCGCCGTGTTGGCATCCAACCATTCAAGGAGCGTGCATATGCTTAATACCGCACTCGCAGTGCTCTCTAAAGATGGCACAGTGACAGAAAATACTTATCAGCTCATCGGTGAAGAGGGTGTTTTACCACAAGGTGATGTGGTCCTGACGGTAGATCAGTTAGATCAACTTCGCCATGTTTCAGGTAAAAAAGCATTGTACTTAACCGTTGATGCTTCACCTGAAAGCAATGAATTTCCGCTAGCTCAATTAGATGCAATCTTTATTGAATTCGCCGGTTTTAATGATGGCCGTGGCTATTCATTTGCAGCACTTTTACGCCGTCAAGGTTTCCAAGGCGAACTTCGTGCCACTGGTGATGTATTCAAAGATGTGTTGAACTACATGAAGCGTTCTGGTTTCGATACTTTCGTGATTAAAGAAGGTAAAGACATTCAGGAGGCGGCTGCCGGTTTAAATGATTTTAAAAATCCGTACCAAGCATCGACCGCGGTGAATCAGGCAAATTATCAAACAGGTGCCTAACCTGAAAGTTAAAAAGCTTGTCTGTAAATAAGTCTGTTTTTCTTATAAACAAAAAGCCTGCAATGCAGGCTTTTTGTTTGCTTTGGACGATAGATATGATTGTTTCTATACTATCCTGAATGCTTTAAATTGCTGCGAATTGCTGTAGCATAAGTATCTTTATGCTGAGAGTAACGCGAGCAGAGCGCTAATTTTCGAGTATGCAAAATCAATCAAGAGGGCGATTTTAATGGGATCGTCATCTGATTTATTTTTTTAATTTTTTCATGATGAAGTGACTTGTCTTTATGCAAAATTCTATCCGTATTGGTATTGCTGGTTATGGCAACTTGGGTCGTGGCGTTGAAACCGCCATTCAAAAGAATCCAGATTTACAACTTGTGGGTATTTTTACCCGTCGTGCGCCTGAAACGGTATCTCCTTGCTTCGCAGCAACCCAAGTGTTCCATATGGACTCACTGACAGATTTCCAAGATAAAATTGATGTGCTGATTTTATGTGGCGGTTCAAAAGACGACTTACCGCAACAAGGTCCGATCTTGGCCAGCCAGTTTAATATTGTCGATAGTTTTGACACCCACGCACGTATTCCTGAATATTATGCAGCGGTCGATGCACCTGCAACAGCCAGCAAGAAAACTGCGATGATCTCCATTGGTTGGGATCCAGGCATGTTCTCGATCAATCGCTTATTTGGTGAAGCTTTACTGCCAGACGGTGAAACCTATACTTTCTGGGGCAAAGGCTTAAGCCAGGGTCATTCAGATGCCATTCGTCGTGTAGAAGGTGTGAAAGCAGGGGTGCAATATACCATTCCTTCAACAGAAGCAATTGAGAAAGTACGTAGTGGTGTTCGTCCAGTATTAACGACCAAAGAAAAACATACCCGTGAGTGTTATGTGGTGCTTGCAGAGGGTGCAGATGCAGAAGCAGTGAAGCAAGCGATTGTGACCATGCCGGATTATTTTGCCGACTATGACACGACTGTGAATTTCATTGATGAAGCAACTTTAGCACAAGATCACCAGCGTATGCCGCATGGTGGTTTTGTGATTCGTAGTGGAAACACCAGTGATGCACATAAACAAGTGCTTGAGTTTTCATTAAAACTAGAAAGTAATCCAGAATTTACAGCCAGCGTTTTAGTTGCTTATGCACGTGCAACTTATCGTTTAAATCAAATGCAGCAGTATGGTGCAAAAACAGCATTTGATGTGGCACCGGGCTTGTTGTCAATGAAATCACCTGAGCAACTTCGTAAAGAAATTCTTTAAGTCTTATCATTTAAAGTACAGCTTTGAATATTTGACGATAAAAAGCCTCCAATCGGAGGCTTTTTGATTTCTAAAATTCCCCCTCCTTTATTAAAGGATGAGGAACGATGTTCCGCAAGAGGGGAGGATTTCTAAAATCCCTCTAAATCTCTCTTTTAAAAGGGAGACTTTTAATTAAAGCAACTCAATCGCCACAGCAGTCGCTTCACCGCCACCGATACAAAGTGCAGCAATACCACGTTTACCACCGGTACGTTTCAGCGCATGAATCAAAGTCAGGATAATACGTGAACCGGTTGAACCGACAGGATGACCGAGGGCACAGGCACCGCCATTAATATTGACTTTTTCAGGATCAAGCTTGAATTCATCCATTGGACACATGGTCACCATGGCAAAGGCTTCATTGATTTCCCAGAGGTCGACATCTTGAGCATTCCAACCTGCTTTATCGAGAACCTTTTGAATTGCACCCACTGGCGCTATGGTAAATTCAGAAGGATGCTGTGAATTTGAAGCATAGGCAACAATTTTGGCCAAAGGATTTAAACCTTTTGCTGCGGCATGATCCGCTGAGCTAATCACCAGAGCTGATGCACCATCAGAAATTGAGCTGGCATTGGCAGCGGTAATGGTGCCGTCTTTGGCAAAGGCTGGACGCAGGGTTGGAATTTTATCAATATTGGCATTGAAGGGTTGTTCATCTTTATCAACAACCACATCACCTTTACGTGTTTTTACCGTAACTGCTACGATTTCATCAGAAAAATAGCCTTCATTCACAGCAGTTTGTGCACGTTTCAATGAGCGAATGGCGAAATCATCCATCTGTTCGCGAGTATAGCCTTTGGTATTTGCCATATCTTGGGCAAATGAACCCATCAAACGACCTGTCTCAGCATCTTCAAGACCATCTAGGAACATATGATCTTTAATTTCGCCATGTCCCATGCGGAAGCCGCCGCGCGCTTTTGGCAATACATAAGGCGCGTTGGTCATTGATTCCATCCCCCCTGCAACCACAATATTTGCAGAACCGGCTTTAATCATATCGGCTGCTTGCATCACCGCTTTCATGCCAGAACCACAGAGTTTGTTAATGGTCACAGCACCCGTTGAATCCAGAAGGCCGGCTTGACGCATCGCTTGACGGGCAGGACCTTGTTTCAAACCCGCAGGAAGGACACAACCCATAATGACTTCTTCAATATCTGCTGCTTGTAAGCCTGCGCGAGCAATCGCTTCTTTTATTGAAGCCGCACCCAGTTCAGGTGCAGTTACACTGGCAAGGCTACCCTGAAAGCCACCCATGGCTGTGCGTGCACCATTGACAATTACGATATCAGTCATTGTTATATCTCCGTATGAGTTTTAATCAATTTTTCAAACATAAGCAGTATATTGAAAAAAACTCAGGATTGAAGCGCTAATCGCAGTCAATCATAAACTGCATAGTTCTGTTAGCAAGAAGGGAGACTTTCTACCCGGATATGTCCCATTTTACTCAGTACAATACGCTGCTGGCTGGAAAGTTGAGCAGAACAATAATAGAAACTACCATTCGAACCAATCGGAAGGGCGGTATGTGCCTGATAAGTGACACTTGGTGAACTTAATGCGCCTCGCCAACTCAGGTTGCCATATTTAAGATTTAGAGCATCAATGTGTAAAATTTGTTCGCCGTGAAACACGGCAGCCTGACTACGTGCATAACGGTTAACCGCAGATAATTTGATAGGAATCTGTTTGGCTTCCTGTCTGGACTGATATTCATGAAAGTAAGGCAGGGCAATACTGGCCAAAATTGCAAGCACTGCAACACAGATAATCAATTCAACAATAGTGAACGCTCTTGTTATTTTTCTATACATAGAGTTACCTGATTTATATATTATTTTTATAGGAAACATGTTATTAATTATGCGTTTTTTATGCTTTGTTGAGCGTGTAATTTAGCTGTTACTCAAAATTCAAGAAAGCTATTAAAAAATAATTGGCAATCACAATAGGTCATTCAGAATAAAAAATTGAGTAAAAAATTACTGAATTACAACGGAAATTGTAAGTAATTTTGTCAATAATTTACTTGATTAAATTAATCAAGCACTTGGAAAAATAATAAAGTGTTTGTATGATGCCATGTGAATAGCTTAAGAATAAAACTGGGGTAATAAAAAGCCTATCTCAGGATGGCCTAATTACGGGCTTGAGCTTGAACAACAATTGTTATCTCTGGAGGATAAATCCATGAAAATGAGTCGTATTGCTTTAGCTATGCTTGTAGCTGCACCTTTTGCTGCTGCAAATGCAGGCGTAACTGTTACTCCGTTGATGTTAGGTTATACATTCCAAGACACTCAGCACAACAATGGCGGTAATGATGGTGAGTTAACAACTTCTGGTCAAATGGAAGATGATTTATTTGTAGGTGCTGCTATTGGTGTAGAACTTACTCCTTGGTTAGGTTTTGAAGCTGAATATAGCCAAGTAAAAGGCGATATGACAGATCTACCTGGTGCTGAATACA